>Ga0209611_10001605_pt1 | contig 38954 bp, 42 predicted proteins | sample S1TSphgellanicum_3_FD_187693 | JGI IMG/M metagenome (GOLD analysis project Ga0209611, IMG submission 187693) | Host-associated microbial communities from peat moss isolated from Minnesota, USA - S1T2_Fc - Sphagnum magellanicum MG (SPAdes) (version 2) | ecosystem: Host-associated > Plants > Peat...
ACATGCCTTTTGAATGACCTTCCACTATAATATTTATGCTAACCATGCATTCAACACCCCATGGCAACAAGCAAGTTGGATTGCATACATTTGCATGTGGTTGAAATCATACCTAGAAATTTCATCACACCCATGGCAATAAGAAAGTTGGGTTGCATCCATTTGTATGTGATGTAAATCAAACTTGGAAACTACATCAACACCCCACGTGCAACAAGAAAGTTGGATTGTATCCATTTGTATGTGATGCAAATCAGACTTGAAAATTGTGTCAACGCCCTGTGGCAACAAGAAAGTTGGGTTGCACCCACTTGTATGTGGTGCAAATTTCAAACTTGAAAATTGTACCAACACCCCATGGTAGCAAGAAAATTGGGTTGCATCCATTTGTATGTGATGCAAATTAGACCTAAAAATTACATTAGAGCTCCAGAGATTAGCAAACTTTGACAACTCTTGGAAAAAAAATTAGATTTGAAAATAAAGTAAAACATTTGAAAGGTATTGACCAAAGTTTAAAAGGCAAAGTCTATGATGGAAAAAGCTTCAATAAACAAGTGGAAAAGCCTCAAGAAAACACTAAAAATAATAGAAAAGAAAGCTTCAATGGAACACCAAAACCGAACTCTATGGGTTGTTGTCAAAAGGAGGGGCATAAACTTGGGGTCTAAAAGTTTTGGAGGGAAAAAAATTTTGAATTCATCTACTAGACGTATATAAAACTTTGGATGTACTATTGTCTAATATACTAAATATCTTATATACCTAAAATACTCATATACTTGAAATAACATGGGTATAATATAAATATTACATATTGGTAACTATACTTATTAGAATATATTAGGTTTGTATTATTAATTTCAAGTATATGAGTATTTTAAGCACACTTGAAGTATATTAAGTATGTTTCGTGTATATAGGTGAAATAATATGTACTAACATGCCTAAAATGATATACGTACTATACAAAGTTTAAACTCAAATTTTCCCTCCAAAACTTCTTCTCAACTTTGTGTCTCCTTTTAGCAACCCCCCATAGTGACGAGCTTTGGTGTTCCATTGAAGCTCTCTTTTCCATTCTTCTTAGTCTTTTCTTGAAGTTTTTCCATTTGTTTTTTGAAGCTTTTTCCATCATAGCCTTTGCTTTTTGAACTTTGGTCAATACCTTTCAAATGTTTTACTTTCTTTTCAAATCTAATTTTTTTTCCAAGAGTTGTTAAAGTGTGCTAATCCCTCAAACTCTAATGTAATTTTTAGGTCTGATTTGCACCACATACAAATGGATGCAGCCCAATTTTCTTGTTGTCATGAGGTGTTGGTACAATTTTCAAGTTTGAAATTTGCACCACATATAAGTGGATGCAGTCCAACTTTCTTGCTGCCAGTGGGGTGTTGATGTAGTTTTCAAATCCGATTTGCAGCACATACAAATTGATGCAACCCAACTTTCTTATTGCCATGGGTGTGATGAAGTTTCCAAGTATGATTTCAACCACATGCAAATGTATGCAATCCAACTTGCTTGTTGCCATGGGGTGTTGAATGCATGGTTAACATAAATATTATAGTGGAAGGTCACTCAAGAGGCATGCATGTTTATGAAAAAAAAATTAAAGCTTTGAAAATGGATGGGATTTGCCAATGTTTTTATTGGATGTAGCTTGTTTGACATGTATGTAAATGATGGCAATAAGAAGAAAGTATGGCATGAAATGATTACTTTTGTTTGCGATTCAAAAATTTATGTTAGAATGAGCAAATACAACATTGTTTCGATTTTTTTTGGGTTTAATTTTGGTCATGTTTCAATTCTCATGTGATTTTCAAGTATGATTTTTCACAAAGCACAAATGTATGCAACCCACATTATTGTTGTTGTGGAAGCAAGTGTTGAATGCATGTGTTCCAACACATATGCACTTGAAAGTCAAGGCAAGTACACTCATGAACAAACCATTGATAATGAATAAGATTCATTATATTTGTTGGAAGTAATTTGGTTTGACATGTACATATATGCAAAATGTGGCAATTAGGATATGTGGCAAAAAGAACATGTTTTCCCAATCCCCAAATTGAAACCCATCCTAAACTAGCCACATTGAAACACATTGGAATACCATTATATTACACATAGTCATGTTTACACCATGTATATAAGCTTCCATATGTGTCCACTCATGGAACACACCTAATCCTTAAGGACATTGAACATCATTAATGCATCACTTAACCTTCATGAATTATTAAAGTTCAACATATGGACCAATGCATTAGACCAAAAGTTCTACTAGACCGACAATTATGATATAAAGTCAACGATTCCATCAAGCTAATCCACTAAATCAATAAATCCAATATGCCAACAATTCCACCAAGCCAATCCACTAGACCAACAATACCACTATGCCAAAAATTCCATTAAGCTAATCCACTAAACCAACAATTCCATTGGGCCAATTATTCCACCAATTCAATCCACTAGGTTTCACTATAGTTAATATATGGTGGAATGGGACAAGTTAATGTTCCATTCCACCAAACTCCATTAGATTCCACCACATATAATTTTATAAAATTAAATTTGGTATAAATAATGAATATTTGGTGTCCCAAGTGGACAAGAGTGGAGTTCAGTGGAACGAGTTGGTGCATGGTGGAATCTTAGTGGGGTCTTTCCTATCCATTCTACTTCAATAGCATTTCCATAAAAAATCTCCAATATTCCACTTTGGTGGAATTGGTGCAATTTAAGTGGAACTTGAATGGAATGTTTGGTGGATTGGGGACATGTTCTATACTAGTGGTGGTTAATCATGACTATAATGAATATGCCCAAGGATCGGTGGAGCACACATTTGCAACCATTCAACTTCATCATGTCAACATCTCTAGTAATTTTTTGTTGATTTTCCTTGGAACTTTTTAACTTACCAAAATAATCCTCTTGAAGATTCCCATCCAAATGTTTAATACATTCTGGCACCTATTACTCAAGCCTTATTTGTGTAGGCTAATGATGTCCTACTTGATTTTCTAAAAGAGGATGGTCACTCTATTGAGCCCACTTGGTTTGTAATTCTTGCCTACATACTTCTTTTGCACATGGATAAGTTTTCTAAACTTAGTCACATGCACCTCATGTTTATAGCATTTGATTATTTGAATACTTGTAATTTGTAGATATGCACCAATCATACCCATGGTGCTAGTCAATGGGAGCAAAAGTATAGGCACAAGTTGGAGTTCCTTTGTTTCCAATTACAAGATCTAAAACATTGTAGCCAACCCACCATCTTGTCAAATATGGGCCTATGGAGCTTATGCATCCTTGGTACAAAGGTTTCAATGTACATCATTTTTAGACTTGTGTGTTGGAAGAATTCTAAATAGTTATTCTATTTGAGAAGTTGTTGACCTTGACTAGTTTGATTTAGAGTTGTTACATTTAAAGCTAAATGTCATCATTTGATGTTCGATTATAGGTACATGCAATTAACCACTTGAATAAGGTTTTGTTTTTAATTTATAGAGTGACTTACTTAAACATGAATCCGATTTGTATTTGGAATTTGATGTATCACTAAATGTAATAATTTCAAAAAGAGGTCAAGTATTTTTTACCACTATTCATTTCAGAACTATGTTGTTGTGTTTGCCTTTATTCTTCTACAAAGGGTTATATTGTCTTTGAATTTGCTTAATTAATAAGTTTTTTTTGTTTGTTATCTTAATCCATAAGTGTAACTTTGACTATAAATCTTAGTGGTTTTAATTCAATGGGTATTAATTAGAGATGGGAATGGCTTCAAACAGGTAACAAAAGCTAACCAAATACCAAACACAAATTATTTGAGTAAATTCCTTTTATCCTCATCGACACAAAATATTATTAATCTTATTGAACAAACCAAAAGCATATAAGAATTACAAACTTTAGTTAGAATAGCATTCGGGTTTCACATCACACATGTACATGATACATCTTTCAAATGAGTAAATTAATTCAAACTATACCAATGAACTAATTCTTATGTCAGGAGTGTGTATGCACCTATCATTAACATCAAAGGATTGGGAGGTAGTGGAAGAACACGTCTCAAATGCAAGAACTTTCCAACCATCTTCCAAACCTTCCAACATTTTCAATTACTTTGCACACAACCTAGTAGGCTCATGATAAGTGTTTTGGTCCCAAAAGGTTTTCAAGATAGCCCTTCTCCAATACCAAACACCAAAATATGTATAAATAAACTATGAAATTTTTTATCTAATATGAAAAAAATTGAGGTAGGTGTAATTTATATGATGGCCCAAACAAATGATAGCCCAATCTTTGCATTTAAGCTCTGATATACCTTCTGTCGCAACCCCACTTTGGCCAAGTGTGGGGGTGAAGCCCAACACTTGGAAAAGTTGGAGGTTTGGAGTCCTTCGGGACTTCCGAATGTTTAGAGCTCGACAGCAAGGCCCAAAACACCTCGCATTGAGGTGTTCTTGATGTCATTGGAAAGATCTTGAAACGTAGATATCGAAAATGGCCTCGCATTGGCAATTCGGACATCTGCAGCCCAAGTTATGGGCAAAAGAAGGGCCGGGAGTCAAACTAGCAGTTTGACTCCTGACCACTAAAAGTCGTGAATCGACCTCTTCACGACGTCTCATTGAAAAGTGCGACACGGCGTTGGAAAGCTCTCGACGAGAGCTACAACTTTGGTTTAGGACTCGTCTTGATCCGAGTTTGGGGCGAGGAGTTGTGGCCGTCCAAAGTCCCGGGACAGTTTCGGGACTCCATTTCGGGAGTCCCAACAAAATGTGCCATTTGGATGTAGCCTCCGCGACCAACCGCAAAGAATACTATATGGGGGAAGGTGATGGCTTCCCCTGAGTCCGGGCCGTGGTGAGTCTTGTGTGTCCAAGTGCCCGTGGCAAGTCCCAACACCCAAGGGTGTCCCGAATGCTAAACTAACCCGATTTGGTTAATTTTTGGATGTAGATTTACACGAGCTAAGCTAGTCCCTCTTGCTAGTCTAATCCCTGGGCTCCCAACTCGACCTTCTACCCCTTTTCAGAGTTGGAAGCTGGGAGCGTGCTACCAAGTCTCAACTTTCCGCAACTTGACTTTGTGAAACCCTCAAGTGGGTTTCGCCCCGTGACTTGGGAGCGCGTCACCTTCAACCTTAGGATTCACTACATGTAGTCTACAACATCCTATACATGCATGCTTGGTGATTGAATCTTCAAGGAAGGTTCCAAGTTTCTTGATTGGGATTATAAAAAAGGTTGAGTAATTTTGTTAGCCATGAGGTATGGTCATCATCACCCCAAGATCTCCCCAATTGTTTGTTCATATGTAGATGTTAAAGGTCATGTGTAATGGAATGTCCATTGGTAGACAAGCACCCTATAAACGTGCATATTTTGAATGTTGGGATTACTGGCTTGCAACACATGCAGAAGGTTTAGGAGTCTCCTTTGTTTGTGTGTTGTGGTCATCTTTGTCTTCTAAGTTGTAATCGTCTTCATGTAGTTATTTATGCCTTTAAATCATCAATTTTGTTTTGCTCAAGTTTTAGTGAACAAAATTACGTTCATACTTGTGTCCCATCAACCATGTAACCTTTTCGTACCTTAGGTTGTGTTTTGAGTCTGATAGCATTTGCACACAAGTAAAAACTCATAATCGAGCTTATAAAGTTTTTACAAGATAAAACACACCCATGCATCATGTTCAAGTAATCCATCTGGTGACATAGACATGAACATGTACACATCTTCAGAGTCCGAGTCATTTTCATCGTATGGGGGTCTTCATTGACGAAAAGGGGAGCTGAGTTGCGGGAAGTTATTAGCACAATGCAGGATAATAAAAAGTAGCACCTACATTCTAGCCCCCATGTAAAACGCCTATGTTTCCTTTCATATGTATAATTACAAACAATAGATACTATAGAAGTCCTACAAATTTATTTTATATGTTATTTAGCTTTTGTACGGCAAGCATGCCGAAGTCAAATATATACTATGATTATAGGTGTAAGGAGTTGGGGATGCTATATGTGCTATTTGGTCTCCAACGTAGGTAAGAATGCAAAAACAAGAAAGTGGTTATGCCTTATGGCTTTTGAAGGATTCTTTTTTCATGTTTTTGTTTAAACTTTATAGGGTAAGAAAAGACAAAGGCATGAGTCTTCTACAGGAAGGGGCATTGTGACAATGGTGGTTTCCAAATACTACTTGGGTTCATGATAATCTCGCATAATCATTATACACACTCCCCAAGCTCCATAGAAAGGAGCAAAAAACATAAGGAGAGTGAGACCGAAGGGCAAAAAGAAAGGCCTAGAGAGCTCGTGAGGAGAAAGAGGACTTGAGAAGAAACAAGGGCTTAAAGCTTGTAATTGTTACAACAAAATAGGGTGGTGTTGTAATAGGCGCATCTAAGGGGGAAAATGTGTGGGATGACATGATTTGCACGCTAAATAATAGATATTTGGACTACTCGATAATATATATATATATGTGCATTAACATGTGGATTTGAAGAAAATAAGGGAGGAGTTTAACAAAGAATTTGAGTGGGATGGCCCTCCACTCGCCCTCCGTGCACTTAAAAAAAACATTGGCATCCTTCATGAAGCAAAAACATGTCAAGCTAAAGCGGTAGTGGGTTAAAAAACCAAAGTATGGGCCTCCTACATACTATGACGAACGGGCATGGGAAAAGTTGAAAGAATATTGGGTTGATAGTAAAAATATTGAGAAGGCGTTTGTAAGTTTCAAACCTTCTCTTGTGTTGTTGTGCCCAGGTCTCTTCGTGCCATGGATGTTATTCAATGTGATTTGGATTTGCTTATGGGCTAGATTTTGGAATTGTTATATGTGAAGCAAATGACAAGGGCAAAGAGTATAGTGCATCAACCTAGTAGGCATGGGAGACATGGAAAGGTTAGGATGTATGCAAAATTGGTTGGTCTAGCTTGTCTCATAGGTTGATGTTGTGAAATTGGGATGAAACAAGTTATAATAACTATGTGACCATGTTCAATTTGTGTACTTCAACAGAGGCAAGAGAAACAATCGTCCCTTTCATTGGCAAAAATGGTGACCAAGCTTTCTACACAAAAATTAATGATATTTTTGTCTACCAACTCATATGATCATTATGGGCATTGGTTTTCGTATAATGGAAATTGGTCATGAGCTAGTTGTCATGCAAGTGATGATTGAAAGTTATGACCATTTAGTCAAAACTTATTTTTCCCAACTTGTCTGCCATGACTAATGCCATATCTTACATTTAAAACTGTGGGCTAGTAGTACTATAGGGTCTAGAATACAAAAGCTCAAGGTTATTTCAACGAGCTTGAGGTATTGAGTTGTGTTTGAGGGTTGGGGAGGGAGGTCCACTAGACATGGTAGGTGGGGATGGGTTCTATGACCAATAGGGTGGGGGCCCTAAAAGGCAATGTCATTGTTTTCATGAAGCAAACATATGCATTTTAAATAGTTTGTGGCAACATATGAGAACAACTTGCTGAGCTAACTAGTGTTATGAAAACATTCCTACTTACGAGTTCTTTAAGTGTTGCCAATGGGTAGACTCCCATCTTGCAACCCTTTTATAAAACATGGGGCTCCTTGAACCCTTGCAAACACTTATAATGGATGTATAGGCTTCTAGAGAGGAAATTGCATTCATGTAAGCAAATAAGGTGCATGGGGATGCTTTTGGTGGGTTCATTGAACCCTTGCAAGGAAAAACAATGGATGGTGATGCTTCATGTCAGCACAATGTACCCCTACAAACAGAGCTCAAGTGATTGGGGATGTTTTTAGTGGGCCCATTGTAACCTTGCAGCTAACATAGTGGTTAGGGATGTTTTAAGTGGGCATAGTGTAGTTTTGCAAGTAGAACGTGTTGACAGGGTTGAGGCCAATGGTAAGAGCCTACAAGATGGAATGTTGCGGATGATGAAAAGGTGAGCAATGAGTGATAACCAAGTTCAACTACCATCAATAATGAGATTGGAATGGTTTCATCAACCCTTGGGTTATTAAAAGACACAAAGGTATGTCTAAGCTCTCTAAATAATTCCATGCTTCAAATTTGCTCTTAGGAGCTAAAATCACCATAATCCCTCATGGCAATTAACTAGGATAGAAAGTTAATATGAGTACACTAGTTTTGGCAACGCTAAGCTGGGTAATCCATCCCACTCTACAAATCTTTGGTTGGGTTTTGGTCTATTTAGTCCATTTAGGCATGCAAATTGATCTTTCTTTCTTCTTTTATGTCTTTAAACAAAAAGTTCTATGTTCATTTTCTCTCCAAGTATAAGAATGAGATTTTTGGTAGCCATGCTTTTGTTGCTACCCGAGTTTATCGCTTCAAGTTAATCAAATTATTCACTTTGGTTGTGCTTGTTTTCATTTCCCCAATTTTATTGATTCCCATCATGGTCATGTTATTTTTGCTAACCTTAGTATCCTTTCAAGGCCCAATCTAATTAAACTTTTTTCTAGAGGCACTAAGTTCAAAATGGCTTATTGTCTATATTTTCTATTGAAGAAGCTATTAATAAAGGTTTTAAGAAGTTTTTCAACAAGCAAGAAGAGCTTCTACACATTCAAGGGATATTAAACGAGTGGAAAGCAAAGGTTCTTTTGTTTTTGCAAAAGAGGATTCATGCTTCCTTTGTGGTTCAAACCTCTTTTTATTCTTCTTTGTCTGTTCCTCTAGGATATATGGATCAACTAAAGATTCTCCAACGGTCCTTAGTCATTACCTACATGGATAAATGTTGTAACAACTTTGTGTTTGTTTGTAAAAAGTCGTATGTTTTTTTTGTTTTCTTTGAGCTTAATTATATTGTTGGTATGTATGTAGTCTCCAATCTTGCCCAATTTAATATTTTGAAACTTCATCTCTCTTTTAATAAGGCACATAATTTTAAAGGTGTTAAGTGTGGTCCTCGTCTCCCATTTCTTTGTGTTGTTCAGAAGTTTCATAAAATCCCAAGTAAACCTAGATTTATCTATGCAGCTAGCTCTACTTCTTTGACTAATGTTTCTAAGTGGTTGTGTTCTTTCTTCAAAGCTATGTTTCCTATGGTCAATGACTTTTGGGTGTTTAAATTCAAAAAGGCAAATGTTCCTTGTGATAATAGTTGGGCTCTCAATGACTTTACAGGAATGGTGGAAGTAATAAATAAATTTAATATTTCAAGATTTGAAATTGATAAAGCTTCCCCACTTTTGTTGCAGTCTTTTGATTTCTCAACTCTGTACATTAAAATTGACCTAGTGGATCTAAAAGTTTATATAAGAGTTCTGATAAATAAAGTGTAGTTGTAGGTGGGTTGTATAGTTTAGACTATGCAACCACATAGCAACTACGCGGTAACTAAGTATAAAGATAATACAACCATCTTGCAACTTAGAAACAACTATGAGGATCTTGCAACTATTAAAAAATAACTACATGTGCATTAGAGCACTACTGTACAACTTTAGTGAACCCAATAAATGGATATTGTACAACTAGTTGTTTTATTAGTGGGATAAATAAAGTTACAAGTGTGTACCAAAGGCAACTCCAAAGCAACACATATGGAACTATGTAATAACTCTCAAAATTTAGTGTACAACTAGGTATCAACTATAGCCTTCCTCTAGTAGTACTTATTAAGGACTTTGTGTCCAATGGACACTATAATGTAACTTTATGTGTTGTGCGTTTAGTTGTGGTTGTGTAGAAGTTGTAATTGATAACACATTTGCAATTTTTTTGAAACTAATAAACTTTGGTGACTAAGGTACAACTAGAAGGCAACTATGTTATTGGAAATATGACACCCCTTTATCACTCATGGACCACTATGTGATATTGTTTTGAATCTTGATGGATACCATTTGGGCATTAATTGGGTTTACATGCAATAGTTAGGGGTCTAGAATAGTTGTAAAGGAGTTGAAAACTATATGATTATAATTACTTGGGAAGGCATCTTTGTAACTAGGTAACAATTAATGTCACTAGCTTGCAACTACACAAAATTGATTTGGACCTACAATAAAATTCTTGTGTAACTACAAACACACAAATAGATACTAGGTTGCAATTAACGGTCCACTAATGTAGTGTTGGTAAAAATTATATTGTAACTTATAAGAATTAATAGACAAGGTGGCATGCCACTAGGGGCAACTTTGTTGTTTGATTATAGTACTTATATACAACCATGTTCCCTTTATGGAACCCATATTTGAAACTAGTTGTTTGGTTGTGTGGTCCATTGTAGATGCACGGTAGTTGCTTTGAGCAATGTAATGCAACTATGAGGCAATTCAATGTAATCTCCATGTGATTTAGACAACTAATTGCCAACTTATGGGCAATTCACATTTGTTAGTAGTCTACTATTACAAAACTACAAGACTTAGAGGAAGTAGTGTGTTTACCACTAGTTCAAATAGTCATTGATGAAATGTTTTGTAATATAGTGAGGATCAACTAGATGAAAATTAACATGTAACTTGTAATTATGGGTGTGCAATTAGTTTGCAATTGATCGGACATGTTTGGATACCTTTCTATTACTTGTACTAATTGTTATGGCTTATTTATATACCATTGTGCAACTAGAACCAAGGTCATGTCCCATGTATCAATGTTCCAAATCAAATTAACTATTGAACGTCATTACATGGCAACTCACATCTAACACGTAAATCAATTTATTTTGTCACTACATGGCAACTATGGGCATTCAACATACATGTTCCCTTATGTTTTATGACCAATGTTTACTCATATCACCACAATTAAATATACCATGATGGATGTATGTAGATGTGAGGAGTTGGAAACCTTACACATGATCTTGTATCCTACATTCTTATCATATGTCATGTCGTATGTGTCCAATTATAAGTTGGACCTTTTTTATGGACAATTGCAACTCTGCCAACTTGAATCTTGCACAAACAAACGTAATGTTCAATTAGTTTAAGTAAATGTTGTCAAAGAATAGGATTTAGAAGTTAAAAGTGAGCAAAAATAACATATTATTTTATTATCACCAAGCTTGAAGATTTTACAAGGCCGGGTTTGGTGTTGGAATGTTACCTACATGAGCAAGATATGCCCATGATAATTATTCAATGCTTTTGTGGACATGCAATTACTCTAGTGTAGACACTGAATTCCATATTGCATAAAATTGCACAACAACATAGGCATGTCAAAGGATACAAAAGGTGTTGTAAATCACTTATCTTCAAATTCACATACGGATTTATTAATTAACCCTAAAGTGAAAAAGGACCAACCACCGCTTGGTCATGACTACTAAAATAAACTAATATCAAACCATTCATGCTTTGATTTGTCCATGTATATTTGATGTCATTTGTATTTGGCTCCAATCAACTCAATGAGGACAAGGACTTGCATACTACCATCCATGAAAATTCAGATACACATTGTTGGATGTCATGACATACATGTGGGTAGACACACATGAAACACATTTACCAATGCATGTGGTACTCCTTATGGACACCCCATACACCATAGGACTTGTTACACCCAAATCATGTCTCCTAACATTTGCACAAGCAAACAAGATTTGGGTTGAATTATTTATCACAATAAGTTGGTTACATAAAATTTGCAACTTTTGAAAATATGAACTTTTGCCCAATGCATAAGGTCTTTTATATCCCTACTGAGTTTTAAACAATCACTCCTTAATATTGAACCATGACCACTATGATTCATACCAAAGCATGCAACTTATTAATCCATGCATTATAGATCATAATAGTATATTCATTGATATGGGCCCATGGAATGGTAATTATTGATATTTCACATGTTATCAAAACAAAAAACCCCATGTGATGAATGGTTTCAAAGACTAACATACTTGTATGCTGCCAGATAATGTTGTCTTGATGGTGTCTTCTTCCATTGGTAACACCCAACCTTGTTGCACATCGTTAAGTCTTGGAAGTATATTGTCAATGCAGCTGACAAACACAAGGCTGAAACAAAACATTCAAATGAACTAGCAACAAACTCCATTCCAGATGCACCTATTCACACCCAACATTGTCAGAATTGTGTGTGGTATATAGGCTTTGGTTAATTAAATACTAAATATTCACATTTGCTATATGATCAGCATTTAAGGAAAAAAAACTACTTAAACAATTGCCAAGTAGTCAATGGCTTAGTGAAATAACACCTTCATTATTAGTTGCAACATGAATGATAAACTACCACAACCTACAAAATTGGTTTTCCCAAACCGTACCATAGAGTTAGTTTGCAAATTCATCATATACCCATTACGCCCTGAACATACTAATAAATTTGATTCAGATTAAGTAACCTTGACAAGGTGAATGAAAATTCCTTTCACCATTTCCTTTCACATAGGTGGGCTCAAAGAAGTCACTATAAGCATTAGTTAATAGACCATGTATAATAAAGTTAATATAAAACATGAAGGTAGGTAGATAAGCCACTGGCTTGTTACTCAAGAACCTACAATCTCGCTTTATAATCCCTAAAATTGATTGGGTAGCATAATAATGAACCAAATTGCCATTCTAGATATCCATTTTGTACCGATGCAACAAAACATCTTGTAGTCAATCGTGGATAAACAAGTGGACCCATCCCCAAAAGAACCTAAATCCTTGCTAATAAATGGTGTTAGACCTAGCTTCATATTTTGATCCATTTAGTCAAACACACTTCATAAGTGGTTTGTCATCAAGGACTTTTATCCCTACATAGATAGGTTAGTATATTCTAATTTTCCACGTTATAAATAATCAGAAAACATAAGTGTGTTCACAAATAAGAGATCTACTCAAGTGCAAACATAAATATTTATTAAAAGGAAACTAAAACATGATGTTCACAACACCAAAACATAATATCAAGAACTCCTCAAGGTTTTTGTGACATGAAATGTTTAGACTTGTGCAATGAAGAAAATATAACAAAACAATCAACACCAAGGTATTTAATTAAAAGACCAAATACAAATAACCAAATTAATATAAGTAAAGAAAGTAATTCAACCTTGTGTAACCTAGTTACTTTCCTACTCTAGTAACTAATGAAACCTAACTAGTTAAACTTGAATTATCAACATTCCCCCTCAAGTTTAAATGCACTTTTAATACACCAAACATTTTAAAAATTTTCCTTAGCTTGTCTGTACCTAAAACCTTTGTGAAAATGTCAAAAACTTGATCTTTAGTACTGACATGAATAAGGTTAATTTCTCTTGCTAGAACCATTTTTTTAATAAAGTGGTAGTGCACCTCAATGTGCTTTGTCCTAGCATGTAGACCAAGTTGTTAACAAGTAGTATGCTATTGATGTTATCATAATAAATGACAATAGGAGCATCCACTAATTGTCCCAAATATGAGAGTAATTTTTGTAAACAAATTATTTCACATGCAATAATCACTATACTTATATATTTTGCCTTTGTGCTCAATAGTGCAATTGTAGGTTGTTTCTTATTACTCCAATTAATAGCACCATTTCCAAAAGAAAACATGAAACCATTGGTTGATCTTCTATTTGAAACATTGCCAGCCCAATCTGCATTAGTGTATCCATGTACTTGTAACTAGCTTTTGGTTTCATAAAAAATTTCACACCACAAAGTATGTTTTATGTACCTTAGTATGCGCTTCATTCCATCCAAATGTGGCTTTCATGGTGTTTGCATGAATTGACTTACCATTCCGACTGCATAATTCAAATTTGGTCTTGTGATGGTCATGTAAATAAAACTTCCCACTATGCGTCTATACATAATGGGGTATCCTCCACAAGGTTTCCTTCATCTGCACTTAATTTCACATTTTGCTCCAATGGAATTAAAATGGGTTTGTAACCCATCATCCCATATTCGAACAATTGTTCAAGGCATATTGCCTTTGTCATAACCATATCCCTTTAGGGGACTAGATTACTTCAATGCTGAAAAAGTAACCCAACTTCCCCAAATCTTTCATCTCAAACTTTTGCTTCAAAAGCTTCTTCAAATCAGAGATGTTTGCATCACTATTTCTTGTGATAATAAAGTCATCGACATAGATGAGTATGATTACAATCCCATGATCTATTTTTTTCACATATAAAACAAAAATTACATTAAATGTTTGAAATCCACTTGTGACAAAATATTGACCTATCTTGTCTAACCAAACTCTAGGTGGTTGCTTCAAGCCATACAAAGCTTTCTTCAACCTACAAACCAGATTAAAATGTGTTTGGTCCACATAACCTAGTGGTTGTTCCATGTACATTTCTTCCTGTAAATCTCCATGAAGAAAAACATTCTTTACATCCATTTGATGTAAATACCATCCTTTTGTTGCTACCATAACAATGATTATTTTTATAATTGTCATTTTGGCAACTGGACTATAGGTCTCCTCATAGTCTATGCCATAAGTTTGGGCATAATCTTTGGCAACCAATCTTGCTTTGTATTTACTCACAGATCCATCTACATTGTGTTTGACTTTGTACACCCATTTGCACCCAATTATTTTTTTGTCCTTTGGTAAAACTACCAATTCTTAAGTAGCATTAACATCCAATGCTGCCATTTTTTCATCCATGGCATTATCCCATTTAGGGTTTGTAACCGCATGTTCAAAACAAATGGGTTCAACCTATTGTATAACTCTCACCATGTATGTGTAATGATGAGCTATAAAGTCATTATATGTGAGTACTTGTACAAGGTACTTGATTCATGTGGATTTTCGTATTTTGTGAGGAATTCTTGCACACCTTCACCATTAAGATATGCATTCACAAAAAAAACCGGTTGGAAGTGGAACTATTATGTAGTTGTAGTTCTAACAAGTAAGGCGGTTCAAGGTAAGTAATGAAATTCACTAAGGATTTAATGCGTTGTGTCCAATTTGAAAATACAAAGACATTGTGAGATAATCGTAACTCACCATGATGGAATATGAAGGAGTTGTATGTTGATGTTTAATCCAATGTCACGCTTGATGGTTGGAACCCATCCATTCCATTTGTCATAACATTTACATATAACCTCCTAATCTAACATGCATTGAATTTTTGGAAAGCTAATATAAAAGGAGCCATGTTAAAAAATCTCATAAGTTTTTATTTTTTATTTTTATTTTTAGATCAAGAGTTAAGCTTTGAACTACAAACCACTTTGCTTAAATTGAAGGAAAAAATAGACAATTCAACCCCCTCTATTTCCAACAAGTGTAACTCCCTTATAACAACTCCAATGATGTTGAATTTTGAGGAGAACCTTCTACACCTTTCAAACTAAGATTGATTTAAATTTGACACAAATCCAACAGTCGATTTGGGAGGAACAATTAATTGAAATAAAAATCCAGAAGCCTTGTCATGGAAATCCTTCCATGAACTCCACTACAACACCCTTTACTTCCAACCAATGCAGCTCCCTAACAGCAAACCCAATGATGCTGAAAATTGGGGAGAACCTTCTACACCTTCCAAACTAAAACTGATTTCATTTTGACACAAATCCAACGATGGATTTGGGAGGAACAACTAATTGAACCAAAAATCCAGAGGCTTTGCTACAATACTTGTTACACACAACTTCCTTCCATGTTTGATTCTTGCACACATTTTCCATGAACACCTCTCCACACATAAGAACTAAAAATTCTTCTTCACACCTCCTCCTCTTTCTTTTTTTCCCATACACACAATGCCCTCTCCCTTGGTAAGCCTCCTTGACCTTCCTTGAGCTTGTTCCCCTTGTCTAATGAAAGCTTTGAAATCCTTTGCTCCAATCAATGGTCTCTTCATCCTTCTAAAGCCAATGAGAATTGAGAATAAATTGCCATCCAATTGAGTGTAGGATGAGAATTTTTGGGCCCAATGAAACACAATAAATATTCCATCCTCCAATCAAATAGGATGACAATCCTCATGACTAATGGGATTGGAGGATTCATCCCTTCCTTTATCTTGGATATCTTGATGAGGTCTCTTGAAGTTGATCCTTATCCTTTCTGTTCATTGACCTTCACATCCTACTTCTTCATCCTAATTATTTCAAGTAACTAACTACTAGGATAGTTTATTGGTAGTAACTAGTAACGTCCTTGAATTCTTACTTGACTAATTCAATGGTTGAACTAACATTCCTGTGTACCATTTACTCTTTTGATATCCCTACCTATTTATTTTACCATGCACTAGTTAACTATGTAGTACATAGTAAATTGGAAATAAAATTTGCACCACAAAAAACCCTCACATATTTCTAGATCCGCCGTCAAAATTAGGGTTTGATGAATCCATTAGATCTAGGATGTTCGAGTTTTCATGAGGTTCCACCATCACTCTCACACTTTACGCCTACCCTAATTTGTTAAATAAAAAGGCCTCGACCCCTTCTGAACCCAAATACCACATTATGTGTACTACTTTCGTGGTTTTTGTTGATGCAGGTGAGAACTAGTCATGGTGGATGATGTTGCTACGCTTTCAAATCCTCTAGTTGCACCAGTAGAACAAGAAGAGCTTGAAGAAGCACTGCTTGACGTGATTATTTCTCAATGGTCGCGCGAAGAAGAACCGCCCAAGCAAGTGGTGCACACTCGAATCGATCGTTCGGCATGGGATCGTCGATTGTCTCCTAACCCACATGCTTTAACAATCTATTTTAAATTCATTCCTGCTCGTGGAGCCACGCCAGAAAGGTTTGAAGAGTGTCAATGCGAAGATGATGATGTCCGTCTCCATTGTCGAACGTGGGTTCCCGGTGATGGCCATTATCATTGGCTACGAGGGCCAATCAACCCCCTTCCCATGGAGCACCGAGCCGAATACCTCGCTCGCACCATTCATCGCATTCTAGATTTTTTGTAATTATGATATATCCTTTGAATCGGTTATAAAGTTGTAATTCACCTAAGGCTACTCAGGCGGAAATGTTAATATTTAAGTTTAATTTTATTTTATTTAAAAATCTGATAGAAGTGAAACTAAATAAAGATGTATTAGGACTACATCCTAAAAATCTTATAAGTACATCATTCGTGCTTAAAGATTCTTTTACAGACTAACTTAACCTTGTCATGGCGAAATGCTATTGTTAAATATGGGCTTATATTCCCTATATATTAATAAATCACATCTAATTCTACATCCATTTTCCCTTCTCTACAACATAAAAGGGATAATGTACTTTAAAAGGTTTACTAGGTGCTTAACTGATTAAGCGCTACATCAACTAAAATAAATAAATACTATATGCCTAGAAATATCACAAAAGCTGATTCAACTATTAATAATCACTACTTGGAGGCTTATAAACATTCAAATCATTAGTACTAAGAAAAATTACGGAATTAAAGCTTAACTAATTGTTGAACTATAATCCATGGCTCACATATTCCATTGTTGTTGTCATGTGTTTTCAAAGCTTTCTTGGCCATCCGAGTTCCAGGAGTAGTAATTGAAGGGATTCTTGATTCTTCACCCACACTCTTTTCTAAATCACTTGACTCATTTACATGAAGGTTTTTAAATGATGTTTGAAAACTACCATGTACAATGTTTGAAGATCTTAATCTTCCTTTCAATGGAGTGCTACTAAACTCACTAATTGAAGAGTCATGTGGTCCACTAATTAATTATGATTCTTGTTCCACATTTGATGAAACATCACCATTTTTAGCCTCTCCATCTTCTACTATCTTCAATGGTGAGTACCAATGAATCATCTCATCGAACATAACATCTCTACTCACTTGTAACTTTTGAGTGGAAAGATTGAAGCATCTATATCCTTTTTGTTTTAAGGAATATCTAATGAAGATACACTTCTCAGCTTTTGGGTCTAGTTTTGATTTCTTCTCATTAGGAACATCCACATATGCAATGCAACCAAACACTCTACGGTGTGAGACATCGGGTTTTTTGCCTGTGAATTTTTCTTTAGGTGTCATGCCATGAACTATCATTGTGGGTGTTTGATTCATGATATAGATTGTAGTTGCTATCGCTTTAGCCCAAAAGTAATTTGGTAAATTCTTTTCATTCAACATGGCCCATGCTATTTTTACAATGTGCTTGTTTTTCCTTTCAGCAACTCCATTTTGTTGTAGGGAATAACTACATGAATACTTCCTTTGAATTCCATGTTCCTTCAAGTATTCACTAAATTCATTTGAAAAATACTTTCCCCCTCCATCAGACCTTAAGCACTTGATGTTCACATTCTTCTCCTTTTCCACCATTGCTTTGAAATTCAAAAACTGTTGAAACACTTCACCTTTGTGTTTCATGAAGTAGACCCACACCTTCCTTGTGTGGTCATTAATGAAACTCACGTAGTATTTGCATCCTCCAATGGATTCTGTCTTCATGGTCCACACATCTGAATGAATCATTTCCAAAGGTTTAGAACTTACATGAGTTGTTTGAGCTAGGAATGGATGCTTAGCTTGTTTCCCCAATTGGCATGCTTCACAAACTTTTCACATCACGTCTTCTGTTCCAAATTTGGGAAGACTTCCAATAAGATTTTATTTTTCCATCAACTTAAGATGTTAAATGACGCACTCCCAACTCCTTAAATGACTCAAATGTGAGCCCAAATAGAAACAACGGAAGAAGGAGGAGTCGGAGCATGCTCCCTAGATCACAACACTTTGAGGGGTAGAGGGCGTGTTGGAGCTCCAGGATGGGATTAGGAAGAGTTGACAAGCTTCACTCACTCACACGGGTGTGCACACAACCCACACAAAGTGGTTAGTGCATAGTTGGAGCACCCTTGGTGCTAGGACGAGTCACGAGCAACACAGACACACAAGACTCACCACGGCCCGGACTTGGGGAAAGCCACCACCTTCCCCCTTATAGTATACTCTGTGGCTGGCCACAGGGCCTACATCCAAATGGTTTTTCTCTCCCGGGACTCCTGAGTGGAAGTCCCGAAATCGTGCCAAATGGGACTCCCGCGACTTTGGAGCCCCATAACTTTGTAAGCAGACCCCGGATTGCAATGCGATCAAAAGAAAAGTTGTAGCTCTCTTCAAGAGCTTTTCAACGATATGTGGCACGCCCCCTGTAGCTAAGTAAATCGGGTCGATTCCCGACTTTTTGTGGTCGGGAGTCAAACTGGCAGTTCGACTCCCGGCCCTTCTTTTGGCCATAATTTGTGTTTTAGATGTCCAAATGAACAATGTGACCCCAATTTAGACATCTACGCTCCAAGAGCTTTCCAATGATATAAAAAACGCCACAAGACATTGAGTTTTGACCCCTCAAATCACTCTCTGAATTTCAAGAGTCCACTGGGACTCCATCTCCCAAAGTGGGAGTTGGCTTGGGAGTGTGAGTGTTCACTCCCTCACACTTTCTTACACTCCCAGGAGTATGTGGTGTGACTCCCGGGCTTCTTTTAGCCTTAACTCCCGGATTTCCTCTTGGCCCACAACCTTGCAATGCCTTTACCTTGGTCGCGAGCCCAAAGCTAGGGTTGCGACATTAAAGATTAACATGGCCAACTCGCTTGTGCTAAATTCCAATGTCTCCAGCTCCTTTTCCATCCGTGAAGAACATGGAATTCACCTTAAGCATGTTCATATCTAAGGTGAACATTCGTCCATTCCTTTTCCTTTTTGTAATCAATTTGCCTAGGTTCTTCATGTCTTCCACAAAACATCCATTTGGGTTGAATGTAACTTGTAAACCTTATTCCACCATTTGGCTTACATAGACCAAATTTTTTGTCATGGTTGGAACATGAAATACATCTTTCAAGTACTTTGTTTGCCCATCTTGCATGGACAATGGCACCTTGACAATTTGTGTGATGGGATGTGTAATGTCATCACTAGTTTCCACAAACCCTGGTGTTTTCAAATCCTTTGTGTCTCTCAACCATTTTCCATGACTAGTCATGTGGTTTGAAGCTCCAAAATCCACATACCAAACACTATTATCTGATGCACCTCCTATCATTGAATTTACCATGTGCTGCATCATAAACAATTGCTCATCACCTTGATCGTTAGCTGATGCATAATTCCTTGTTGCAGTTTTCTATTATGTGCATCATGCTCCCTTTGATAACAGTTCTTTGCCATGTGCCCAGGTTTCATGCAGTAGTAGCAGTTTGAGTCGTTATTTAGTTGTTGACCTCGATGATTTCCACTACAACCTCCACAACTTCCTCTTCCTCTAAAGTTTCTTCGTCCACCTCCATGAGGTTGACCTTCATGTTAATGATGTCCACCATGTAAGTTTCTGTGTCGACTTCGAAATGAGGTTTACCACTTCTACTTTTACTTCTATTAGTATTTGAGTAGAAAACATTTTCTTTTGATCCTCCATTGGATGAAGTACCAACAATTTTCATCTTTTCACTTATAAGTAGGGTTATTAAGTCTTCGAAATCAGGAAATGTTTTTCGAATTACAATTGAAGTACAAAATTAGCTATAATATTTTCCAAGTCCATTCAAAGTCATGGCCACTAGATCTTCATCATCTATAGGGGCTCCTATAGATGCAAGAACATCTGTAAGGTTTTTCACCTTTGTAGAATAGTCACTGATGTTCATCTTGTTTTTTTGTAGATTATGCAACTTTTGCTTGAGCTGCATTTTGTGGGCTTGTGTATTTGTGCTATACATCTTCACTAATGTATCCCAAGCTTGCTTGGGTGATTTTGCATCTTGAATATGCACAATCATGGAATCGAACAGACTCATAGAGAGCCAATACAAGACTTTCTTTACTTTTTCATGCCAAGTTTTATTGGCTTGAATTTGTTGTTGTGTGGGGTTTTCTGGGAAAGGAGGTTATTTCTCATCACCAGTTATGAATTCCCAATAACCTTTCCCCATCAATAAATTCATAATCTTAAATTTCCACACTTAAAAATTATTATTGTCTAATTTCTCAATTGTAATTTGAGAAAGATCGTTCACCATTTCTCAAGGCAACACTTAATGTTTTCTTGGGGTTTCACAAATGATTTTAATTCTTTCTTGGGTTTCTAGGATTAGGGTTAGGGCTTTTCTTCCTTAGGTTTCTAGGATTTGGGTTAAGGTTAGGGTTGAACAAGATGGACCTTGCATATGTATGTATGTTTTGAGTATTATACAAAATTTTATACTATACATAGGTTTTACATATATGTACATATCTCGTATAATATTTTGTATGGTATTAAATACATGATTACATACCAAACTTTTGTATGAAGGTCTTCATAATGTGTTTGCGCTTCCAAATCTTCAAACTCCTTCAAGTTCTCCCAAGTTGTATTAATTTGCTCCACTTCAAAAAATTGTTTTGATGTCTTCTTAATGTAAACTTCTATCACAACAACTTTGCAAAGCTACACCATTCACATATGATCTTGGATTTATCTGAAATTTTGATGAAACATAAAAAACTATGTCTACTACTATGTTTCAAAATTTCAGCTCATTTAATGTCATAAAATGAGAGATCTTGGTACTTCTTTGAAATCACCTCAAACTAGGACTTGAACACAAAATGACTTACAATTCGCTTTTAGAAACTCTAAACTCCTTGAGATTATGGGAAACACATTAAATATATGTCTTTTATATTTTAAAAAAAATTCAGCTCTATTGATGATGACCACAAAGCTATCACTTGAAAAAGAAACTAACTTCAAAACTGAAACTAAAATTTTAGATATTTGGATCTCTCTCAATACATATCTAAATGACATAAAATTTCTCTCACATATATGTTCTTATAAGATCCCAAAGTTGCAGATCAAAAAATGATCAAACAAAAAGATATGACCAAAAAACCAGATCTTGCACAAAGTCTTCAAAAGCTTATAACTTTCACAAAACATTTTTTTTTTTTTGAAAATTTGAAAATAGAAGCATCTTATAGTCTTCTATAATCTTTTGAACTTTCACTCCAAGATCTTTTCACAGTAGATCTAGATCTAGAGTTAAAGATTTGACTTCCACAACCTTTGATATGTTGATCTCCTTTCACCTCTTTTCTTTTCTTTTCTTTCTCTTCACATTATTTCCTTTCCTTGTTTCTCTTTTGCACTTGACAAATTCCTATGATATTACTAGAAACTCTCAAGCTCTAATTTTAGAAACTTTTTAGCTCTAAATCTCTTTTAACTTTCTTGTTAAACAACCTAAGCTCTAATACCATGTTAACAAATAAGATATTTACTCAAGTGTAAACATAAATCTTTATTGAAAGGAAACTAAAACATGATGTTCACAACACGAAACATAACATCAAGAACTCCTCAAGGTTCTTGTCACATGAAATACACAAATTTATGCAATGTATAAAAGAACCAAATCATCAACACTAAGGTATTTAACTAAAAGATCAAACTATAAATAACCAAATTATTATAAGTAAAGAAAGTAATTCAACCTTGTGAAAGTAACCTAGTTACTTTCTTACTCCAATAACTAATGAAACCTAACTAGATAAACTTGAATTCTCAACAAAGTGTACCAAATAGAGAGTAAGGAAACTAATGGGAGAGAAACCAAGGAAACTAATAAGAAAGAGTTGCGTTGCGCACATGATTGTGAAAACCTTTGGGTTTTGCTTACCTACTCCTTGAAATCCTAGTAGAAATGTGCACAACCATACACATTGTGTGCCCACCTTTTTAACTATTCCATTTAATTTTCTCTCCCTACCTTCTATTCAATTTTTATAAAAAAAATCCACACATGGGAAGCCTTTGTCCTAGTAGCTAGCTTGTCCTTAAAAAAACACATTAGAACAAAGCATGTGAGGAACGCCAATTGGGTGGCACCAATATGCCCCAAGGATGTTTCTTATTTTTAAAAGGGGTGAACCAATTGGATGGCACAAACATGTCCCCAAGGGATGTTAATTTCTTATCATTTTGAAGGGGTGGGGGCTTGATTTTTCATCTCTTCAATGGGACAAAAGTCTCTTGGTATATTTTTATTTGTATGGTAACTTTTTATATAATTAGTCACACATGAATTATTACACGGTTGCTAGTCACAACCATGATCCATTAGCCAACTAGGTTGGTTGTTTAGCATGGACAACATGATGAATTTTGCATTCATTGCAGATTTCAAATTTCAAGCAACCTTAATCATCTGATGATAATAACATTCATTGAATTTCACACGTGTTCCCATCACATCACACGAACAACCATTCATTTGAGTTCAACACCCAAATCTACCATTAAGAGTCTACCATTGCTTGCATGATGTTGTTTCCATGTGTGACGCACTCCCAACTCTTTGAAGGACTCACATGTGAGTCCAAGTAGAAGATAGCGGAAGAGGGAGGAGTCGGGGCACACTCTTTAGTTCACAACACTTTGAAGGGCAGAGGGGTGTGTTGGAGTTTCACGATGGGACTAGGAAGAGTTGACAAGCTTCACTCACTCACACGGGCCTACACACAACCCACACAAAGTGGTTAGCGCATAGTTGGAGCACCTTTGGTTCTAGGACGAGTCACAGGCAACACGGACACATTAGACTCACCACGGCCCGAACTTGGGGGAAAGCCACCACCTTCCCCATTATAGTATACTTTGTGGCTAGCCACAGAGCCCACATCCAAATGGCTTTTCTCTCTCAGGATTCCTCTTGGGCCGTAACCTTGTAACCCTTTTACTTTGGTTGTGAGCCCAAAGCTAGGGTTGCGACACTCTCCCCCACTAAAAGAAGAGGTCAATGCCCTCATTGACACTTAAAAATTATTTCTTCAATGTAATTGTTTTCATTTGGATCCTTGGCCATCAAATGCTGACTTTTGCGGCAAGACCTTGCCTCAAGCTAACTCAGGCGTCCCCAAGTTTCTAACACTTTCTTGACAAGTCTAAGGAGGGTCTTTTGAAAACCCTTAACCATTGCTTTGTCAAAAGACCTAAACTAACCTAATTGACGAAGCCTTATTTGGGAGGCAATTTCCATCCCTCCTCTCATGAGGAACTCAAGTCAAATCTAATCTTGACCTAAGTTACTTGACATGATTCCTTTCCCAGCCTTGCGCCTCGATCACAACAATCAAGCCTAACTAAATGTGTGCCTATTAAGGTACAAGAAAGAACGTTTAGCCTTTGTAAAAGCTTAAGTCCCAAACTACGTGATTATAGTACGCGAAGGGGTCATGACTTCCCGCGTTGGCCACCACTACCAACCAATCCTTTGGGATGCACTTTGGGCATGTGCAAGTCCCCACAAGCTCACCTTGTTTGCCTCCTCTTTTAGGGCCAAGATTTTTCTTAACCCCCACCTAGGACTCCGATTTTGATTTGGGCTTATGCAAGAGAGTTCCATTTGTCCATGCCATTTGACAACCCCTTTTTATCATACTCTTTATGTTCGTGATGCGATCTCTTGGAAGTTTTAAAACTTAGCCTTTATTTCACTTGCAACTTGATGTGGTACATTTGTGTAATTTTCCACCCCACTATAATAAAGGTGATGTCTTCATCATTTCCTTTGCCTCTTTGCCAGTCTATTGTGAAATTCTTCTATGGCTTCTTGGGCATGTTCCATGTTGGACTCATTCACCCAAAATGCCTTTATTGGATGGTATCCTTTCCACTTCACCAAGTATTCCCGCTCTCGCCCCCTTAGTTGCCTTGATTTGAGCACGGCCTCCATTTCAAATTCTAGTTCATTATGAACCAAGTCCGAAGGGCGCCTTGAGTTATGCTCTTGATTGGGCCTTGAGGCATCACGGGCGACTGGCTTCAAAAGCGAAACATGAAATATGAAATGAACCTTAAGATTTTCCAGTAGTTCTAATTTGTAAGTGTCGGGAAACTTTTTTTCCAACGCTTTGAATGGGCCCGCATATGGACCCAAGAACTTGTGGCTCAAACCTTCTAGCGACCGGAAATTCTTGATGTTCAACCACATTTCATCCCCTTTTTCAAAATTCACCTTTCATCGAGACTTGTCTGCAAAGTCCTTGTACCTTTTATGCACCTTCTCAAAATTGGCCTTGGCCATTTCCCACAAGCGTTGCCTCTTTTCATCAAGTTGTGTGACCATGGGTATTTCTTCACTCGCATCAAACCACACACAACAACAAATTCAAGCCAATAGAACTTGGCATGAAAAAATAAGGAAAGTTTTGTATTGGCTTTCTATGAGTGTGTTCGATTCCATGATTATGCATATTCAAGATGCAAAATCACCCAAGCAAGCTTGAAATACATTGATGAAGATGTATAGCATCAATACACAAGCCCGCAAAATGTAGCTCAAGCAAAAGTTACATAATCTACAAAAAAACAAGATGAACATCAATGACTATTTTATAAAGGTGAAAACCCTTGTAGATGTTCTTATATCTGTAGGGGCCCCTGTAGATGATGAAAATTTAGCGGTTGTGACCTTGAATGGACTTGGAAAAAAACTATAGCCAGTTTCATATTTTAATTATAGTTCGAGAAATATTTCCCTATTTCCAAAACTTAATAACACTACTTATAAGTGAAAAGATGAAAATTGTTGGTACTTCATCCAATGGAGGATCACACAAAAATGTTTTCTACTCAAATACTAATAGAGGTAGAGGTAGAGGTGGTAAAACCTCATTTCAAGGTCGACACGGAAACTCGCATGGTGGACATCATCAACATGAAGGCCAACCCCATGGAGATGGACGAGGAAACTTTAGAAGAAGAGGAAGTTGTGGAGGTCGTGATGGAAGTCATTGAGGTCAACAACCAAATAGTGACCCAAATTGCTACTACTATGGAAAACATGGGCTGGCAAAGAACTATTATCAAAAGGAGCATGATGCACGAAATGAAAAGTTGCAACAAGGGAACTATATCAACTAGCAATCAAGGTGATGAGTAATTGTTTATGATGCAACACATGGAAAATTCAATGATAGGAGGTGTATCAGATAATAATGTCTGGTACGTGGATTCTAGAGCTTCAAACCACATGATTAATCATGGATGATGGTTTAAAGATATAAAGGATTTGAAAACACTAGGGCTTGTGAAAACTGGTGATGACATTACACATCCCAAATGACGCATTCCCAACTCCTGGAAGGACTCAAATGTGAGTCCAAGTAGAAGACAACGGAAGAGGAAGGAGTTGGGGCACGCTTTCTAGCTCACAACACTTTGAGGGGCAAAGGGGCTTATTGGAGCTCCGGGATGGGACTAGGAAGAGTTGACAAGCTTCACACACTCACTCACATGGGCCTACACATAACCCACACAAAGTGGTTAGTGCTTAGTTGGAGCACCTTTGGTGCTAGGACGAACCATGGGCAACACGGACACACTAGACTCACCACGGCCCAGACTTGGGGGAAGCCACCACCTTCCCCCCTTATAGTATACTCTCTGGCTGGCCACAAAGCCTACATCCAAGTGGCTTTTCTTTCCCGGGACTCTCGAGTGAGAGTCCCGAAATCGCGCTGGTTGGGACTCTCGGGAATTTGGAACCCTATAACTTTGTGAGCAAACCTCCGATTGAGGTGCAGTCTAAAGCAAATTTGTAACTCTCGTCAAAATCTTTGCAACGATATGTGGCACGCCCTTTGCAACTAAGTAAATCGGGTCGAATCCTAACTTTTTCCAGTTGGAAGTCAAATTGGCAGTTTGACTCCTGACCGTTCTTTTGGTCCTAACTTGTGTTTTAGATGTTCAAATGAACAATGCGAGCCCATTTTAGACATCCACGTTCCAAGATCTTTTCAATGATATAAAGAACGCCACAAGTCATTGAGTTTTGACCCTTGAAATCACAATCTAAAGTTTTGAGAGTCCATCGGGATTCCATTTCCCAAAGTGGGAGTTGGCTTGGGAGTGTGAAGGTTCACTCCTTCATACTCCCTCGCACTTTTTAAACTCCTAGGAGTAAGTGATGTGACTTTCGGGCTTCCTCTTGCCTTGACTTCCTTGGAAGCCTTTTACCTTAGTCACGAGCCCAAAACTAGGGTTGCAACACCAAATTACTTGAAAGATGTACTTCATGTTCCAACCATAATAAAAAAAATTGGTTTCCATAGGGCAAATGGTGGAACAAGGTTTACAGGCAACATTCAACCCAAATGGATGTTTTGTGAAAGACATGAAGAACTAAGGTAAATTAATTGTAAAAGGGGAAAGGAATGGACGAATGTTCACCTTGGATGTGAACATGCTTGAGGTGAATTCCATGTTATTCACACATTGTCGCAACCCTAGCTTTGGGCTCATAATCAAGGCAAAGGGGTTACAAGGTTGAAGGCCAAGAGGAAGCCTAAGAGTCAAGGCAAAGAGGTCGCAAGGATGTGGGCCAAGAAGAAGCTTAGGAATCACATCACATACTCTTAAGAGTGTAAAAAACTGTGAGGGAGTATGAGGGAGTGAACCCTCACACTCCCAAGGCAACTCCCACTTTGGGAAATGGAATCCTTGTGGACTCCTGAAACTTTAGAGAGCAATTTCAGGGGTCAAAACTCAATGGCTTGTGGCGTTCTTCATATCATTAGAAAGCTCTTGGAACATAGATGTCTAAAATGGGCTTGCATTACTCATTTAAACATCTTAAACACAAGTTATGGCCAAATGAAAGGGCAGTTTGACTCTCGACCAAAAAAAGTTGAGAATCGACCCGATTTACTTGACTGCACAAGGTGTGCAACATACTGTTGGAAAGCTTTTGACGAGAGCTATAACTCTTTTTGGAATTGCATCTCGATCCGAGGTTTGCTCGCAAAGTTATGGGGCTCCAAAGTCCCATGAGTCCTAACCGGTGCAATTTCAGGAGTCCCAGGAGAGAAAAGCCATTTGGATGTAGGCTCTGTGGCCAGCCACAAAGTATATATAAGGGGGGAAGGTGGTGGCTTCCCCTAAGTCCGGGCTATGGTGAATTTAGTGTGTCTGTGTTGCCCATGGCTTGTCCTAGCACCAAAGGTGTTCCAACTAAGTACTAACCATTTTGTGTGGGTTGTGTACAGGCCCGTGTGAGTGAATGAAGCTTGTCAACTCTTCCTAGTCCCATCCCGGAGCTCCAACATGCCCCTCTGCCCCTCAAAGTGTTGTGAGCTAGGGAGCATGCCCTGACTCCTTCCTCTTCCGTTGTCCAGGAGTTGGGAGTGCGTCAAAGGGAGTAGTTCTTGAGGAGAAAAAACTAACACATTCAACTATAACATCACCTTACCAACACGTTAGTTTCATCAATTGAAGATGCACACAAAACCACTTACACGAAGGGACAGGTTAAGCCTTGAACTTGTTACCTCACCATTAAGAAAAAAATCCAAGACTACTTTCAAATCACTGGTTATCGATTGAACAAAAAATGAAGAATGAACCTATTTAAATGAAATTGGGGGTGGAGGAGGAGAAGAATTTAATGCAACAACTATGCAGGGTAGAATTGAAGAAGAACCTGAAGCCAACCTAGATCAAATGATTGACAACATCCAAATTAAACTTGTTATGTCTGTTGAACTTATAGTATCCATTGCAGAACCTACACAACCTATAGTTGTAGGTATAGAATCATCCCAACCTATAGTTGAACCCGTGCAAATGGAAAACCCATAGTTTTTTAGATTCCAACATGTCCTAGTTTTTAGTCATTTTGCAAAAACTTTGAAACAGATTAATATGTTTTTAAAGCAAGTTGCTCAAAGTGCCACAATTTAGTCAAGGTCATTGCAAGAACTTTCAAAATTTAAGGTTGAATTTGAATAAATAAAATAGAATCTATCTGAAACCCATAACCATTTACATACTTGTAGCTTAAAGCTAAAGACAGTGCAAAAGACTTTGAAGAACCGTGATAAATAATTATGTCACATTCAAAGGACAAATGAATAAGGTCCAACATGACAACAAAAACCTATCCAATAAGTTGAAAGAGGCAAAACAGGTTAGGAAAACTGAGATTTTGCAACAAGAGTATGTTGAGCTTAACTAGCTCAACTGGAAAACCGATAATGATTTAAAGCGTTTCCAAGCTAATTTGGAACGAATGATGCAAGATTATGCCAAAATGGAGGAGTCCAATTTGGAACAACAAGGTATCATAACTAGTTTGGAGCAAACCTATCAAGACCTCATAGAACGACATGTAGTTGCCCACATAGAATTTGAAAGGGAAAAGCAAAGTCGAATTGCCCAAATCCAGGACTGGAAAGGTTAGTATGAAATAACCAAGGTACAATTTAGCAAACATGGTCCTATTCTACCTATTAGGATGAACAACATGTTGAAGGAGTTTGAAGAGTTATTGTTGGACAATACACTACTCAAAGTGCAGAATTAAACCTTTGGAAACATAAATCCCAAGTGGAAGGAGTGGTGGTAAATTGTTCAAGACTTCATGGATGAGCAAATTCATGATAGTATGGAGTTAGTTCGCTCTAATGAGCAAAGTTACAAACTTGAGCTACACACCTACCGAACTGCTTTTCCAGATTTTAAATACAAACCCTTGAGTTTCGTATCTATGGAAATTGGAACTAATAGTAGAGTTCCAATAACACCATTTGTGGTACAACCTATTGCCATTACCAAACTAAGAGGTGGAATAGGTTTAGAAATCATATTCTTAATTATTTAAAAAAAATTATACATGTTCCAGTTACCAATGTTGTTAGTAAATATGTGGAAGATAGTGAAAGATTTAATAAGGAATAGGTTGAGGCTATTAATCTTTCATTCACCATACGAGACAATAAATTAAAACCTTTGGAATTCTTATCTATTAGTTTACCTCTAACCCCACACCAAATAGGTATAAGTTAGGAGGTTACTTTAATCTCAAGTACCTTGCATGTTCTAAAGGTATTCACAACACCCATAGTGACCTTTGAAGACACCTGATCAACAGAAGATTGCAGCACCAACAAATCTTCAAATTTTGAGCCAAGCTAAACTTGTGGAGGAAGTTGGTGTTAAACCTGTTGAAAAAATCATCAATGAACTGGTTATAGAAGGTCAATCTAACCTAAGACTTTGAGCTAACATTTTGAGGACAAAATGTAGATTTCAAAGAAGGATAATGTTACCCAGATCTAGTAACAAATGACCTAATAGGTTGAAAATCTAAACACATTGTTAAACCTAACAAGTGTCTTAACCTATTATTTAACCTAACCTATAATATTGACCTAACCAGTTATTGAACATGGTGGGTAAAGTTATATTGGGTAAAAAAAATAGGTTGACATATTGGTCGACAAGAGATGTGTAAAACCTATACTTAGCAGAACCAATAGTTGAATAGGTGGTTAAATAAGGTGTAGTTTTTTTAAATTTTGGATTATTAGTTTAGGTATTGGCTAATGATTGTTTATAATAATATGATTGTTGTATTTTGAAATAGCTAATATAAGACTTGGAGGATAGACCTGTTGAAGAGCTTTTAGATTTCATTTTTTATTGTGTTTCGACCTTCATTTATGGAACATGAATCATTTTTCTTTTAGCCAACCTCCAAGTTTTGAATAATTTGTGTACGTGCTAATTTAGGATTTGTAAGTAATTTAAGTTTTGTTAATGTTTTGCATGTACATATTGTTGTTATAGAAACTTGTTGCTGAGAAATTCAAAAGTATAATAACTTTGATGGGAATATAAAAACCCGTTAACAATTCTCAATAAACAATAGAGTTGCTAAGGAAGCTACAACAACAACATAAGAGACAAAAGGATAAGTCAATATCTCCTAAGTATGATCCAAGACCATAGATTCTCCAAAGCAAGAGCAAAAATCAAATGGGCAGGGACACCAGAGATGGCCCAAGAAAGAGCCATAATCTCATGCCTAACATGCAACAAATGAAGAGATGCAAGACCTGGACCTAAATCCATCATAAATACAACAATTTGTTCCAACACCATAGAATAATGAAGGTATGTTACCTTCAAGACCAAGTTCTGCAACAAGAACAAATATATTTGGAGAAATTTAAACTGCACATAGAAATTTAAATTCTTTAGGTGCAAATTCCAAAGGACTAACTTTTAGGTTTCATACAGTAGCATTTATGCAAGGGCTAGAAGAAGACTTGGATAAACATAAAATAATTGTTAGTATGTTTCAACAAGTACGTAGTAGAGTATAATGTAATAATGACTAATATTTTGCTTAGACTTTTTGATTTGGAAATAAAAAATAAATAGATCATAGAGGAAAAGGATAGATCTATTCAAAATCTACAAGGGGCTTTGGAGAAGGAGCAAAAGCTCAAAACAAAGTTACAAATCAAGAATAATGAAAATAGTGAAGTATTGGCGGAATTGTAAACAACCAAACAAGATATTAACAACATGGAGAACACAAGAATATAAAGGAAAGAAAGAGTACAAGAATATGGAGCAGATTCTCTTAAAGCGGTAAAAGGAGCTAGAGGAGCTTAGATTGGACATTGGTAATGTATATCAAGCCAAAAATGAAATACAAAAGCAATCTGACTAGAGACAAGCAAATATGGACAAAAATTTGCAAAGTTAAATGGATTTTAATGAAAAGTTGCAAAAACTTATAGAGGAGGCCCAAGGAATCAAACCTTTCAATTATGATAATGTTTTCAGAGAAAATAATGAACCCGAGAAGCAGCATACTTTACTTCATGTAAAATTCAAGGCATTGACAATGGAGGAAAATGATGCAAATTTGTGGCGGGATGTAATGTAGGATATAATCCAGAAAGATATTGGAAAGGTCTATAAAAGGTATGAGAGAAATGAAAAGCTATACACACTACTAGAAATTTCGTCTTTTGTAACTTATCTTATGCAACTAAAAAATCTCACATGCAACTATTTTGGAGTTGCATGCGACATTTTTTAGTTGCATAAGACAAGTTGCAAAAGACAAAATTTCTAGTAATGACATGCATTAGATATTTTTTGATAAAAAAGGTCATACCATCATTTCAATATGAACCTTTAATCGTCATTCAAGAACTAAAAACCTCATACGAGGAAAAAGAGAGAGGAAATATTAATGTTGCAAGACCATTAAACACAAGAATAAAAAGGGAGGAACCAACTCCTTTTATTTTTTATTTTGCTATTATTCTTCCTTAACAATTCAATTGTTTGTTGAAGATCAATATTGCCTTTCATTGTAATATCCTCTTGTTTTCTCTGCTTCTTCTATAGAATCTCTCTCTCGTCATCATCATTAAACTAAGACATCACAATTGCTCTTTTAGTTGTATTAGTCTCTAGTTGTTTCTCATTTAAAAAAAAGATTATGTAGGGTTCAGAGGCCTTTTGTTTTTAATGAACCTCTCCTTCAAACTATCTCTTCTTTTGTCCTCTTGAGGCTGCTTTGCTTGTTTTTTCATGTCTTATGATTATGCTCCATCTAATGGAAACCACTTTTAGAACAAAATTTGAAAGACTATGGCAAAATGGCATATCCTTTTTGGGTTTTCTTTTGGTTGTTCCTTCAATCATATTTTTTTGACACTTCTCCCATTTAATCGATTATTTAACCAATTGAAAATATATGATTGCAACCCAATTAACAAACTCTCCATGATCTATTATAGAGATCATCATAGTAGACTTATTGTTAAAATATTACACCTTATCCTTTTGGTAAATAATTGACAGAATGGCAACAATTCTATTAGCATATTCTAACCTCATCTTTTTCACAACCCACCTGACGCACTCCCAACTCTTGAAAGGACTCAAGTGTGAGTCCAAGTAAAAAACAACGGAAGAAGGAGGAGTTGGGACACGTTCCCTAGCTCACAATACTTTGAGGGTTAGAAGGGCATGTTGGAGCTTCGGGATGGGACTAGGAAGTGTAGACAAGCTTCACTCACTCACATGGGCCTATGCACAACCCACACAAAGTGGTTAATGCATAGTTGGAGCACTTCATCACAAAGTGGGGACCCCTTTGTATTAGTGCTATTTAAATGTTTTCACAATACTTTTACAAGATGTCCAAGGTTTAGTGCTTTGTTCGTGTAAAATAGGCATTAAAACAATTTAGATTGTATTGATTTAATTTTGGTATTGTTTCAATGACAATTGATGTAGCATCATATTTGCATTATATTTATGTTATTTGACATGTTGTATTCACATTATGTCCATATTGTAATGATATTGCATTAGTATTGTGATTGTATTGAATATGCATTTTTAATTATAAATGATACAATGTTGTTACAATATGGTTACAAACTCTATTATTATATTGATTCTATATTGTGTTCATGTTGTCTATATTTTGTATTTATGTTGTACTAATGTTTTTTCAACATTGTATTTGCATTGCATGTGCATTGTTGAACATAGGGGATGCAATGTTGCAACAACATAGCTACAAACTAGATTTTCAATATTGACTCAATGTCGTATTCTTGTTATTTATGTTATTGTATCTATGTTATAATCATACTTTCCCAACATAGTATTTGTATTGCTGGTGTGTTGTTGAAGGTAGGTGATGTAATGTTGCAACAACACAATTGCAAATTAGATATTCAATAGTGAATCAATGTTGTATTCATGTTTATTATGATGTTGTAAATGTGTTATAGGCAAACCATAACAAAAGCATTTAGAAGTTGCATGTCCACCATTGGTTGCAAGAGAGATGATATTGCAACATGTTTACAAACTTTGTATTAGTATTGATTTAGTAAATGATAATGAATATTGGATAGTATTCATAAACAGTGCTACTGGAGAATGTTCCACTAACCTAGTTCACAGGGTGCACCTCATATGGTCAAACAAAAATACAACTCCAATTATAGAATTACAAAACTTCATGTATGACAACTTCTTGTACCTATAGGGTACCTCTATGATGGTTTAAAACATATTCCACCTCGGTTCAAACCTCAACTGCAACTTGTTCAGCAAGCTCCATGGTTTGTGCACCAGCTGCTACTTCATCCAAAAATGAAATTTGGTCTGATTCACGAACTTTCAACATCTGCACAAAATCACAATTAAAAAAACCAACTCATATTGCATTGTTTTTTGCAACAAGCTCCAGATATCCAAGGAACACGTTAAGAAGCATGCCAATGAAGTTCCAAAACATCAATCCAATGACTACTTTGTCTACTCTGACAAATACACTCACCATGATCAAGACTTTTGCTCTGGATCTTAATATAGTTGCATGTAATGAATGCAACATCCTCCCAAGTAAATGATTTCTGATTTATCCAATATTGCCAGATCCACCAACTTTGCCAGGTTGCAAGCTGCATCATTAATCAATCATTCAGTAAAACTATTCAGAAGAAACCAGTTAACGTGATACACAAAATATGTCACCTATTGGTTAGCTACTTTGACTAACTATCAATAGGTGAAAGTACTACATGTGAATCACAAGGAGCAAACCTTCCCAAGGGTATAAGGAAGGAGAATGAATTGAATGCCAAGCAACCGCCATAGATTCAACTTTTCTGCCCCTATGATTTGCAATTCCAACCTCTTGCTGATTTCAAGCTGATCATCCACTCTATGCAGTCAAAACACCAACAGTAAGGTCAAGATTCATTGTACACTCTCCAAGTAGTAGCTAACCATTGCAAAGTTGAATTCAATACACTTCACAAACCCAACATGAAAAAAAAATTCCCATTGAAAATTTCATCATAAAAGCTAAAACCCTTCCCTTAGGAGGCATTTTTTTCTTCATGTGAAACTCAAAAAGGACTAACCAAATCTTATTTTTGGAACCCTTCTTCTTTTTGGTCCTAGCTTGGCTGTGCTCCAACGCTAATGCTTTCATCTTATTCTTGTATGTTGGTGTTTTCTTCAACATGTCCACAATCTGTAGAAACATGATTTCAAAATTCCATATATAAGATTTTGCAATGTTGGGGGAGTCCCCAACCATCTATATTGCATGAGTTCTAAAGCACCTTTAGATCTAAATCCAGCAAATTGAATGGAGAGCATGACAATGTCTTTAACCCCAAACCTGAAATGAAGAACTGAATGGTGTCCACTACTACCTGTCCATCTCACCTTATTCTCTGGTTTCCCCCCATTCAGTTCACAATAGATAATGAAAGCACTATGGATCCCTTCTATCTAAAGCTACAAGTTGAAAGAGGCAATTACATACGTGCCTATATTGGAGGTTTTCATTCAAGTATTGGAATCCAGATAGAATAATCAACAAACCAACCAAAACTATTCACAAATCCTGAGATCCAACCAGAGGCATGTATTGTCACTAAGAGAAGTAAGAATTGCCTGCTTGCCTTTGAATACCCAAAGGCGTCACAACCAAGCTCTGTAGCAATTATGCTCCGTAGCTATGGCAACTCTACACCTCACTCCAACCTCCCTTTGTTAAGAAACTAAGCTTACCCAAATCTTTCTTGTTCTGTTGGCCACATACTACTTCAATCTTGTTCACTATTTGTCTGTCATCACACACCCTCTAGATTCCATGACAACATAAATAAAATAATCTCTTCATATAACTATTTTCAGCATCATCTATGCATCAATGCATTACCAAAAGTTTTGTGCTTTTCCATTGCTTGATGAAATACTAAGATGTTCATGTGACCTGTGTGCAACCCCCAGAATACATTCATAAACCATGAACATAATTCTCATGCAAGAATTGTGACGACTTCTTACATTGTTATAGTTTCGGATCACAAGACCATAAAAAGAAGCAGTTATACAATACAAAGGAGATAATGAATGTTGACCTTGAGATGATTGAGTAGAGCATCTAAGGCTATTGTTGTTTTTCTTGAAGGAAGATCATAGTATCAAAAGTGGAAGAGAAGGTAGGGAATTCATGCCGTGATAAATGACAGGTTCCAGGCCAGGGTCCTTCATGATCACAAACACTACAGCAAGTGCTGACTTCACTCCAACTTTGTCCACAACAACCCAGTCATCACCATATGTTTATTACTTTCTCTGTGCATACCAAGTAAATGTGTAACTACACATGCTGAAGGTGATACATGACGTTACGAATAAACAAGAGGAGAAGATTCCTAAGAGTTCTAGAAATCAGCTAAGTTCTGCAGTGTACAATAAAGAAAAGGAAAACAGAATGTGCTAGTGCAAACAAACAACTTGGTCTCCCAAAATGTGTTGTTCTGCTCTTGCCAAAACACCATAGCAAAGACTGCATAATCCCAGTACTGCTTGGCAGCCTGTCGAATGTATGGTGCTACCCTTCCATCTGTGTTAGAAAATACTATCACGTTCACTTGCTCACAAAAGAAATTGTCATTACTGATGTAAGCAAGTTCTAGCTTCTTATTGCCTTCATTTTCCTTCTTTATTAATTCTCCTTGTTCCCTCAGCCCTTGCAACTTTTCATGCATCAATGGCATTATAAATTGAGCTTAATGTGGAAAAGTAGGTAAACTAAAATGGATTCCAATTAAGCACTGCACCTTGTGAGGACCTGTTTTTTGGATGACATCTATCATCCACATGTATCTCACCCAACAAATGATCAGGTAGTCAGCTTGGATTCATGATTTGGGTTCACCATGGCAAGGCCATGATCCCCTTCTAGAAGCACTCTGCAATCAATTGTTGTGTGCATTCTTTGAACTGAAGATTCGAAAACATGACTAATCAAAACTTCACACAAGTATAAAGTGGGCTGCAACAAATTCAAGATAGAGGCAATAGAGGAAGCCTTGCAAAACTTCAACCACAAAACTATTGCTTAGATAATGGGTATTGTGGGTTACCAAGCCTTTAGCACCATAGTACAAGATGCGAGGCAACTTGAGAAGGGATGTTGCCGCCCATTCCACCAAAGCATCCACTATCTACTCCCCACGAAACTTGTAATTCACAAACCCTCTCCATTAGTCTTTTTCAAACTGCGGACTACCAATTGTCATTTGGTCACCAGAAACTGAAACACTCTTCATCCCCACTAAGTGACTAATTGCATAATATGGAAGTAGGGCAAGCCTTCTGAGATTTGATGGAATGAGAAGCAGATGAACTTCACATGTCAGAGTGTACCTAGTGAGACAGCCCAAGTGCCTGCAAGAAGGAGTAAACACAACAATCTTTAAAAGACCTGCACATTGAATGAAGCCCTCCTGATATTGTCTCCATGCCATTAGCAGTTCACAGTACCTTCTCATTTTCTTTCACACTAGGCCTTCAAATCTAGATACTTCTCCAAACACAGATGATTATTGCCAACTATTAAAAAAATTGTAATCAAAGTATAGTCCATGTTTTTGAAGCATCCAGACATTACTGACATGGATGAGTAGACAAACAATATGTTTCAAGGATACTAACCATGTTGAAAGACCCGTTGTGTTGTTGCTTGAGTCTTCAAAATAGGTTCTTTTGGGGATCATCAGCTCCCACAAATCTCCTCATAACCCAAAATAGATTCCCTTGGGGATCATCATGGAGTCTCAATACTAGGTATATATTTGTCACATACTTGCCAAAAATCCGCCTTTGGATGCTAATACCAGTACCATGTTGTTATGAATCTTTTAATAGATTCAATGCCGTTAGCATGCAATGTTAAATTATTTCCAAAGATTCAATACCAGTCCCAGCTGGTATGTTCAAAATTGGTACCCACCCAACTTTGGTGTGTACATGCAAAAAAGAACAATCAAGAGCTTTTGCATGGTTCCACAGTCTCTATGAGAGACAACGTCAACAAATGTGACAATTGTGTATACCTACACACCTACAATGCACCGGTGGGAGACGGTCTCAATTCTCAATTTTTGATGCAAACAATAGTGGGAGAAATATAATGTGATTATTGGTCTGAGTAAAAGATGTAAGAGAATGCATTGATAGAACTTTCTTATACACCAAGATCTATCAAAATTTCATTTCTGGGTTGGGAGAAACTTGTGGCATGTGACATGAGGGGTTAGTTGACGGTAAGAAAAATCATCTAATGCCTGCTTGATTGTGGAATTTCTTTCATAGGTAGATTTAGCAAACATACCTAAGCACGGCTACTGATTAAGATTGTCAAGTCCATTGTTCTGTCGAGCAGAGTGAAATAAATGAAACAAGATTATGAGCTGTTGATATGAGCAAATTAAGAGGGCAACATTTGATCAAATTGTAGTGACAAAATTTGATGACTGCAAAATGATGTAGCCACAAAATGTTGATAGATTAGGTTTAAGGTGGGATCTTCAAATGTTGTCAGAAACATCTGTTTAAGAGTAGCTCCACTAGTACTTACAATGTGGTCCAACAAAAGAAAATTGGATGAAAAAAAGTCAAAACATGCCAGTCAATAGCAAGTGTTATTTTCTGCTATGCCTTTTACTAGCCTCAACATCCTGTGGAAAAATGCTGAGCCAAAATCATTTCGTTGGCCAGAAAAGCACGTGTCAAAATCAATAGTCATGTTGATTATGTGGAAATGTGAGATCACCAAAGTCAGCAGACAGATAATCACATTGTGATATGCAAGTAATAGATAAATTGGAATTATTAGATTGTCAAATTTTACCTTGGCCCTCCTTTTTACGTTACCCAAAAATTTATATTAATAATCAGGGGCTTCTGCATTGCTCTGTACCTCGCACTAAGAGGCACACAGACACTAACAAACAGAACAATTGTGTACATACATATGATAACAGTACTTAATTGAGAGTTTTCACCACCCGGCAAGAATGGAGAGTGAAATACTAGTGTGGATTAGCTTGTTAACAGAAAGGAAGCTGATGTGTGTACCTTGACCTGGAGGCAGAGAAACTGCATCACAAAACCAGACGAAATCTCGAAGTGAAGAGTCTATGTCGCAACCCTAGCCTTGGCTCGCGACCAAGGCAAGGGGGTTGCAAGGGTGCGGGCCAAAAGGAAGCCCGAGAGTCACATCAAGACTCCCGGGAGTGCAAGAAAGTGTGAGGGAGTGGACCCTCAC
>Ga0209611_10001606_pt1 | contig 38954 bp, 27 predicted proteins | sample S1TSphgellanicum_3_FD_187693 | JGI IMG/M metagenome (GOLD analysis project Ga0209611, IMG submission 187693) | Host-associated microbial communities from peat moss isolated from Minnesota, USA - S1T2_Fc - Sphagnum magellanicum MG (SPAdes) (version 2) | ecosystem: Host-associated > Plants > Peat...
ATTTCGACTTGATTTCAACAACATTTTGATTATAATTTTTTTAATATTTAAAGAAGTTATTAATGGTTGTCAAGTAAGTTGAACGACCTACTCTTTTGGTGGACATTTAAAAATATATCCGAACTATTCTAAAGTTCACAGAATATTTTTTTAGTATCCATTGGGGTTACAATTGAATTCTAGTTGAAATGTCAACTAGGAAAACTACATAGTTTATAATCAAGCTTATCAAGGTGGCGTATCAACTAAAAGAGTTTCATGTTCAGCTATATTGGTCAATTACAAAACATAATGATAAATCACAAATCACACATAAATGGATGACATTTAGATTGGGACTAATGTTTTCATTGCAAGTGGAGAGCACTATTGTTTTTCTCCTAATATGCAAACCTTTAAGCTACTAGCAAGCAGATTTACGAAGGCATTTACAACTTACAAGAACAGTTACAAAGGGCATTTACAAAAATGAAGTGCAATGTAAGGTTAGAATGTATGTTAGAATGTAAATGAGTTCAAGGCATAAATAACCCTGCAACAAAAAATGAAAAAAATAAAATCAGAAGTTAGAAAAAAAAGAGCTAAACAAAGCCAAAAACATTCAAAATAAAAACAAAACAACAAAAAATTTGAATAAAAAAAAGTTTTAAAATAACTACCTTATTTTCTTAAGATAACTTGCACATGGCAAAGGTAGGGGGAAATACAACACCTCAACAAACAAATAGCAAGAACACAAAGCAAAGAGCAATAGCAACAACACGAAGTAAAGAACGAACAACAACAACCAAGATGAGTAGAAAACAACAACAATGTAAAGCAAGGAACAAGTCGTAACAACACAAGGTGAAAAACATGCAACAACAAGGTGAGGAGCAAACAATAATAATGCAAGATGAAAAATGAACATTAACAATGCAAGACAAGCAACAAGTAGCATCAAAGTGAATTAAAAAACAAACAACAACAATGCAAGATGAATAGTAAACAATACCACCCTAGGCAAGGAATGATGCAAGACAAAAAAACAAGCAGTAGCAATACAAAACGAAAAACAATCAATAGCATCGCAAAACAAAAAGCAAGCATAAAACCAAAGAACAAAAAATAATATAAGTTAATGAGGCCAAAAAGCCTCTCAGCTTTTATATCGTTAATGGGAACGTTATGCCTCCCTTGGTGGAGGCATTGCCCTAAACCTTAAACCTAACCCATTTTCCCTCCCAGACCTTGAGAACTGAATTCAGGTTTTCATGTGAAAACCCATCCAATTCTCTCTTTTTTTCCTAGTTGGTTCTCACATGGGTGAAAACTTTAAAACTGAATTTTACGTTGATTTTCACCCAAAATGAGAATGGTTGGTTCTCAATGTGAGCAACCGGACTGAGAATGGATCTGAGAACCGGGTCACCCAGTGCAAACTGCCCAACACTGGCTCAAAACACCCCCACCCCAGAACTTGGGAGAAAGTTTACAATGCCAAAATCAAAACCAGAGGTTCTCTTCAAAAGGAAAAACCACACAACACTAGCAGGGATTTGAGGTCATATCAGCCTTGTATCAATTTTATAATAATCTCAATGCCATGTGTCTCCGTGCTTCCTACCAGCCAAAAATTAGTCTAAAACGCATTACTAGGACCAGATTGACATGAAAGTTATAAGATGTGCCCAAAACCAATACCGGTCTGGTAGGAAAAGTAAATAAAAGTCCAATTCTGTGCAATGATTTTTTTTTGGTGGCAAAAGTTTGCCATTTTGCAAAGAGAAAACGTAGCGACCAACATGGTCAGGGGAACTTTTTGAAAAAAATTCCCAAAAAATCACTGGGACATTTGGAGGAAGAAAGTGGGTTTTTGGTAGATTTGGGCAGTTTTCGAGCTTTGATTCTTTTGAAAATACTATATTTACCTAATAGGTTCTAGGGGTTTGTCAACATTTAATAGGATTCCTAGATTTTCTATTTCTTTATTTGTCTTGTATCCAGATTTGGCTAAATCCACTTGTGGCTGATCGCCACTTTTTGTGCAACACTAAGAAATTGAAAAAAAAAACACAGCCAGTATGTTTAAAAGTCAATACCAGACCAGCACTGCTTTTGACCTGTATTTACCCACTATATACCCGTAGGTTAATAATTATAGGGCAAATGAGAATTTATTTCGTACCTGGAAGGTACCGTACGCTCTTCACAGGTTAAAAGCTGGTCATTTACTTTTGCTCTTAACCAAGTGACATGTTTGGAGTTTGAGTTGGTAGTCCAAAGTACGTTAGTTGAGTTCAAACCAGATGCCAATGCCCACGTGGCAGGTTCCCAACCCTTCGCTAAGCACTTTAAGTGAAGCGGCTTTATGGAAGAACGTGGGTTTCGCCATTCCGGCGGTAGGGCCGCTGAGTTGCACACAGGCAGGGGTGCTGGCGATTAGAACCAGGCTGGGTTGCAGACTGGCGGAGCCGCTGGCGATTAGAACGAGGCTGGGTTGCAGGCTGGCGGGGGTGCTCGCGATTAGAACGAGGCTGGTTTGCGGACGATCGGGGGGCGCGAGCGTTGAGAACGAGGCTGGGCTGCGACTACGACAGGCGACTAGGATGAGGTTGGGTTGCGACGCAGAAACAAGTCCAAGGTGGGTGGGGGCTGCGATGCGCGGCGGCGAAGGAGCCCAAGGGCAGAAGCAGGCATGAGGATCAGGAAGCGTGCGCCTCAAGCAGCTGAGGCGGCCACAGGAACAAAGGAGCTGGGGGCCGTGCAGCAACTGCCATTGACTGCGGAGGGATCGTTGAGTAGTCATGGAGCTGGGGGTCGGGATGGCGCTCATGATGAGGACGAGAGCTGCAGGAGCCGGAAGGTTGTGCCAGCTCATGTGGAACTAGTCCCTAGAACAAGTTATAAGCATGCGGATGGAGAAAACATCGTGGCGGAGAAGGATGAGGAGGCAGCTAGAAGGACGTATAACTCGCAGCTGACCGAGGATAACATCTCTCCGGTGAGTCCGAAGCTTTTCGGGAGTAGCTGGGGTATCAGGAATGTTATGGTTTGCGTGCTTTGTTTGCTTGCTTATTTGCACTTTTTGTTTTGGTGGAATCGGGAACTTATTATTGATGTAAATCGAGTCGAGTAAGAGAGGGAGAGTACCAGGTAGCTGCACGCTCGCTTGTCAGTCGGTTGGAGCGAGATAGGGTTGTGGAAAAGCGGAGTCGCGAGCTCCAACGGCAAGCTCAAAGGTCAGGTTGCTGTTTGAAGGGATAGTATGGTTTTTGTTACGTAATAGTTCCATACTGTTCTACGCGGCCATCTATTTCGCTCTAGTGGACGATGAGCTTAGGTGCGGCCGAGAGGTTGCGAGGACATTGAATCCGGCTGCAATTCGAAAGCTTCGGATAGGAACCAAAGTTTGTGATCACGTCTTCGCTTCCCGTGGTGGAGCTTTTGAATTCTGATCATGTCTAAGTTGCGAACTAGGCTTCTGGACACGGAGCCTTGGATAAGAAGTTTGCTTTCACCCGCGTCGGTGGAAGAAACGAAGGATAACGAGGGAGGGGCCCCGCGTGGCGTTGTTGACATGACGAAATGCCGTCGATCGATCCACAAGGCTTCTTTCCCTGGAGATCACGTGTTAAGCAGTCGACTGCACGAAGCTTAACAGTATCACACCGCTGTCGAGTTTCACGAATGAAACACGAAGACACTAAAATCATATGAGCAAAATGACATATTCATGAGCATCGTGCAAATGCACACAATCTTCCGAGGATTTGCTTGCGTCATAAGTGTGTTCAGTCCAGAAGCATATAAAGTTACACTTTTCTGACGTATTTACTGTCTGACGTGTATTAGCTATGTTTTAGCTATGCTGATCTATAAAGGGTCCCTCCCGTTGCTATGATGGGGGAGACTCAAGGTGTCAACTTTGACGGCAGCTTTCTGTATGCCCAAACCGAGATCTACGGTACAGTAAAGTTGTTTTCAAAGGTGTAGGTCAGCTGCTGAGCCAGCAACTGTAAGCAAATAGGAAGGTACATCCACAAGCGGTTTCAAGTCCATGAGGTTATGAAAAACCCAGCTCCACCAGCTGGAACTGCTACCTTACTATGCAATGAATGCTGCTCCAGGACAATTGGTGATGTCCAACTCATACATGTCTCGAGGAAGTTCAGACTTGTTCATCAATGCCTGTTGCACAGTAACCTTTTTTAGTCATTGCATGGTTGAAAAGTTCTAACCAGAGGTTGTTGTCTTTGGCATGCTAATCAGGTTAGTACAGAGTTGTCTTCAACATTAGAGACATGCACCAGACATTTGGAAAGCAATAGTGGTGGACAAGACCACAGGTAAGATAGCCATCACACTGCAGTTGTAGAGACTCAGGTAGCCATTTTTCCACATGGTGGTCCAACAGATATTGCTCTAGGTACAGAAAGAAAATCTTTGCATCAGGACAGTGCCATATAGCAGTGGGCATGCAAGCTCCACAAATCATTGCAACAGAACATGAGGACCTTGAGGCACTGGGCCTGCTATGTCCACAGCTTGGAAATGATTTCCCTGGCTGTTTCTTCCAACTGCAAGCAAATCTTTCAGAGTGCCCCAGAACTTTTGGGCCTAATCAGTTCTGCATGGAAGAGGTGTAATTCTGTCACACACAATCACCTCGGAGTTCACTTCTGAGGTCCTATGCAGGCTTAGATAGAGAAATCAAACAAGGATTTGAGAATGTCTTCTTCTGGGAAGGGTGCCAGTCTCAGAATGGAACTTACTGCACATAAGATTCCTGGTGAGGTCTCTAGTTTGGGTTTGCTGCACTTTTGAATCCTTGAGATGACCCTGATTTAATGACTGACAGCAGTAGACAGGTCCCTGCATGATGACCTCCTAGGCAGCGTTCCAATGTCATGTCTTGATGGAGTTTATCCTCTTCAGAAATGTCTTGAAGACTTCAAGTTCAAATTCAAATTCAAGTTCAAGTTCAAAAAATGCTGACTAGAAACTGATGTTGTTCAGGTGCAACAAACACATGATGGGGGTCCCCTTTAGTAGGTCAGACAATACATGCAGCAGTCTTCAAGAAATTTAGCAGTGCTTGAAACCAGGTTCCTTCTTGATACAGTAGATTGAATCATGTGTCAGCTTGGTACATGTAAGTAATTTTCTTGACAATTTGTTATTGAAGTTGACTCCAAGAAGCCCACATGGGCTGTATTGGTGTGAAGATTAGTGCCATCCAGGGAGAGTAAAGAGTGTTAGAAATGCTTTGAGCATTCAGTCTAGAGTCTAACTTCTGGGAGGAAATCTGGAACTGAGTTTCCAGCCCTGTGAGATATATGCACTTCTCTCAGAAGTGTCACACAGTTCTTTCACCACTAGACTCTGTGGTCTATGAGTTGTGATCAGTCCCAGAGCAGGATTCTTTTAGCAGGTAATTGGTTGTTAAACCAAACGTTAGATTCTTAACCTTCCAATGTGAATCCTCAAGGTAAACACACATAATTTAAGTTGCAGTGATGGATCATGAAAGGTCCATGGAGAGTGATATTGACATGCTAGTTCCCCAACTGCTGGAAGTTTGTAGCACTGAGCTGTGAACAAGATAAGTTGTTGGCTTGAATCTCTTGCTGTGACCTTATCTGTGCAGAAATCCACAGAATGCAATCCATCTGGAAGAGAGATTGAATTCTTCGATGGTCCACATAGGCATCAACACCAAAGGTAAATGTCAAGATTTCTTCACTCACAATGTTGACCCTTTTAACATGAATCCATAAGTAGGTTCCTTTCTAGTTTATGTGTTTTCTTGAATATATAGCCAACATAAGTTGTTCTGCCACTGAGTTCAGATCTGGAAATATCAAACCCTTGATCTTGTGAATCTTCCAGCCTATTGACTGCATGAGGAAGTGTGCAATCATGAGACTGAACCCATATATGTCCTGTGGAAGCAACCTTGTTCACCAGCCAGGGAAAATTTAGGGAAAGGCAAAAATATCTTGTGTGAGATGTATTAGTGGTCCCTGGATCAACCAGATCATGGACTTTTTAACATGTGAAAACCAAGGGGCTTACAGTCCTGGCAGGCTAAGATTCAATGGGTGATTGCCCTACCTGCCATGGTTGAACATGATGAATATACATGGGCCTCTAGTAAGTATTGGCTGTCTGTTGTATTTTAGTATAGCAAAAGTGAAAGGTAATCAGGTGATCAGGCTTACAAGTCTGCAGGCATGACCTCTTTCTTCTGAACAAACTCCATATATGCCAATATGTCAATTGTTTTGATCAAGTGCTGGCGTATTTGGTGATCTATTGCAGAGTTTTGTACTGGTTTTTATTTTTACTATTGTGATCCATATGAGAGATAATACCTTAAATCTGACTAGGTGCTGGCAGTATGTTAACCATCTCTTCCACCTAGAATGATTTCAACTAGTTATGTTAAGTCTGGGAATCTAGCAGCCTGCAATGTCTGAAGGAAAAACTAGGCAACCAAGTCCACACAGTTATAACAGAACTTCTGGATGTTCATTTCGAGCAAACCTCTGTGATAAGTGAAGAACTTGCAGTCTGTGGAATTCCCAAGTGTATGACATGATCAAGAACCTTGTGTGTTATACTTATCTGCTTTGAATGGGATGTGCATTATGTGAATACTTACAGGTGGAACTGAAGGTGGAAAGAACACATCTATTATTTTGAACATCTCGAGCAAACTTGTATCTTATTCAACCTTGGATGCTGATAGAGATGCTTCAGATTGCTCAGTTTTATTTCAGTCCCTGGTAAATGTGTTTGACAGAGCTGGAAGGAATGGTCTCACAGCTTCTGAGGCTGTGTCTGAGATTGTGGAGAAGGGCTTACCTGGTTTGGAAGGAGGGAGCAAAAGGTTCAGCTCTCAGGTAGCTAAAGCTCTACACTCTCCCTGCTTTGTACAGCTTCCCAGTGGCAGGTTCTTCTTGTACCATTTCGTGAGTACTGAGACTGGGCCTGATAAACTTGACCTTGAGCTTCACGGCAATGGGTTCTTACAACATCTAAGTAGTCTGGAGGATGGCAAGTGTGGTATGCTCAAGAAAAGTAGGAGAAAGAGAGGCAGACATACTGCAGCAGCTGCTGTGTTTTCAGTCAACCTTGATACTGAAGCTGAGGGTGGAACTCTTCCTAGGCAGGAAGAATCCTGTGCTCAGGATGTCATTAAGTTCAGGAAAAGAAGGCGGAGAGCACCAGCATCCCAACGAGAGCTTGCTATTGGACCAACACAGTGCAAACGGTATGATGGGAGAGGCTGGCAGTGCAAACAGAAAACAGAAGAAGGATATTCCTTCTGTGAGCATCACCAAGCTCTCATCAACAAACGTGCCCTGCGCTTGAAGCTGGGCAAGATCCAATCTTGTACCACCCATAATAATCTCAGTTCTGATATGCAGCTGTCTACAGGAGGGATTCAAGCCAAGAGCCTGGCAGACATAGATGCAGCTGCAAAGCTACATCAACTGACAAAACCTGTGAATGGAGTTCTTAAATTGCAGATGCAACAACAGGAGTAACAGTCAGTTAAGGCCACCAAGGCTATTTCACTGAAGTCTATCATGGAGCAGTCTGGAGTTGATGGGCTGTAATTAAAGTGGAGTCCAGGTGCATGCTCTGAAGGCTGCAAGAAGCTGGTTTGGTCCACCATAATGCTTTGCTGCCTCACAGTTTTATCAAGCAAACTTTCCATTGATCACAATTGCATCATCTGCAGCAATATGTACCTGCACAGATGTCAACAAGGGCATCTCTTACTTAGATCACATGTAACTTGTTATGAAAATTAGCAGTGCAAAAATGAATTTGGGCCTTTGTTTGGCATCATGGTACAAGAAAGGACTGACTTTCTTGCTCAGAAACATGCCCAGAAACGTGCAGGAGGAGAATATAAAGCTGAGGTTTCCTTGTTTGTTTCAGCCTGTAGCTCCAATCGACTCTAGTCCCCTTGACAGTTGCAGCCTGCTGCAGGAGACTCTCTTGCCATGATAATGGCAGGGCTGGCTGCTGCAGATTTTGTACAAGCTGCCATACAGAAGAAGATTCTTGCTGTTCTTTACACTGTAGCCTGGCATACTCCTCTCCGCGTAATACGTTTAATTCAACGCCTACGACGACGTCAACACACTTCGACCTCAGACTCCTGAGTTGAGACCACAATTTCTGCGTGTGGCACACGGGACAAGCTTGCAGCTCAAAGGGATCCAAGAGCAACACTGATCATGACACCTGAGATGTACAGAAAATCTGTACAGGTCTCCCTGTCTTACGGTCTCTTTCTATTAGGCTGCTGTGATCACAATTACACACAGTGTGCTGTGATCACAGCAGCCTAAAGGAAAGCCCACTCACACAGGGGCCTGTTTCTTTTTACAGGGACAGTTGGTTTCTATTGGAGACCTTCAAGTGAGTTGAAGATAAGCCGGTAACCAATATCAGGAACTTTGAGTTCAAAAGTTCTCATGAAGAAAAGGACAGATGTCATTTTATGGTGAGTTGCAAATTACTTGTGACACACAGCTCTCACAGTTCTTGCAATTGGCCATGTTTGACCTTTGACCTGTAGAGCTAAGAGATGTCTGGGAGCACTGCTATCCAGAAAAACATAATGGAAAGTTCTATGATAGCACAATCTGTAAGCAGAGCAGCCTAATGTAAAGACGTCCTTCCAATACTCAACAAAGAAAAGGGACGCGCCTGTTGTGATCTGACTGTTGTTCAAGCTACTCTAATAATTCTACCCAAATTCCACACATGATTGAAAATTCAGTGTCATGTTGAACCTCCTGCGTCTGTATATTCGGATCAGTTTCAATTTCAGTTTGGAACGGTTGAAACAAAAGAACAATAGTATCGACAAGTTGAGGATCTGTATGCATCTCTCATCATGGGGCTTTTGGCCTCAGTCTTCAGACCTTGCAAGAATTAACGGCTTTCTTGCTAGAGGCAGAAGATTCAACTTTGCAACTGGAACCAATCGGCAGCAAATGCCCGCTGTCGACCATTGCCTATGTGCATTCTGCAATGAACAACTCAATATCAATGCAGCTCAAATACAAGCTACTGACTCTTTCTCAATCCTTGAGACTGTGAGTGCAAGTAGCATACCACCTTATACGTCCACCTACAGATGATGGAACCTCACTATAGTTGAAAAAGCAGAGTAAACCAACAAAGGAGTTCGTAGTTTTAACTGTATCTGCAGAATGCGCGAGTTGAACAATGCTGAACTATAGATCTGCATCTCTGCAAATTACTTACACTAGAACAGCATCGAAGTCTAGAAAACCACATCAAATCTTGAGGATACAAAGAAATGAACACACAACGAGACAATATAGACAGGCAGCTCGACTCAAAGCTACTCGTGAAGCATAAGCTTCGAGCCATTAGATCCTGGAAGAGATTGGCATATGGCAGGAGTAAGTGGTGGGAGGGAAACTAGTGGCGCGGACCGTTCACGCGCACCCCAAGGCAAAAATTGTAGTTCCAGGAACGTTCAAGCTGCAGCTCGAGTGACCAGCCGCAACTGCAGTATGGCACGGGACTCGCGAGTTGCATGCTGAGCACGTGGGAAGTTTAATGTGACTTCTGCATGGAATCTATCGCCTTTCAAGTACGTTAAAGAAAAATATAGAATTCTCCCTCCAAAAAAATCCTTTGTATTTCCAGAGTCAGGGTTTTTTTTTAATAAAATTTGTGAGGTAGGTATACTGGCAATCATCCAGAAGAGGGACTTAGCCAAATTTGGCTACAGATCATGGAGGAAAGTAGATTTTTTGGGAACCTTGCTATATTCTGACAGCATCTTGGAAGCTATGGTCTAAATCTGGTGATTTCAACTGTTCCTTCATTGGAATTGGCAACTTTGTGCCTATTTTTAAAATAACAAGCTTTGTAGGATTACCAGCCGTTTATTTTATGTCGCCAAGATATGAAATTTCACGCCCCAAAAAACGCTAGTTAGAGTGGCTGACCCTATCATTATTGCATAGGTGTTCACTTATAAGAGCCCAAGGGCTGTTGTGAGAAAATATTAAACAGGCCAAAGGAAATGAATGCAGTCAGTACAAAAGTACTGCTACTATTTTTTCCTCCAGTCTGCCCATTTGCCCCAGCCATATTTTCACGATATCTGTAATATGGGAGTCACTTGAGAAATTATGGATGGGGCAAATGGGCAGACTGGAGGAAAATTAGCAGCAGTACTTTTGTACTGACTGCATTCATTTTCTTTGGCCTGTTTAATATTTTCCGCTGTTGTGCAAGGATAGGAAATACTAATGTGCTGAGAGTAGGCTTTAAATGAAGAGTGTTGGTCGGGTATATACTGGCTCGCACCGGGTCTCAGCACTTGCAGCAATGATGTCTGGTATGAGCAGAGTTGACACCAGGCTTATACCAATACCACCCTCGCAGGGACCTCAGGTAATACTAGCCTTGTGGCAGTTTTATGGCAGTGTCAATAGCAGGTATAGATACCTGCCTTATACCCGTGAAAAATCGGTATTGGACTTTTTTTAAATATCAAAGAACCCAGCTGGAATATTCAAAAGTTGATACCAGACTAACACTGGTTTTTAGTCTGCAAGGATAGGCCACAATTATAGCGTGTGGTAACGGTAGAATTGGTGTACAATAATAGGAGAAGTGAATGATAGGTCCCTTTACCCTAGTGGCATTATATCCTGGAGCGTACACAGTGGAAAAGTGAATTTATCTTGCACTCCTGGAATTTTCTTCCCTTGAAAATATATAATTATATTATCAAATACAAGCCCTGAAAATTCCCATTTTGGTTTAACTTCAGCTTATTATATCTTGGGTCAATAGGTATGCTTGGTTGCAGAGTACAACCTATATTATGCTTGTTCCAGGAGAAAATTTTGAAATTAGAACCCACCTGCCATCTCTTGTTCATCTTCTCACCACAATCTCTCTGGAACTTTCTTTCTTTCTTTCAGCCACTTGTTTTTCCTTTTATTTTGCTAACGCAAGTTAAGTTAATTTCCCAAGAAAAAATCCAGCATACTAATTATTCCAGAACTCTGCCTGGTGAATTCCAAAATATGCAAATACTCAATGCACATTTAGCTAATACTAGTGTGGCCTGTGCCGTTGGCCCAAGCGTTACCATGTCCTCAACTGATTTTTCCTTCCAAAACCTGGTTTTTTGGAATTTATTTGAATTTTCAGCAGCAGAAATCACTTAAAAATCAATATCTCCCACATTCTTAATCCATATCTCACCAAATAAATTCCATTAAATCCTGCTCATCAAGATCTTTTCAATAACACCAAAGGCACATTCCAATTCCTCCGAAAGTTTTAGCTACAATCTAATTTAATTTTTAGTGAAGAAATCATTCAATATTAAGAACTTTTGCACTGCAAGTCCAAACGTCATGGAACCAAGCCCATACACCCCTCCTGGTTGAGGGCTTTCCAAAGAGACCAAGAACGCAATCTGAAGCATCTTGGTTCAGTGGATCTCATAAGTACAAACAAAACAAAACAAACAAACTACCTTCCTTCATAGATAGATGGTCCATTGTAGTTTTTTTTTGTTGGCAGGTTCAAATGGGAAGACACTAGTTTAAAAAGTGCAGTTAAAGTTGGAAAGCACAAGGCGCCCAGTATGAAAAGTTTTCCAGAGTCCAACGTTTTGAATGTACCAGATTATTAGAATTATTTCATTATGCTTGAAATTGAAAGCTTTGCAGCTATGAAGTACATATTGTGCATAGGTCCTTGAAAGGAAGGACTACGGTTCAAATACTGAAGAATATGGATACATTTTAATTTTTAAATTTCACTATCACTTAAATATCAAAGCATTTGTTGTTTAGGAGGTATAACCTTAGAGTTCTATACCATCAGTTAAGATAAAAGGTTGGTTTGCATGTGAGATGGAAGATGAAATTTTAAATGCCCTTTGATTTGAGACTAATTTGAAGCTTGGTTTCAAACTCAAACGTTTGATTTCCTAAACTATCATAAGGTCCAACAATGTTTCAACTAATTTTAGTTGACACATAAACTTATCCCCTCCATGTATAAGTGTTTTCATAATGATTTAACAATATGGTCTGTACATTCAAAAATTGATAAATTCATTAATGTAATGTTATGATGATTTATCAATGTACAACAATTCATGTTTTGAAATGGCACAAAGATCATGTTACAAAATATTTGACATCTTCTTAGTTCATCCATTCAATGGATTTAAAGTATGAACAAAATTGAGGCAACACATAGATTCATAAGTCATTGAGTTAATGTTGTTACACATCATTCCCAAAGAATGAATTTCAAGCATCGAGTAACAATAACATGTGTGAAAATAAAAAAACATCCTTGGGTGGTACACCACTATTAACCTTACAACCTCAATATGTTAAACCCATCAAATTTAAAAACAATGAAGGAAAGGACACACTTAGGAAAGGCTTTTCACTTGAATTTTTTTGTCAATTCAATCCATAGTCTTGTAGTATTTGACAATTTAGTTTAATTAGGAATTTTTTTTTTTGATGTGGACAATGAATTCGTAAGGAAAAAGTTTCAAGAATGTCATATGAAGGGTTCCTTTAGTTAGGAAGACCAAAAAAATGTTTAAAAAAAAAGAAGAATTGGCCTTCAATTTCTAAGAGGAACTTAGGTAGGTCCAATCACACTAAAAAAAGCCACTCAATGTGTTATCAAATTCAAAGAAATGTGCGAGTTTTCTTTTGAGTCCTTTTGATTTTTTCATAAAAAAAGAATTGTTAAATGATTTGTTTTTGACAACTATTAAATGTGCCTAAATTTTTGCAAACACATCCATTTTTCTATTCATTGTTGAATATATATGAATTTTCAAAAGTGTACAAATATTTAATTTTGTTTTGAAAAATGATCATAATTTTAAATCATATTAAAATATGTTAACTATTTTACAATTCATTTTTTTGTATTATAAGTTGCAATTTTGTTTTATATGTCATGTACATTACGCCCTATTTATGTGTCATGGTGATGAACTTGAAGATGGAGGTAACATGTTTGGGGTTGGAACATCTTTTGATGAGTCTTTTTGCACACTTGTCATTAGATAATTATCTTTGTTCATAAGGTTATCCAATCCTTATTGCATGTAAAGATCCTTTTATTTGGTGGTGCAACCACAAAGGGTAATTTCCGAATGTGGCATTTTTAGCCAAACAAATTTTTAACATTCTAAGGTCATAGATTGAAATAGAAAAGGGTCTTTAATTTTGCTCCAAAATATTGATAGCTTTGCAATGATGTTGTTTACAAGTGGAAAACTTGGACAAAATTATCACAATTGTTAAAAATTGGCTTGATGATCTACACATGAATTGCATGCCAAATAAAAATATGAAAGATTACTTGAAAGTTGAAGAGCCTTTAACTAATGAAAATTATGAGTTGATTGAAGAAGAAAAATATTTTGAGGATTTGAACATGAATAGTGATTAACATTGCATAGGCATTCAACTTTTCCATTTTTATTTTCAAAAAATGAATATTTTGTTACTCCCTATTTTTTGTCATTAACATTTCAAAGATTTTCCAATAGGTTTTTCATTTGAAGCGTGGAAAGAATGGATTTACAAGAGTTGGATATATGATTGCAAACTATTGGGTTTTTGTATGGAATAATTGGCGTGGGGTTTGGGGGCGTGGGGTTTAAGCAACTTGTGCTGCAATGGGCAAATGTTTTTTTGAGAATTGGGGTTCAATTCCCCACGAATTATTACACTTTTAGGAATTTCATTTTTTGTAAATTGAAAAGAATTGTGATCATATATATTTTGGATATGCATGAACTTTATACATGATATCCATAGTTAATTCAAATTTTAAAACTAACAACTTCATATTCGTTGAAGGATAAAAATTAAACTTGAATCCACATCCATTTTTATAAATAAATTGCTGAAATTCTTCAATGCATATCCATTTGTTCTATGTTTTTATAGAATATGCTTATTGGTATCCTAGAGTTTACCTTAAAATGTGGTATTTGGCTACCCCTAAAGGTTTGCTATATGAAAAATCTACCATTTTCAACTTAAATGGAATAGGCTATGGTGAAGGTAATCCCAACTTATTCCTCAATCAATTTGTGATGGTGTTCACCCTTGAGCTTCCATCACTAGTAGTAAATTCATCATTTTGCCATTGTCATTTACAATTGATTTTTAATTACAAATGACACATGCAACTAAAAATTGCCATAGTTATTTAAGGCAAATCACACATAATTTTCAATTGCATGTAACACTTGGTACTTGACATGTATATATGATATTGCTATTTACTTTCATTGTATTCATGAAGGGTTGATTCCATATATGAAATGCAACTACATGCAACTCAAATGAACCCCTTTTGTATGGTGAGACATGTTTATGGTTTTGACCAATTATCTCATGACAAATGGCAATTTAAAATTTAATTCAATATTTGATAAATTTAATGTAGATTATAACATAAAATGTTGGCATGTGGCATTTAAATAGGACGTTGATATGTGGTGCTTAGGTAAGATGTTCATGTGTGGCGCTTAGATAAGATGTTAACACATGTTTAGGTAAGTAGGTAAACTTAAAGTAGGTGGGTAGGTATGCCTAGCTAGATAGGTAGGTAGGTAGTTAGGTAGTTATGTAGGCTATGTAGGTTAAAGTAGGTAGGTAGATGATTTGGGATGATCCTATCTCATTTTGGGTTTAATCTTTTGGGCCAAATTTCTTTTATTGATTCATCCCAAATGTCATTTGTTTTTTAATATTTCTAGTGCACTTAATTACAACTATTATTTAATAATTAAATGTTATACTAACATTATCTACCACTAATTACATAAAATATTATAGGTATATATATAATATTCATTAATATTCACATTAATATATATTGATATAATTATAATTATTGTAACTATATCTAGTTGTAGGATTATTAATAATTAATAATTCCCTAGGCTAGTTAGCATAAGGGTAGCCTAACTTAATGTAACAAAAAATAATATACAAATTATCATTATTACTATTATAGTTTGTAGGGTATGGTAGGCTAGTTAATGTAACTTGTTAACATTAGGTGTACTAGCTTAAGTATATTAAAAATACTAGCTTAAATTAGGTCTATGCACATATGGTGGTATAATATTATACTAAGTTATATATATATATAGTAACATTATACCTCTAATACTTTACTAAATTAGCATAGGTTAGGTATATTAACTTAAGCCATTATTTTTATGACACATGTTCATTTTGTACACCATTAGTTGCATGTTAATTGCACAAAAGTTGTAAAATGACAAGTTGCATATGATAAGACTTCTACTAGTGAATCTAATAAGAAATCATCCATCATTTTTTTCCACGAATGCACCTCAGTTATTGCCATTTGATAGTCCATTGTTGTTGTGGCAATTATGATGGTAGGTTTAGGACAATTTCCTTCCTTTTTGGATGGTCAATGATGATGTGAAGTAAGGTATGTATTTAACCTTGCTCTTAATTGTGATAACCATCACCATATTAACAATAGTTTTTTCAAATTTATTTTCACTAGAGCTAGAAATTGATATCTAGTCTTGTGTTTTTTCTTTAACATTTTTTGGATTTCATCTTTCCAAACACAATTTGCCATTGAATGATATTATTGACTATAAACATAACACATGAAATAACTATTGATGGTAGTATATTACCTTGGGTGTTTCCTCTCCTCCATGTGCCTTGTTTTGGTTATTGTGTGGAAACTTTGTTGACAACCATTTTTTTCCCCTTCCATTTATTATTAAGATTACTAAGATTCCAAAAACATTTGTTTTCTAGGTGGTTGGATTTCTTATAATATTAAAATTTTTTCTTTCTTAGTTTATCACCTTTTCCAAGCTATTTTTTCTACCTTCTTATTTTATCCTTTCATCATTGGATAAACATCCAATATGATTCGAGTATTGTTTGCATTAGTGGAGTTCTCCTCGCAAATTATCATCAATTCCAAATGTCAAATTAACATATTTCTTTTCATACCAATAATAGCCACATACAAATATTGTAAGAGTCCAACCCTATGTAAAAATTGGCCAAAGTAAGAATGCACTCATAAGATTCTTCCACCCATTCATTAACATTTTGCTTAATGGTTCACAAGTTCATACAAACTTGTTTATTCATCTAAACCTTACCACACCATTTGCAAAATGCTTGGGCAAAATCATCAAAAATGTAATTGGGATGGGCTATTCACAAAAATGTCCCCTCATGCTAAAGATGAATCCCTCAATGTCTAATGGAAATATGCAACTTTCATAGCCTCATTGGAGACTCCATTAACTTTGATGTCTTGCTAAACACATGAACATGTGCATCATGGTTTGAAATTTTGGTGTATTCTACGTAATTCAATAATTTTTTATTGGTGTCCATTGGAATGATAGGTACCATCATAAGGGGGATCATAAGGTACCAAGGAAAGTAAAGGTTCCAACCAAGTGGTATTTTTGCCCATTTTATTATTATAGGTGATTGTGGTGGACCTCTCCTATTGTCCCCCCTCCCATTGCCCCTCTCATTCAAATCAGATGAAAAATCAAACGAATTTCCACATGGGTTTCATCCTTCACCATTTTCTAATTGGTGTCTACCATGTTGTTTCCTTGATGGCACCCCTTGGTTGCTTATTTGAACATCTGCTTCCTTGAATTTTTATGTTGCATTTGGGTCCAAGCACGATTGGGGTACCCCATTAAAAACATAAAGACTCATTTTAAGGGTTCCCAAATTCATCTTTTTTATCATTTTTTTCATGACATGTCTTACATTTCACCTTTTTTTCTCATGTCAAATGAAATAATTTTGTTCCAAATTTTATATAGGCCTCTAAAGGCAAACCCATCCTTGGGTGGTACCATTAGGAACCACCTCAAGGAATGGTTAAGGAACTAAAAACAACCAAATCATTTTTTGAACCTTTTTTGTTAAATGTTTTCACAGCTATAAATTATTATTTTTTCATGTTTATCAATTACATGTTTTAATATATGGCTTGAAGTTTATTTCGAAATTTTAAAAAATAGAAAATTTTAAAAATTTATATTCTTAATTAAAATGGCCCTTGAAAACATCAATAGCCTCAACTTTGGAAATTCATAACTAAATCATATTTAATCAATTAATTAGCAAATAAAAACATAAAAATAAAATGACTTTCAAATTACCTGAAAAAAATAAATCATGTTCCAAATTTGTGTTCTTGACCAAAAAGTTCAAGGAAAACAAAAGTTTTACGTTCCTAAAACTTTTTTTAAATGCAATGATTAGGAACATCAAAATACAGAATATTATTGATATTAGTGAGATTTCAAAATCTATGGAACCTAATAAATGTTTTTTTAAAAAATTTATGAATGTTCATTTAAGTGTTTCTTATGATTTTTCAAACTTTTATGGGTCCAAGAAAGACAAGGTGTGACGTTCTTAGTGGTACCACCTGAAGATGGGCTTGCCCCTAAAATATTTATTATTTTCACTTATGAAAGTGAGAATAGTAGAATTTATACAATGTGGGCCATGTTCTATCAATGGCCCAAAATTTTCAGAAATTTAACTTTTTGAAAAAATGTACATTACAATAGGGCATTTGGTTCTTGTCACATTTGTACATTTTATACACATTAGCACATAAGGTCTTTGTGGTAAAAATCTTGGGCCTTGAAAAAAATTGTTTAGAGATTCCTTACGAGTCTTTGAATTTTGTTTTTTCATGAAACAAAATCTTGGATTTTTTTCAAAAACTTGGTAGGAATCTTTAAACTTGTTCAAATTTGATGTTCTATGCATAGAATAATACCTTTGTAATGTATTTAGATATGAATAAATCAAACTTTCAATGTGAATGTGTCATTAAGTTTCAACAACATGTTTAAGTGAAGGGGTCCAATGAATATAAAATGAAACAATCCTTTTGGGTACCCCAACCATGCTTGGACCCATTTTTGGTTTATAAAGTTTGTTGAATTTTACCTTTTAGTTTTAATGACATCCATGTCACCTTGTGATGATAAATTATGGGTTAGGATAATGGTATTTTTCTAGCCCTAAATTTAATCATTCTTACAAACCTTTGGTACATAAGTGGTCTTGCCCCATATGTAAAAGGTACCCACCCCTAATATTCATTCATTGGAAGCATTTGCCCCTAAGGCATTGGGAAAGTTTGGGGTGTTATTTCTTGAGACTCATTATGAGGAAAAAATGGTGTTTTGTAACAAGCCTTATAGTTCAATTTTTGAGTTGCAAAAGACATTTGTAACTCACTATATTTATACGTCATGAGTGTTAACAAACAAGTTACATGAGTTGCAGAGTTACAACTCACCATATATATGGTGCAACTCATTGCAACTTAGTCAAAACAACTAATTTTCAATTACTATGCAACTCCATTATAATTATACCCATGATGTCATATTATGTCATTAATTATCATCCATATATTAAAATCTAACATGTGGCATTATGAAGATGTTTAGACGTAAAAATTATTATTTTTTGAAATATTGATCTGCATTGTTCATTATGATTGTTAATGATGCTCCAAATTTGTGACACGTGGTACAATAAAAAAATACCACATGGCATATTAATTATATTTTGGAATATATATATATGTGTGTGTGTGTGTGTGTGTGTGTGTGTTTATTTTAGTAACTAGGTAGGTCATACATAACCATAAATAGGTAAGTTAATAGGTCTTAAGACCTACATACCTATGTATTTACTTAGGATCTCACTACCTACTTACCTACATAGGTAGGTAGAAAAGTAGGATGTAGGTAAGTAGGTAGGAAAACACAAGATTAAGTGCACTAAAAAATAGCCATGAAATTTTATTTTTAATTTTATGTTTTGTTTCTAAGGTAAGCTTTTTTAAGCTCATCCCAAAATGGTACATGTATTTTAAAGTAAAAAATAAGAAAATAAACTTTCTTTATATAATTTGTAACATGGGATTCGAAAACAAAGTATATGGGTTAAATCTTTTAGTTGTTCATTAGTTGCAATTGAGTTGCAACTATGACATTTAAGCGTTCAAGGTAGGCTAGATCCAAGGGGAGGGCTCCATTATTTTTTATGTTTAAAAAAAATTTTAACCATTCCTATTGGTGCATCTAATGCACCAAAAATCATCAAAAACGGAATAAAATTGAAAAAGTTATGGCCCTTTAAAGTAAAGAGGGTTAAGAACTCAAAAAAACAAACCACTAAATGTTACAAAGGTTGGTTCCCAAACACCCAAATTTTTTTTTTGCATGTTGTTTTGTTGTTATTAGAGTTTTAAAACGATTTGTAAAACTTCAGGTGGCGTTCCTATAACACTTTAAATCGTTTAAAATGAATAAAAAATAAGAAAGTTATGAGGTTTGAAAGTAGGAGGGATCCAAAGAGGAAAAAAAAAGAAAAAAAAAGATGTTTTGTAAGTTGGGTAGCTTATTTATTTTCTTGTTATTTTTTCATTACTCATTTTCCTTTGCACTTCAAAGATGATTTTTAAAAGTTGAAATAATGCTTCCACAACATTTTAAATCACTCAAAATGAAACACATATCGTGAAAATATAAATAATTGATGAATATGTATCCTTATTAAATTATAAATAATTGTATTATAGTCATAACATAATTGAACAATAATATTTTAGTAGTGGTGCATTAGTGGCCATACTAATTATATCAATGAGAATTATAATAAAAAACTAATTGCAAATGTATCACATAAATGGGTGGTGTATATGTGGACACGTGACATGATCGCATGTATGTACATTGTACATTAATTACAACATAGTTGTTGCTTTAGTGACATTTACAATAGTCCTAAAGTAGTTGTCACATGCAACTATAGTGTAATTCGTAAAAAAATCAAACATGGTTGATTATATTTATATGTACAATGTGTATAAATTACCTTATAGAAGATCCATTTTCAATTCACTTGCAACTATAATACAACTAATTGATTTTCTAATGTGTTAATTTATTTATTAATACATTATATTTCTAAAGAAATAATTGCATAGTAGTTGTAATATCAAAGGGATAGTTGCATAATAGTTATATATGAGTTGTTTTTTGAATTTTAGTTTTAAGGTAGTGTGGCTTTGATAGATGCAATTTCTCATAGTGATTTTTTCTTAAGTTTAAAAGGTTTATGAATATCTTACATGTTGACATTTTTTGTTGTCCTATTGTCTTTTTTTTAAAAGTTTGAGAAGGGTTAAATTTCATGTTTTCCCCCAATCATTGGCATACAATGGTTAAGTAGACACCCTCTAATCATTCAAAATTGAAAGGTGGGAATGACACCCTATTTCCTAATGCCCTATCTGACCACATAACATACATTTAGATGATAATTTGTAACCTAATGGACCTTTTCATAATGTAGAAAAAATGTACAAATTCCCACCTTCATCCAAATATCTCCCACATTATACAAGGATAAGATGGTTTTTAAAAACATCTTGGGTACCCCTTAGAAGGTAGATAGTAGCCATACCCACACCCATAGGTTTGGGGGAAATAGATCTACATGCCACTTTTGAACTTTTCACATTAAACGGTTGTTTCAATTTTTCAATCCTCTTTGCCATTTACTTTCCCTCATATTCCAAATCTAGGTCTACCACCTTCACTTTGAAAGCAATCAATACTAGAATTCTTTTAAGGTAGTAACTACCATGGATGCCTTATTACAATGCAAATTTCGAGCCATTTGATTTTTTATATATTTTTAAAAACCCATGGCTACCCTCTTGAATAGCTACCATTTCATCATCAAAATGTAACTCTTATACAATTGGTTTTTTTGAAGTTTTTGTCTTGATTGCCATTTGTGATGGTTCTCCTTATGAACATCTCAAGATCTCATCATGTGCCCTTATTTCTCAAAATTTTCCCAACCAAAGAGATACAAATCTCATACTCTTCCTCACCCAAGATTTCCATTTGGGACCTTCCCTCCCTCCATTGAAAATGGTATTGGTAGGTAGTATTGATTAGTGTTGGGCAGATGTCATATCTTTTTGGTATCCATCAATTTTGATTTTCCAAATAGGTTTTAAGAACCAGATTGGATCTTTTTTTATTTTTTATTTTTTTCATTTAAGATATTTGGCACAGATATCAAATTTTAAAAAAAGTAGGATTTTCCAAATGTCTTGGAAAATATTATCCATTGGATATTCAAGACGATTACCACATTTTGGATAATGAAATCTACCAATTTTATTACAAACAATATATATACGAAGGGATGAAATTAAATGTCCACAAGTTCATTTTGTTCAAATTAACTTTCATATTTTTTGACATAACAAAGTGCAAAAGAAGAGCATGGACACAACAAAGTGGAAATTTCTGGAAAGAGGCTAAAAAAACATAGTCATTAGGGTTTGAGGCAAGTTTTTCCTCAAACTTTAAAGTTTTTTTTCAGACCTGATTAACTGCCTTTAATTAATATCCAAATTTGAGGAGGAAATTGATATCCTACTCAAATTTCAGATTTGTGAGTTTTGGATTTCAATTCAAATAACAGTTGGATCTCATAATATTGAAATCCAATGAACAAGATATCACCCCGAATATAACAATTTGAAATATCTGATAGATATCAACTATGATATCCATGTTGATATCCCAGCAACTTGATATCTAGATTTTTTCAACATTTGCACAACATTGGTATTCAACTCTTGATTTTTCAGAGGTTTTTCCATTTTGATGTTAGGGTTTGATGCACATAGAAACACCTTGGCTATGGGTTCCATGTCTTTTGTTATCTTATAAAACCTTTTGCTATCTTTTCAAAGTGATTTACATTTACACACACCAATTCCTCCTCCAATATTTGGTATAATTGTTCGTTAGATTTTCTTGTCATTACATGGCTCATTATACATTTGCAAAGGTCATCTCCCCTTGTTGGTTCATATTGTTTATGATCCCTTCCCCCCTTTCTATTGCAAAAAATTAAAAATGTTGGGTCAAATAGGTTCCTTAAAGTTTTAGGTTGCGATGAAGTCCTAGGGTTTTTTGTCGTCTCTCCTAGACATTCCTATTGTTCAACTCCCACACTCCAAATCGTAAATCTTTACAAATCTCTATTTTCACTTTCAACACCTCCTCACCTTCCTCAACTTGTTGATTTAATGACAATAACATTACAATGGGCAACAAATAACCTTTTGTCACTAGCTATTGTTTGCAAATTACCCAAACTCAAATTGCTCTCCAAAGCTTTAAAGATGAAAATATTAGTTCCATCCCAACTACACAAAATTTTCCCAATCAATATTTTTGGAATAAGATGATATATGATTGCAGACTTAACAACTCTTCCAAATTTATTTCCGTAAAGGCTACTGGGTAAATTAGTAACAAATCCATGAAAAACACAACACAAAGAAAATAAGAGGGGGAATGCAACCCTACCTTCCAACAAATACTAAAGAAAAGAAATTAAAATGAGGATAAACTAAAATGACCAATATCTCAAAGTGTGAAAGTTGGAAGGTAATTATTACGTTTCGACCACCTCTTCGTACCTTTGCAACAAATTAGTTCAGAAAACCAATTACCTTCAAACCATTGTTAGCACCATCTTCCATTTTTGCTATCCCATTCATGTGTGCTATAACTACCATCCACTGAACTTTATTCATAAACAAAGAAAAAGGGATAAATAATACAAAGAATTGCAATATTCTACATCAAACAAACAAAATTCATTTCTAGCCATAGAGAAAAAATAAAAACAAAGAAAAATCTAGAGGTAAAGACCAACACACGTCTTCTCCTTAAAATGTTAAACTTGTTCATTCTCGGTACAAGAAGAATACATGATCATCTTAACCTTGTTCCTTTTTCAAGAATCCTTATGAAAACTTTTAACAAGAAGATAAGAAAAGAATAAGGGTGAAATGAAAAACCCATAAGGTCTTCACTGGTGATTTTTTCTTGGCAAAAAATCACCAAATGGTGACACAATTTTCTGAAAAAATAGAATATTTTGTCACAAATTCTCTATTTATGAGGAAAAAAACTCGCCAAAAAGTGACCAAAAACTGATTTTTTGGGGATGGTGCCACTACGTTTATGCCTACTAGAAAGTTTTCAAAGTTTCCTGAAGCAAATTCGCCAATTAAATCGAAATTTGCCTAGGAATGCTTGCCACCTTGGTTACATCAGGAAATTGAAAAAAAAAACACCAATCCTTGCGCTCCTTAAGCCACAAAAGCATCTCATCCCTTCCTACAATTTGAAACCCCTTATCCAAATCTCTTACACAAATCTTTAGTTAGTGACAAACTAGTTGCCAATTAGTTGATCTTGAGGAACTAATTATCCCACATAACATCATCTCCTAATAAATGGGAGGCAATAAGTGTAAACCTATCATTAACTTAACTAAGAAATTACTAAACTACCCACTAGTCTAGTTAGACTAAAAAATTTGTCCCTTTAACAATTACATATCATGTAAACTAGTACTATGACATGAGTAAAATGGATGAAAATAATCAATTATACATGTAGCATTGCATATATATATGTATATAATTGCACGATTTTCTTATACATTCATTTAGATGATTTCAAGTAGTTGTGCTTATGGCCTTATTCAGGCAGTCTTATGTTAAATCTATTGGAAGTTATAGTTATCCTTGTTGATTATCACAGGGGAAAAAATCAGATTAATATGAGGTTATTGCATGAATTGATTATATCACTAACATGCATGATTTCTGTACAATTAAATATGTACACCATAGAGATAGGCTACATATATCAAAGTTATCTTGAAAATCACATTGTTTTTGGGCCCTAGTTTGGATCTCAAAGTCTTTAGTTCATGCCAAGTCCATGGAGTGAAGTGGGAAACTTGGGTCTGAAATTGGGTATGGTTTTTTAGTTTGGATACCACTCTAGAGGATTAGATATTTAGGGGGATGGGATCCTATGAAGACTAGTGGAGTGGTGGGTAGGTCCCTTGTGAGAGGGTGTTACCAGAAAAGCAGCCCCAATTTTGATTTTATTCATATATAGAGAATTGAATTGCAATTGAAAATTTTAAATTAAGAATACTTTATGCATGCAATTGAATATTTAATTGGACAAATTATTTTTTTGGTGAAGATTCTAAATTAGAAATGTTTTATATTCACAAAACTGAATTTCTTTCAATTGCATTCAAATTGGACCAAATGTAATATTTTATTTCCAGAATGGCCAAGAAACTCTCAGTTGTTTGGAAAACTTCCATCCAATTTTAGGCTTGTGCCGTGAACATATCTTTAAATAAAGAAGTGTACTGCCCCATTATATGACTTGAATTTTCAAAACCTTCTGATTTTTCAAACTATGATTAGTGACTACTTTGCCTAGTTTGTTCTCAAACTTGTTGCTTTGAGCACTTTCTCAAAGTATTGCAAATACTTTAAGTGGGAAATTAACATTGTTCTTGTCCGCAACATTCAATTACCTCTAACAAACAACTAGAAATATTGTCATTATATGGTTAAGATGAAAATGTTTTATATGCCCAATGGTTGTACAAAAGCCAAGATAACATCTTCCCATATGCCAAAACAGTTTTGCAACAACAAAGAAATAGAATTGGTGAGTTAAATTTGATGGCACAAATTAATTTAAATACATTATCAGCTATTTTGTGCTTCAAGTCCAGTTTGGCAATAAAGTTAACATTTGGAACATCTTGCTCTAGGAAGGAAAAATCACCATGTTTTTGAATTAAAAAAACATACCTTCATTTACGTGTAGCAATATGGTCCCTTTGCTTTACAATGAAACTTCACTGGAGATCCAACAAAGTCCTTGACCTTACCTCCATTAAAAATATATATTTATATATTTATCCATATTTGCAATATTCTGCATATGTCCATTTATAATGCATGTTTTGGCTAGGAAAGATGCTAACCTAATGGAACCACCAATGAGAGAAATTCTTTTTCTTGGGCCGTTTTTGTGTAAGTGTTTTTGTTTTCATCATCTTGCATATTTATATTTAGCTGAACCCATTTGGTGGTAGTAAAAACCTAACATAAGTTAGAACCCCTTTCCTAATATTGAAATTGAACTTGGCAATGATTTGAATTTTAGTTTTGAACTAAAATAAAAAAACTTATTTCTCAAAAGTTCATACCAAGTGATGCACGTTCTCCATTCTATGATCAAATTTGAAGGAAATTCTATTTTAAACTTTGATGATCATCTAATCACCATGACTAAGTTAAAACCTGTCCTCCAAATGGTGGGCAAGGGGCCATGAGAAACATTGGAATATGTTACACAATTTTTCTTTGAGATCTAATCCAAATCTAATTCATTATAGATTAATAACAATCCTGGTTGTAAATGTTGAGCAAAGTTTAATGTGGATGGAGGTGAGAGGTTCAATACATATATTTGCATTTAATTTTCTAAATGGTTTATCTTAATTGCCCATTACTCTACCAATGGCACCCACCATACTAGGATTTATTTTATATGGTTATTATACTTACTCATTTTCTATTAATATTGGGGGTTGGGGGTTTGTGGGGGTGCATCCACAGCTTTTTTTAAAATAAAAAATTCCGAAAGAACCATTTCATTGGCACATCACTGATAATTTTGGACACTCTCGAACATACAAGTCTAAATATGCTTTCCTCCCCCAAATATTAGAATGCTTTGTTATGCTTCCATTTGTGCCTCCCTTGACAACTTCTACACATGAAAGTTGAACCCCGACCAAAACAATATGGGATACAAAATGAAATGCTATTGGGAATGTCTTAGGGAATACATTGGGGATTTGGGGAACACTTTGGAAGCCTGACGGGAACACTTTGGGAACTTGATAGGATTACATTGGGAACACACAAAATACAAAAAACTATTCCCCCTCCTCCCAAAACCCAAAAGAAAAAAAATTAAGCTCCCTTGAGCATTCTTATTGCCTGCATGAAATTTTATTTCTAAGACATTTCATCACCATTTTCAACCTTGATTAATACCCCCATTATAAGTTGGGGTGCTTAGGACCACTTTAGACAAGGGTCCGAGGACCAAAAGCCAAGGAACCAATTTGAAGCAAATTGAACCTTGCATTGAACCCTTTTTCAGATTGATTTTTTTTTTAAAAAATGTACAATGAGTGGGTTTAAAGGCTTGGGGTCCAATGTGAGAGTCTAATATAAAAAATGTGTCATTGACACATGAGAAGGATTAAGTTAACCTTTGATTTTTTTCTCTTTTCTTTTTTCTTTCTTCTTCTTCTCTTTCATGGTTTTTTCTAAATTTTTTTTTTCACTTTCATTTCATACACTTAAAAATGTTGAAAATGCACTCTTTCTAACAATCACCTTGTGAAGATTCACAAAATTAATCATATTAATTTTAGAATTGATCAAAAATGGAGGAATTGGTGTGATCTCAACAATGTCCTCAATCCATAAAAGCGTCTTCCATTCTCACAAAATTTGAGCAACGACATAAAAAAAAACAATGAAAAAAGCAAAAAAAAAAACAAAGAAATGAGCAACCTTGGACCATAACTTACACTTTGGTTGTCCAAATCATGAGCTCTTGTTTAAGCTGTTTTTTTGTCTGGACCAATTAGTTTTCCTTCCAAAGTGATGCCATGTAGGACAAATCACATTTGTCTTGATCTTGAACCCTTGTCTAAATGCCCTTATTCTCTATCTTTTTTTGTGTTTTGTTACAAATTACAGTAATTAGTGTGACTTGTCCCATTGGCCTGAGTGTAAACTCTACAATTTTAATTTTCCTGAATTTCTATTGAATTTTCAACAACAAAAATTACTCAAAATTCAATAGCTGGCACACCTTAAATTAAAAAACTACAAAACCCGCTCTATATAAAATCCTAGTCATTTAGAGCTTTTCAACTATATTAAGAACACACCCCAATTTTCATAAAAAATTTAGTTTTCAATTACCTCCCCCTGCTCATCAAGGGCTTTCCAGGGGTACAAGAGCATAGTGGGAGGTGTCATCATTTGGGAGATTTTCACATGACAAACAAACAACATAAAAGAAACCAATTTTTCTCTTAACAAATAGATTCAAATTTAATTTAATTGAATTTCAATTCAACAACTTTAATTCAACAATTAGATTAAGATTCAAATGAATGAAATTGAAATTCAATTGAAGGAAAATGAGATGCAAATTGATGAAGACAATATTGAAAATCTACTTGTGAATATGTCGTGAATTGTTTTTTAAAAATAACACAAATTCAAAAGGACACCTGTCCATGTCTCTTATATTTAAGAATAGGCTTTACAGATTCCAACTTGGAACTGTCCCAAGTGACGACGACTATGACCTATGAAACCTAATATTGTCCTCCCTGAAGCTGCTACGATGAATCACGGTCGCCCTAATATACGAAGTAACTTCCCCTAAGACACAGGAGCAGTGCACACAATTGGTATGTGTAATTGCAGTCTGGATTGTTGCTGGGATTTTCAGGAGTTGCATGAGGAGGTGAAGGAAGTACTGGGTCCAAGTCACAAATTGAAGGCCAAGGGTATTGAGGCTGGGGAGGCAAAGCTTCCTTTTGTCGAGAAGGCTTTTGCTGTCAGAAACTGATCACACCCGTTTCACATATTCTGAGGGTACATTATACTATAACCTCTTGTCTTCAATGAGAGTCATTGGATTTCAATGTATTTAAAAGCTCTTCTTGTAGGTTGCAGCTCTGCACAATCTAACCAGCTTCCATCAGCAGTAAATGAAAAAGGGGAGAGAGATCTACAAGTTCTTGCAGTAAATCATTGCAGTTCATTTCTGTAAGCACATTGCATGCCCATGCAAGGGTGTTATGCTTGTCAACATTTCTTGTGATGGTTGATTTGTTGGCATTTGCTTGATTTGTGTTGAGAGCTTGGCAGGTTCAAAGTATAGCATTTCAGCTTGCCCAATTGGGTTGAGCACTTGGAGACAAAGGTGACTTACCAGGCTTTCCTTGCAATTTCTATGAAGAGTGTGAAGAGCCAGCCTTGTCTTTCTCTCTCGTCGACGTAGGTTTTTGCGAATTGTGCTACACAGACCCATGGATCTTTTTTCTCTAGCTATGCAAATAGGCCTGTCATGGTTAGGGAGCCATTTCCAAGCTAGCATACATGTGTGTCGCTGTCACTGTTGTGCAAACTGCTCCTAAGACTTTGTTTCCTTTTATTTTTAGGGTTCCTCTTTTTCCTGCTTGCTAATATGTTGTTGGATCTGAAATCTCTATACCCTTATTGTTATTGAGTCATCAATCAATTCTAGTCAGGTTGACTCAAAATATGCCAGTATCAGGAACTTCTCAGTAGTTTTCAAGATAAGGTTTGGCAGCCATTTCCAAGTCCATATGATGCTTACACACAAAATTTCAACATGGAGAAATTGCCATGTTATACACAAGAGATATAGGGTTTTGTCTGGCATGTCCTTTACATGGCAGTGAAAGAACAATGGCAGCTTGTCCCTCTCACATATTATAACGGGTTAAAGTCTGAATGTTTGTGAACAACAATCACAAAAGTGTAGTCAAACTCTGTCATGTTATATTTCAGTTTTCTTATATTTTCAACGGATTCTCTGTATTCACTCCCTGAATTTGTACTATCTCATGTTCATTACAGGCTGGTATTGATCATCCACATGATTTGTTCACTTGTGTGATATGTGGAGAGAAGTTCTGAGTTCACAACTCCACAGCCTTGCAATCTTCTTGCAGAAAGATTTTTTTTCTTTCAGGATGGGTAGAGTTGTGGGGTAAAATTGTGTTGATTAACCCCAGGGGTGAACCAGGCTTGATGCCGGAGGGGCAAGGAGCTTAAGAGATTGCAAGAAGAACTATGGGATCTTGAAGCCCAATTACAAGCAGGAGTTTGTATCCTTAACCTACATTCTTTCCAGGCTTCTTCATGTGTCTTGATGCTGTGTAACGGGCAGCTACATTGTAGCATGTGGCTGTGTCCAGTAGAAAGGGATTCAGATAGCCCAAGTTATATTTTCACAATTGGAAGAAATATCCTTGACAAAGAGCGTCAAGATATTTGGTTAGCAACTATATACATCATGGCCTCCTGTTGCTGTGGATGCTTTGGCTATGTTACTCCAATCCTGATGTGACATTTAGTTTGCTTATCTTCTCTGCAGTGTTGTCATTAGCTGAAAACTACCTATCTGTTTTGTCTTCCTGTAAGCAGTTGTATTCCTGCAAGTGCATCTCCACGAAGTAGAGATGAGAGCCAGCTTCTTTCCTCAGGTTCATTAAGCTCCCCTGCACACAACTCTCCTCCTTAGATCCAGAGACTATGGAACCCTAATTATGGACTCTTTCAGCAAATTCGTCTCCAAGAGCAGTCACCTTCAGTCCACTCTGCTCACCTTCAAAGTCTCCCACAATGGTCTTACATGGAGTTTTTCCTCTTCATTATTCACCACCAGCCCTGGTTTCCATTGCAGCCAGGTTTGGTTGGATCACCCCCATGTATCCTAATTCTGTGTCCATTACCCACAGACTCAAGACCCTATTCACTTCCTCCACTGCTGGATTCACCTTGTCAGTCTCCTGGGTCAAACAATGAGAACAGATGCATGCTGCTGCGACTGAGAAAATCTCAGGTTTGCTGGCTTTCTGAAGGTTTCAATGTTGGGGCACTTCACACAGACTATTGATCTCACCAAGTGATATACAAAGGTGCTGCCACATCTTGATTGCAGAGAAAATATGTTTGATACTAGACAGAAGTGACTGATCAGGTAATTGTTTGTTTCATTGTTTGCATGTTGTGAATGTTAACATTGTTATGTTCAAATGGTATACTTGAAATTGAAAGTGTCACTCATCATATTTCAGCATCCATGAGGGTGTAATCAACCAGTTTCCGCACGTGTAATAGTATGTTCTGTGAAATGCAGGGAAACTGAATGTGAGACAGGGACTTAATCCCTCCCGTGAAATCTATGGAGCTAGGATTCACTGATTTTTTGCAAGATCTTGGCACATTTCATTTTGTTGTTGCAGCTTTTTGAAAATTAGGAGACACTCTCTAACGGCAGATTTCCACTCAATTATGGATCATGCAATTGCCATTAGAACCTCTGCAGAACTCTGATTGTGGAACTATGGTCTTTAATTAGATGTTCTATGTGGGCATACACTATTTTGAGTTTTCAATCCATTATTCTGGTGTCAAAAATGTCTTCATAGAGACTACCTAACTTGTCTATTTTATTTTGTTATGAGGGGTTTTAGAATTATGGCTCTAGTGTTATGATGCGCATGACGAAATAGTAATTTAGTTATGGTAGTATGAAGCTCAACACCATGGAATATGCAAGTGCTTGCTTTTTTTTCATATGCTTATTGCCACTTGTGTACTCTCAGTTATTTCTTGATGCAAACTTGATACTAAAAGCACAATAAGAGGTGCTGTGACTTGGGAGATCTCAACATTACAAATAAAAAAAACAAACAAACTACCTTCCTTAATAGATAGCTGTTCAAGTGACTTTACATGAAACACTTTGTTGTGAGATATTCTAATCTACTTATATTAGAATTGTAATAACTCAAATTATCAGTTCATTATGGTAAGATGCACTGTGTATATAATATACATAAAAAAGATTGCAAATTAAAAGGCCAAATTGAGTGCTCATATTGTGTTGGGAGAGTGGTGGCCAATCTTGTTGTAAAAGTGCAATAGTGAATTTGTTGGCTAAATTGTGGAACTCCACTAGGTAGTAAAAACACAGAACTCACGATAGAAGGTCAACATGGCACCAGTTGCACAAAGGTCCAAAAATTATTAAATTAGCTGTGAAATAAATCTTTTACCTACCAATCTTATCAGAGTACCTTGGTAGCTTTGACACTAATTATGTTATTTTCAGAAATATTGTAATTTTCTGATTTTTGAAAAAAAATAAAAATTGTGAAGGGAATTATTGAATTTTCACGAACATTATAAATTTTTGTTGAAATGAGAATTTCAAATTTAATTAATTATTCAACAAATATGTGTTGAGGCTGCCAAGGTACTATGGTATTGCTATTCACCCCATACCCCACACCCCTGCCCAAAACCCGCCCACCCAACCATAAGGATCAATATGTGGAAAAGCTACATAGCATGTGTGAATAGGGCCCTATTTTAGGACCCCTCAAGTTTTGAATAGTTTTTCTAGATACCCATGTTTATATTCATATGATAAGACACACATGCATATATATCCCTACCCGAAATATACAAATCACCATCTTGGATTCAAAAGAACAAGCACATGTGTCATCCAATCACATTGATGTAAAATAAGAAGATTTTGAGATGATATTTCTTTACCATTATGACTAAGAATCAATTACAAATTCCATAATGTTGATATTATCAATATCCAACATTGTTGTCTTTTGGATTCGTATATGGGGATGAATGCACAAATCAAGAAATGGACTCACGTATGGGGAAGACACCTTCATACTTTTTTTTTGAGCAAAGTTTGTGTTCCTTCATCAAATAATAACCCTCTTGTTATTCTTCTAAGAAAATCATAGAAACATAGGATTGAATTTCCTCCAATTCTATGCATATGTATGAAGCTTGTATTTTATTAACTATGATGCCCACATGTGCCCAAAGTGTTTGTTCAAGGACCTCCTATGACCTCACTTCCTTCCAATGGCTACAAACTTTTATGCAACTAGACTCTCTCAACTAATTTAACCTTTCCTTCTCAAACATGTTGACATGCTTATGAAATATGGATTCATGGTTCAAATACAATAGAAGTTCTGAATTTTCACAAACTTTAAACTTTGGGCCATAGACATTGCCACGTAGGAACCTTCCAGATCAGATCACTAGTATGGAATTTCATGCTAGGAAATATCATATCTTTATTTTGGTTAATTTAATAAATATTAACCTTTAATTAATTTAAATATGAACATACTAGTAGATGTAACAAATGAATGCAAAATGTGAAGGTCAATATATAATGTAAACTGTCATATACATTTAGGGGTTCACGCTCTACTAATTAAATGTAAACAACTAATTGTTTATAAGGATTCAATTATAAGGATTAAGGATTAGAAGCAACTATAATGATTCAACTAATTGCTTGTAGGGGTTCAATTATAAGAATTTAGGTGAACAACTGAAGCTTCAGATGTCTACCTAAATCTACTAAGTTCACCACTTGTTCGAGAGCATGAACAAACATTCAACAATTCAAAAGAAAGCCAATGTATGTGAAAGAAATGATTTTCTGAGAACTCCTTCAATCATAATTCCCTTTTGTGTAAACAAACCTTTTCTTTTACACAAACATCTTTTCTATTGAACCAGTCTCTTTATGGACTACTTGCTTGATTGCTTAATGAGGTCATTAATAACTACTACATTTAAACAGCCTTATTTTACATATGACATGCAACAAATGTTTCAAATCTCAACCCCAAAACCATTAATGACCCTTGTTTTAATTTTGAGCACCTCAACCTCCAAGTTCTTCATCTACAAGTTCTTAAAAGAAAGAAAACTCTATTTTCATTGAAGTTGATCTAGAAACCAAAAATGACCCATCATATGATCACATATATGGATCATAACTACTCAACAAGGTGACATGTTGATAAGTTTGCAATTTTGTTTGTTTGTGATCCTTGTAACAATTGGAGCAAGTTAAACATTGTGATGTGAGCTTTCTTTTTTTGGGTTTAATATCCAAACTTTAAATTCTTTGTGAAATATATGTCACTTTTTTTACCGAGGCTCAATGGTGCTATAACTCACCGAGCCACTTTGCATGCTAGGGCCAGATAATTGATCATTGGACCCTTGGGAGTCGTTGCCTTTGGTGGGGTTCAAGGCATTATCATTCCATGCCGACATACTTGGAAGTTCAGTCAGCATGAGTGCACGGGGCTTAGAACTCTCAACAATATGAGGGATCTCAGTGCTGGCGTCTCCAACCAACATTGCCACAACACGTGTCATTGTTGGTCGCATTGTAGGCTCAGATTGAGTGCATAATAGTGCAATTGTGACGACCCTTAACGCCTCTTCTTCTGAATAACCAATGCCTTCTAATAATGATGGATCCATGACATCCTTCAACCTTCTCTTCTCATGTAGTTGCCAAGTCTGCAAAGTTCAAACATGCACTTCAACTTAGATTATACTTTCAAACGCCAAACTGCCATGGATTTGTACAAACCCTAAACACTAAACTTCTTGTGAACAAACTTTCATGAGCAGAAGCTTCCAGTACAAATGCATTCGACAACAGAAAGCTTTTTACAAATTGAGAATTTAACAAGAAGCCATAACTGTGGTTCTCAAAAGATCAAAGAACTGGTTGTGATTTATAAACATGGTTTTCCAAATTTTAAACAAAGTCAGTAACCACTCGTTTACCTGCCAGTTCTTTCATGAAAACCATTGGTTCTTTGGGGTTATTTTATAATAAAAACTGGGGCTAGCATTTCTTTTGTTTTGATTTTAAAAAAGACCAGAACTGGAGGTTCTTCTCTGATTCTAAATATTTGAAAATCGAATATTGGCCCAACACTATTGGTACAAATTGAGAGCTTACCCAATCAAGAAGGTATGCTGTATCCAAAGGCAGGCGGAGGTCAAAATTGCTACGTCCACTAACGAGCTCCAACACTACAACTCCAAAGCTGAACACATCTGCCTTCTCTGTGAGCTGCCCCCGTAGTGCGTACTCTGGTGCCAAATACCCCCTTCACCCACAGGCCGAATCCAAAATTATCAAACAATAATACCAAAAGATTTTTTGGGTTCTTTTTTCCTAAGGTCCTCAACATTTGACATTGGGAATTCTGAGTTGGTACCTGTGATTTTATTTTTTTAAGCGGAAGAATTCTCACTTTCTTAACCTGAAAAACATCATTTCAATCTATGCAAAGGATTTTTCATGAAAAACATGGCCCAAGTTCGCCATACATTTCATGAAAATAATTCCAAAGCACCAGACTTCTACAATATTTTCTTGCCAAGAGTGGATCCTTATTTTTCTTACTTTCAAATCAGAAATTTTATAACCAAAATTTGGCGAAAATTTTCTTGTGGATGGTCACAACTTTGTCTACACTACAAAATTGGAAAAACAAAACACTGGTTAGTAGTTAGTACATTCTAATGACATTAAAAAGAGTACTTGAATAGAAATGAGAAGTCAGGGTCATACTTTGTTCCAGCAACCCGAGTGCTAACATGGGTTTGGTTATCTTGAAAGAAACGGGCCAACCCAAAATCAGCAATTTTGGGAGTGAAGTCCTCATCAAGAAGAATGTTGCTTGCTTTGATGTCACGATGGACTATGCGAGTTCGACACCCTTCATGCAGATATGCCAATCCCTGTGCTGTTCCCAATACAATCTTAAGTCTTGTTGGCCAATTGAGTTGTAGTGCATGCTCCTTATCTGCATCACCATAACCCTTTGTACATCAAAATCATCTTCAACCACATTTTTAAGAATATCACATTGATATTCCACATTGAGGACAATCATTCGTTCAAGTAACAAAAATGGTGATTAGTTTAGAGCTCCATCTAACTTGTTAACATGTGAGTTTGAGATGGAGCAAACAAAATTGCCAGGTATTCCCAGCCTTTTTCACATTTGACAACAATGGCTATTGAAATGCTGAATACAAACAGTTTTGAAATGGAATAAATGAAACATTGAAGAGCTTTGAATCCAAGATTTGTTATACCAAACAAGGCTTGAGAGAGGCTCCGGTTGGGGAGGTATTCATAAACCAAAATGCGTTCATCAGCTTTCAAACAGCAACCTCTAAGCTTGACAAGGTTGCGATGTTGAACACTGGTAATGAACATCACTTCATTTAGAAACTCCTCGTTCCCTTGTTTTGAGCCTACCGAGAGTTGTTTTACAGCCACCTCCGTACCATCCGGCAACAAACCCTAAGCAGATCAAACACATAATCAAAGCCCTTTTAATTAGGTTTGGAATATTGTCAATGAGGTTCACAATGTTGAGAAAACAATTTCAAGCAAATTGGTTATGTGCAAATGAAATCTCAGCATCCACCCCATTAATATAGCAGTGGGTTTTTTTGCAGACCTTGAAAACAGCACCAAATCCGCCCTCCCCCAGTTTGTTTGACATATGAAAGTTCTTGGTAGCAACTTTCAGCACATTGTAGGGAAAGAGTGTCGGCCCCCCTCCATGTTTCAAAATGACTGATCAGACACACAAACAACAACATTAGTAAAGACTTGTTTGGTTCATGTAACCAACAGTTCCTTTGGAGAATCGGTGGATGGGTCAGAATTAGGGGCTGGGAATACGAATGCCACACAAGGGCTTTGTGCTTACCATCTAGATCCTGGGAGGTGTCTGGAAACCTCAAGCTGAGTTTCTTCTTCCGCCTAAAGGCCAACCAATATGTGAACACTACTATTACACACACTGCCAGAATGGTGATAGTCAATGCCACTGCTAGCACAGTTTTCTTGGAAGATTTTCCTGCACCCAAGTGGCCAAGCACATCATTAAACCCTAATACAAGCTAATTGCCTACAACAATGAACTTTTGTTAGTGTAGAGTAATGCCCTGGCAGCAGCAGGGCGTTACACCTTGTGAACTGACTCCTGAGGGGAGAGCCCAAAGGCCAGCCTACACCGGGGAAGACCCTGTTGTCAAGGCATTACACCTTGAACCTCGGCTATGTCTTTCATCAAGGGTATAATGCCATAACAAACTGGGCCTTTGTTATATAGGGGTAGGAAAGAGGAAAGAGAACACATAAGTTGACAAGAATGTCCAAGCTTCAGACACACAGCTTATGCACAACATTCATTCAAAATACCTAGACATCACAACTTAGAAGTTGAACAATGACAAATTATGAAACCTCATATGAAAAGCTTTCACACCCCTGCCTTCAACGCAAACCACATCATGGTCAGTACTCAATGCTGATTGACATCCACAACATAAGACCAAGCTTCATGGGAACTTACAATGTAGGCTACTGTGGACACCACTTGGAGAAATCTCCTAAGTGTATTTGCAGGACACCTTGTATCCATGAATATCCCTCTTTTCTAAGAGGAGGGATCTTATGCCTACTATGTAGGACCAGGTTCAATCTTACACCTACTATTTATGACCAGTACGGATCTTACAGCCATACACTAGGATGAAATTTTGTAGTGTATGTATGTGAAGCACACCTTGTATATCCATGAATATCCCTCTTACAAAAGAAGAGGGCTGTTACATGTATTTAGGAGCCAAATGGATCTTTACACCTATTGCCTCATCCTCGGCCCCTTATTTTTGAAATGCCCCCACCCTGGGCCTTCACCAAGCTGCGCATGTTAAGAACTGGTAGAACTAAATTTCTTGTGTATGCGGCAAGCGCAGTGTTCTCTAAGTAAGAGAAACTAAAATTTATACCAAACAACTGAGGATCATGGCACCATACTCATAAGGTCCCTCAAAATCCTTACAGGGAAGTTTCCTCATTTTGAGGGTGTAAGGTGCCTCAAAATCCTTACAGGGAAGGTTCCTCAAAATGAGGGACCTCTCAGGTACCTCAAAATCCTTCAGTGGAAGTTCCTTCAAGATCCTTACAGGGAGGAGGTTCCTCATTTTTAGGGCCTTGAAGGAGCTTCAAAATCCTTATACAGAAGGTTGTTCCTCATTTTGAGGAACTTGACATGGAAGGTGCTTCCTCTACTTCTGAGACAAAATCACAGCTGTTTAAAATTTTACCAGATCTTTGCACAAGGGGACTGTTCCAAGAATTTAGGTGCCCCTGAGAGGGATCTAGATGGGACCTCCTTCGGAGAATAGCCCCGTTCAAGGTCCTTGCCCTAGACAAAAAACAAAAAAAACAAGAATGGTTTACCTGAGCCACCACAGTTGCCGACAGGGGCAGTAAGATCTGGGATGGCGGAACAGGTTTGGCAAATGGAGTTGGTGACATTACAGAGACTGGGAAGAAACTGACGGCGCTGCTGGACGTATTGGAAATAGATGAAGTTACAGAAGCATCTGCGCGGCCACAATTGCCAAGCGCTTTGCACGGCGGAGCAGCAATCGGGAGATGGAAGCAACTGGGTGGAATTCCCTGCACTGAAAGACGCACATTCACCCATCACGGCTGAGTTGTTGATGTACACGGACCAGCAATTGATGCTCGTTGATACGCAAGCTGCTGTCTGCTGCTCCCTCGGATCGCTGCAGTTTTGCGCCGGCCCCGGAATCGCCCCCACTGCACTAGGAGCCTGCCCAGCTACTAGCACAAAGTCTTCATGAACATGATCTGCTGCAAGGAGATGATGATCGGGTCTCAAAAATACTGCACTAGCTGCTGCACTAGCCACCAGCTGCAGCTGTACTACTGCCGCCACCATCGCCGTAACTAGTGCTGTAATATGAAGAACTCCTGCAACTCCCGTGCCGCGAGCAAATGATCCGCCTAGTGCAACTCCCATCTTCTTACTAGCCACGGCCTGGCCTGATGATGCAGAATATCGTGATCAACTTATAGAAAAACTTCACCGAGTCTAAGTACAAAATTTCTTCCTCTTGCCATCAACGTCGGCCATCTCCAGCTCGCGGCTACCTGATATTTCCCCATATATATCCTAGATCTTCAGTACATCATGAAGCTCATCTGCCCCAACAACAGCTGCAGCAGCTTTCGAGTCTCATTTGCTTCAATATGCTGCTATATAACTACCTCCCACAGCATCAGAACCCAGAAAAGTAAACGGCCATGTCGAGATAAGTACTCAGCTCTGCAGCAATTGATTAGCATGGTCTTTTCTAGTCTTCACCGCATCATGAGCTTCTTGTTGAAAAACTTCAACAGTGAAGCAACAACAGTACGAGCAGCAAGAAGTCCAGCTAAAAATCAGTACAGTATTCAAAGGGGTGGGGGGGGAACAACCCAAAGGGAAAGAAAAAAAACACAAGAAGAAGAACAACAATCTTGATCCGATGATAGGACCCTGATCCTCTACTCTTCACCGCATGAGCGAGCTTCTTGTTGAAAAACTTCAAGATTGAAGCAACAACACGAGCAGCAAGAAAAACTAGCTAATCATGATCACAGTAGGAAAAAGGGGGAAACCAAAAAGAAGAAGAAGAAGAAGAAGAACAACAACAACAACAACAACAACAATCTTGATGCGATGATCTAGAACTGATCTGGAACTATATGACTAATTCCAGGAGGTGCAAGAGAGAAGAATGCATAGAATTATATATTATGCTTCAAGAAAACAAAGTAATATTCTTATATCTCTCATTAAAACTCGTAACAGCTTCGATTCCTGAAAGAATAAAATCTGCTAAAATCTGCTAGCTTAATTACTGCCATGACGAGATGCCATAACTTGATCATCTATCTAGGCATCATCCTAGCTACCACAGCAAAAAGACACATGACCAACAGTAGCAGCTAGAACCTTCTGTTTGCTGAGAGGTGCAAGACTAGAGATCGATCAAAGTTCATGTAGTGGGAAAATAAAGTTTAGCTGCAATGACAAAACATATGCAAACAGAAGCAGAAGAAGGGAAAAAAAATCCAGTATGCAGCTGGTACAAAGGTTAGCTGCAATGACAAAACAAGTGCAAGGAGAAGAAGAGAAAAATGTTGGAGGAGGAGGAGGAGGGGAGCAGCACGAGCGGCGGCAGCAGCAGCGGGTGGGTGCGGTGATGACGGAACTGCAGACTGTACAACTGATGAGACAAAAAGCCTCGGCAGCACCGTCCGTCCCCACCACGCCTTTGTTTTGTTTTTT
>Ga0209611_10001607_pt1 | contig 38942 bp, 18 predicted proteins | sample S1TSphgellanicum_3_FD_187693 | JGI IMG/M metagenome (GOLD analysis project Ga0209611, IMG submission 187693) | Host-associated microbial communities from peat moss isolated from Minnesota, USA - S1T2_Fc - Sphagnum magellanicum MG (SPAdes) (version 2) | ecosystem: Host-associated > Plants > Peat...
CTATGTAACTCTAAGCCCAAGTATCTGAATGATTGAACCCGCTCAATGGTTGTCCCTCTGTATGTGAACTCTGGCGCTACACTGCGGTGTTTCTCAAACACCACCACCTTGGTCTTGCTCACTCCGGCCCTGGTTCGCCCAATGCGTGGCGTGCTTGTTCCAACGTCGTTTATTGCAGGTTACCTTTTTAGAGGGAACTGGGGAGGAACACGCAACCGGCGCGTGATGCCGACACGTCGCCGCTGAGAACGTATTCACTGTGTCCTGCCCATCTGGTCCTCTTGGGTCTTCGAGTTTCCGAAGTTTACCTGGTTTTTTCTGTGTCACTGGATTCTACAGTGTACTTTCCCATCGCTTGCGTTGCCTGGATGATGAGAACGAAAGGAGACCGACCTGTTCCGCGCATTGCCTGACGTGCCTACTGCCACATATTTACCAGTGGTTATACTCCCATGACCATTAGCTTACCGTCTTAGTACATATTTCCCTTTGCCCATCCATTTGTTACCCGGATGCAAGTACAGTTGTATCCTTTTACCCTTTTGTACTTGCTGCCCTTATCTGATTGGGGTATATAATTTCTTTTGGGGAAAGCGTCCCGGAATCTGCTGGTGATGTCTTAAACAGTATAAAGCAGCACAACACTGTTGCAGACCAGTCTTTTTATTTTCAATTTTGTGATGAGCGTCCTATGATCATAAACAGAGTACCCCGTGGACAGAACTGTAGTGACACGCCCCCCAAGCAAAGTTTGGTCTTTATAAGAAGGAAATTCGCTTCAAAATATTCACCTTTTTGAGTGTGGCCCGTTGGCGATCCCCCCCTCCCCCCCCCCAAAACCCGTTGCAACATCTAGTGAAGTCACTCCCATGTTCTTGCCACTTTGGGGTTCTAATTGATTACTAAGATGGCATGTAACCCATAAGTTGTACAGCCAGGTTTTTATACCCTTTTTGTTTGGCAAATAGCAGTTCAAACTTCCTCCAATTTTCCCAATCTTTGATAATTAAAATAGTCAAAATGCTTGGTGCAGTGTTTGTTCAGTGAGTCAATGGTTAACCACACATGTGGGTCAATGTGTTGACCTTAGTCCCGTAGGTTAAACTAGTCTCTCTTCAACATTACATGGGTATTTGCAAAAAACCAAAATGTTATCAAGGACAAAGGCTGCTGACCTCATGGATACCCTCCAATTTATATTTTGTTAATTATACTACAAGTGTGAAATGGCTTTTAAAAATGACTAGGCTTGTTCGAGGATGAGGAACCTCAAGTGCACCTATCATCAAAACATATGTTGTTTAACATTTAAGCTGCATGTTGTGTTATACCAACCTTAAAGCTTTTGCCCCGTAGCCTGTTATTCCTTTGAGACCCACTCAGAGCACGTGGTGAGCCTACTCATGGACACAGGCTAGGTGAAGTTTGAATATTTAACCAAAAGAAAAAAGGTGTTGATATCCGTATGACACTCTGATGTCATATTTCAAAAATAGATGTGTTAGATTCAATGCGATTATCTGGTTATCAAGTTTCTATCTAATGGGATTATTTTGTGATATGTGGCATGTTCCATTAAGCTACAGTGTTTGTACAACTGATACTTTACTTTCTTTGCTAGATTATAGGGCCGACCCTGATAGGCTGTTGTAAGAGCTAGAGGACTGCAAAGCTAGAATCTTGTACTTTGTCAAATGAAATTGTAAAAGAGCAAAATCCAAATGCATGTAAATCTAAATCACATATGTTCAAGGTGAGCTCTTAGAAGGTGATTAGTAGTCAGATGACCCTATCTATGTGGCATTGCTATCTGATTCGGCATAGCAATGCAATCTATATGAAATTTTACCTAGAGATATCATATAGTCTTGGAATATCAAAATCGTCTTTAACCTACATTGGTGCTTTAATTGAGGTACATAAAACAGCCCTATGGCTCCAAAAATGTTCACCTTGACAGATGTACTATGCTCCACATAATTTGAAGTTTGAACTCCAACTATTGAACTATCAGGAAGTTATCCAATGGCACATGAGTTGTCTACCTGGCTAAATATACCTACCAAGAGACTTGTGCTAATACATAGTGTATGAGAGTAAAGATTACACATGATGTGAGGCTGATTTATATGTATGCAAAATTATGACCTCTTCCAGAGTTTGTCATTTGCAAATGGCCGACAAGCTTAGACTAAAAAGATGTGTTTCATAGTTGAGCATGTTCACATAGCGAATATTTAGAGATGGTCATAGACTTTGCGTCTGTTGAGTTCTATGTTTGCAAGTATGGAATCTGTACTTGTGAAATGATTTTGAAAGACCATTTCAAATGTATACTCTATGGCACTCTAGACTGAATTGTCTTGAGAGCAGTCTTTCTATATTCTGCTAAATTTCGCTAAAAAGAGAAATTCAAAATTCAAAATCCAAAAATGAAGTGATTTTGGAGGTTTTCAATAGCCAAAATTGAGGGGCAAATAATAATAATAAATGCTAAATTCCTATATCTGGTTTTCAGTGTGTAACCATAAATAAAAAGGGTAAAAACATTTGTACTTCACATCTGGTTTATAATCAGATTTGGCTAAATCTTTGTAAGGATGATCACCATTTTTTAAACAACCTTCTATAGATGATTGCCACTTAGGCTACATTAACAAATTCCTAAAAGAGACACTGCTTGAGAGGGGAAGCTAGCAAGGGGCACCTACTTCACACTCACAACTTAGACGTTGGAAAGCACTGTTAAATTGACAGGTAGATAGGGGTGAACAGGCAGAAGCTGGGAGTCCTTTGTGTTATATTAAACGAGTCTTGTTACAAAGAGTAATGACTAATGATACAGTAGTTGAATAGCAGGTTTTACAGTTCTTGGCCTAATAATTATTTAATTTTGAAGATTCCATTTTCGACAATAGAATATTATTGAAATTTTCAAAAGATGCTTCATTTCCTTCACAAAAAAAAATTCTTTCGAAAATTTCAGCATGTCTAAAAATAATATAATTTTTGTGGAACCTACTGAGCTATCCCCAGTGTATTCCTGTGTCACCCAGAAGCGCGTTACCTGAGGTGTCTCGTCACCGATCTGCGGTGGAACTGGGACCATTGGGCCGCTCGCTCCTAGGGTGGCCGGCTGTGCAAGGAATAATTAGAAATTACCTTGCTGGGCAACCGGCATCGTTTCGCAGCCTCACAGCAATTCCAGCGCTTCCCTCATACACGCGGCTTCAGGATAGGCTAGAATGCAGAATCTGCCGAGGCTCCTATGTGGCTCAACGTGGCTTTTGCGCGTACAGCTCCCTCAGTCTGGAATGTTCGTCTCCCGAGGATGATCCCCATTCTCTGGGAAGCACTTGGACACTGCAGGTCCCCTATTGCGTCACCACAACATCCTAGAAGTGTGCTCAATATTGGACCTTTACTCTTACCGTCCTCCCAGCGAGTGATATTTTTTTCTAAGTTTCTGATCTTGCGTCATGGGGCTAGATCTCGAAAAGCATTTAGTGTTAAATGGCAGGTTTCTAGAAATCGTGTCTAGTTTTTAAAAGGCTACCAATCTAAAATCAGAGTCCAAATGTAATGAATTTAATTTTTTTTCAGAGTCTGGCAATTTTGTTTTCAGATATGATACAATCTTCTCCTTTTATTTTTATTTCTTGCATTTTGACGAAATTTTGCAAAAAAACGAAAACGCTGTTCTCCCCAGTGTTGGCCAGTTCTTCCTTTTTCTTCATAGTTGGTGGGGCGGGATCTTTGTGAAATTGTTTTCTGTCCCACACAAAGTAGCAAATAATCAAATTTTGAATTTTATTGAGACCCACATAATATCAAGTTGCTTGTTTAAGCAATACCTTTGGTTACCAGTTTCTCCTTTTACTTTTTGAAAGTAAGACCCACCTGTTTTGAGCGGGTTAGTTTTGAAATACCTGACCTGATACCCAACGTGGTAACAATGCAGGATAATGTGAAGGTGAGTTTTTGTATGTAAACTTATCCTCCAAAAACAAATCTTCACTTCTTACAGTTATCAACTCATATGGATCAAATTCAGGCTAGAAGAGAAGTTGAAAGTGGAGCTAAAATTGGAGAAGTCCATGACCCAAATAAAAAGTGTCAACTTGAAGCTTTTGATGTATAAGGACTTCAGAACATGTTGGGATGAAACGAGGAAGGGCACAAAATGGTTTTTGAATTTCATCAAAAGCAATACTTGACCCAAAAGGGTCTTGTTGGGTTCTACAGAATATACACTAGACAGTAAGATCTCTGTCCAGTTCTTAACCAATTTCAGACTTGGTAAGTTGGTTATGGATAACCTAGCACATCCATAACCAACCAACACTGGTTCTAGTGTTCTGACCAGTGTCGGGCGAGTATTACTCTATTTTATACCCTGTTGGATCTGGTTTTGGGACCAATCTCATTTTTTCTTTACCTTATGTTTCCATTTCTTGATATATTTGCAAGAATTTACAACCCCATAGATCATAATTGGATCTTGATCTGATAGTCTTTTTGCCAACGTGAAAAAAAGTCATTTGTTTGGATCAACAATTTTTTTGGGAGCAAAATCTCATCAAAATGTGAAAGATGAAAGGGAATATACTGTCACAGTAATACCAATTTTCTGAAAATTACCAAAATTTGAGATTTTTAAAAAAAAAATTGGGTCACATTTGGACTCTGATTTCCGTTTGGTAGCATTTTCTAAACTAGTTTTTTCAGTATGTAGACAGTTTCTAAAAACTTGTCACCTTCTTGGCATGCTAGCTAATGATGCACCATCAGAATTTTTTTTTAAAAAATCACTGGTCTTGATACTGTGTTAAAGACATCCATGATTCCTCAGGCATATCAAACAGACTGGGAAGGTATGTAGAGTTGTATTGGTTACCAAATAGTTAGGAAATTTCTTTGTGTCCAGTTTCTCAAGGTTTCTTTCACTGTAAAATCAAATTGTAAGTTAAGTCACAAGTATTATCATAATATAACAATATTTTTGTGGGTCCAAATAAAAGATGGAGTGTGATGATGCATCCAGCAAATAGTAGGCAAGCAATGAGAAGTCAAACCAATGTGATGAGGCATTAACATATCCATTCCAGTTCGTGGACAACATGTGGAAATTAAAATAATCCAACAACTATCACCAATATAATTGATGGAGACTGACGATGCTCAGCTGTAATAGCCTAGAGTTTGTGCCAGCTGGGGCAAAGTCTTTGCAATGCCTGAAATTTCAGCTGCCTAGTAAGGGTACTACTAGGATACATGGGATCATTATACCCAGCACTCAAGATTCCTTGGAGGTTTTGGAGAAAGATGTAGTGTAAAAAAAAGAAACTGGAAACAAATTCACACTATTTTATTTTTTGGACAGATTACAAATTGCATCCACACAACATTGTTGCTCAAATAGGTCCACAATGCATGATACTTTAATAAGTATGACTATGGGCTATCATGGATTGGAACACTCAGGCATCACTCTCTCAAGGGCAACTGGTTCCTTCAGAGGCTGGCCCACAATGAATTGACATCCACACCACCTCACAGACTAATACATTCCCACATTATGCCCTGGACTAAAACAAACACAACAGAACACTTCACAATGCATAAACTTATTCATGACCAGCCCTATCCCCTCAGCTGCACACTGTGTCTTCTACACACCCTACAAATTTTGATTCTGACAAGCTATGCTGGATTATTACAAGGGTGAAACAGAGCCCCGGAATCCCATAAGTTTGCACTATGTTGGACTTCAAAACCACAACTTCAACCTCGGAGCTCCAAAAGATTTGGGTACTCTTTATCACAACATCAAAAACACATACAGAATTAAAAATTATGTCTAAAACCCAAACACAGACTTAGCCACAGGGACCGCTTATGACACCCCTTGAGCCTTTCATCATTTTCATGATTCAGCCCCTATGCTCGACTACTAAATCTGCATCTACTTTGAATCACAATGCGAAGCGAAACTCAAGTGCTTCAAGAAAACAAAGTAGTCAAGTGAAGCATTCTTCTTCCACACAACAGCAAACACAAAACATCTTTCTTTTTTTAACATTCCACCATCTCAACAACTAAGAGCCTGATACTTAGCTTTTCATAATTTGTTATTTATTTCCCCCCATCTCTCGTGTTCTCCTTAGACCTTCCCAAAAGAGCATCCAACATGTTTCACCATACAAGAATTCATCAATCATGGTGTCACAACAAACAAGTCTACTCCTTCGCAATCACAACATATCTTCAGCAACTCAAAACATAGAACTCCCAATCCTCATTAACCTACAACAAACAAACACCATCACACACACAACCATCAACCATCCAACTTTTTGTCATTTTCTTCTTTCGACAACAAGAACTATCTCCTCATCCATTAGGGCTTCATTGAAAAAGCGTTCACCTGCTTTTATCCTATGTATGTAACAACTCCCCTTTTGATTTAGTTGAGTCCCCATAGCTTCTACTTATCATGCCTCAAAATAATACAGTTGCAGGTCTCTCCTAGGTTGTTCCCATTGCTCATCATCTTGCCTCTTATGATGCATTTAACACATATTTAATTAATTTGGGACTTTGAAATAGTTCAAAAATATAAACAATCAATTTTGAGAGTTAAAAAAAAAAATAGAATAACATCTTCAAGCTGGTGGGCACCAAACAAAATGTTGAAACGACAAATCCTCATAAGAATAATATTTCACCATCATAACAATTAACATACATGACAATAGATAAACTTGGTGGCCACTAGAATTCAAAAATTTGAAGACCTTTAAAACAGGGAAAAGAACTAAAGCATTACATAACATCACAAAGTTTTTATGGTGCCCACCAAAATCAATAAAACATTTAGTAAGCAATTCAGTGACAAAATCAAAGGACACAATTTGAAATACCTACTATGCCATTCAATTTCATAAAGTAGCAACAAAAGAATTTATGATAGCTAGAGTTCATGTATATAATAAATCATTGGTGGAACATTGAACACAAAAGCTTGGGGGCCATTAAACAATTGAAAAGAGTTATCTATTAAAAAACAATAGCATAAATATCATTTGGTGGCCACCAATGGGTATGATAGTCCTAGCTTGAAACACAATATGACATATACATTGAACATTTAACCTTGAATAGGAAGGAATTCTCATATTATGAAATACGAATTTCACCCTATGGAGCCAATAGCCAAAATAAACCTCAAGTGCATGAAAAAACAATGATTGTCAATTAATTGATTTCATACAAATACAAGTATAAAAAATTATGTCGTCATCCATATAGGAACTTGGAATATGAGCTACTAAAACTGAAATTCAACTCTACAAGCAACCCAAAATTAAGGAAACGTCTAACCTTTTAGACTAAGAATCAAATATGCACATGCATCCTTTGCCTCTCTAAATAGAGAACCCAATCGACAACATGATTTTCTACCTGTTAAAATGTAAATGCCTTCGCCAATTTGCAAACAAAGATCGAAATCCACTACAAACAAAAGTGAATAATTAAAATTTCCCCAAACTACAAACCTTTGACAAAATATAAGATAAAAATAAATAATTGAATGAATGTGAAATGAAAAAAATGGAAAACATAATTGAAACAAATAAAGGAAATGTTTACTTAAGACATCACCTAAAGGAAATTATGTTATTCTCGGATTCTCACTCGAACTCCTTTCAAACTACTTAAACCAAGCATAAAAGGGATATTGAAAATTGAACGATGGCTTCAAAAACTACATTGTTACCCAAATTTAATATCAAGTAACTTAATAAGTTATAGGTTTAAGCATGTTGTTATATTTAACATGTGATCTAAGTAACCTATTATATTAACCTAACTAGAGTTAGAAATGATAGGGAACATTATATTAGGTTAGTAGATAGGTTGACAAATTGTTAATCAATTGGTAATCTACACAACAGGTTGGCAAAACAAGTAGTGAAACAAGTGGTTAAATAGGGTGTAGTTTTTGGATTGGTAGTTAAATACTAATTAATGACTCTTTAAATGGTTTGTTATGATTGTTTAAATTTTGAATTAGTTAGTATATGACTAAGAGGATAGACTTATTTAAAAGGACTTTTTGATATTATTTTGATTTTATGTTCCTCTTTCATTGAATATGAAAACATTTTTGTTTTTGCAACATTTTTTAAAGCTATGTGCAATTTGAGTACATGTTAATTTAGGAATTGTGGATAGATTTAGAATTTTTAATGTTAATGTACATGTTGTTTTTGGAACTTGTTGCTAGAAAATTCAGAATTTGAAAACTTATTGGGAATAGAAAAACCCGTTAACATTTGGCGACCAAGTGAAAGCACACTATAATGGTATATTTGGGGCAAAACAATGTAATGTTTATTGAAGTACACACTATACAATTTTCACAGGGTAAATTTAGCCACCTACTTTTCCCACCAATGTGAAGTCAAAATAGGGTTTTAAAATCCATCAATTTTAGTACAAACTATATTGTTGCCACGTTCATGTTTTCAATTAATAGACATGGGAGGGGGATAACACCCATTAATTATTATCAACAATTATTGACGGACTAATTGTAATTTGCGACTAGTCACTTTAATTGGTTATCAACATCAACAAACATCATGAGAGTGTGTTGAAACAACTTTGTGAACTCTTTTGAAAATGAACGTGAACTCAAAAGCATACAAGGAGCATGAACTTGGAAGCATCTCAATGTAATGGAAAGCACACCATATGTAATATTAACAGGAGGCTAGTAAGCCCTAGCTATTCATTAATAGAAATTGGCCAAAATGTAACCACTCTATTTGCAACTACATTTGGACATTTTTGCAATTATTTCTTATGTTGGTCAAAGTCGCAACTATAGTGCAATTAATTTGCGATTATTTTGGTGTTCATCTTTCCATGTGAACAACATTTAGTACAATTTTCATCCAAAAAGAATAATTTATGTCCCATTAGTTGCAAATGTGACAAATTTAATTATTACCCTATGAGTATACAAAGGTGTATTTCATGAATTCTAAATAATATAATTGGGTGTATTGGGATTTTTAAATGTATATTTTGAATTTAGATGAACAACCTTATAAGATGTGTATTCAAGTCTTATTATTAACATAAATGGCCTTGATATTATGGTTACACTAAATAGTGTATATTTTTGAATATATTAAAATTTTATGTAAGATATTTGCTAAATATATTGTGCCCATTTACAAGTTTATCTGAAACATCTTATTATACTTCTTTAAATTATTAAAAATGCCATTTATCATTATTTGTATTAATATTATATTATATATTTATATTAATTACATGTGATAAAAAACTAAATTTCAATATTATCTTGAATTAGAATTTTAAAATAATAATATCTTTATTACATAATGATCATAATGATGACGATGATGATATTAAAATAATAGGAAAAATAATTATATATTTACTGAAGTAATTATTATAAAATTATTATATTATTATAAAATTCTTTTCAAATGACTAATATACTTTTAAAATTTTTATTTTTTCTTATTTAAAAAATTATTATAATAAAACATAATAACTCTAACAAGTGACATAATAATTAATAATAATAATAATAATAGCTAACCTAGGCTAACTACAAATTACATTATTAGTATTATTATTATTATTATAAGTAATCAATTATGTGGTATTATTAGATTAGTATAATAATTAATAAGAAATATTAATATATAGTTTTAAGTTTTTATATTTCAAATTTATAATTGATATTTATTAATTATTAATAATTCAATGATTATAATCAATTACTGATATATAAATTTTTCAGTTTTATTATTTTATTATTTTATAATAATTACTGTATTAGTTAGAATGGAAATCTAATAAATTATTATACAAATGCAAAAATCATTTTTGAAGGAAACATATACTTATTAAAGATATAAAATATTTATTGTAATAGTTCATAAATAGTTTTAATGAGTGAAGTAATAATATGAATAATAAAAATAAAATAGTTAACCTTGGCTACCAACTAACTACAAAAATAATTGAATTAATGTTATTGTTACTATAAAATTTTTATATTTATATTTATTATTAACTATATAAATGAAAATAATAATGGGAATAATTATAATAAAATAGTTAACCTAAGCTAGGTTTTAATTGTATTATTAGATATATAAAAAACTAGTATTCAATATTTATAATTAATAGTTAATAATTAGCTAATTATTTCAATATTAGCCAATTATTAGTTAATTAAATTGGTTCATATATTATTATAGTATTTATTTATTTATTTATTTATCTAACTAATCATTTAATTAATATTTAATAATAACTAATAATATAATTAATTTAGTAACATAAGATATTGTTGATTATTACTATAAATAATTAATTAGTTGGATAATTTATAAATTGAATTATTTAGTTTCTAGTTTAGTTGTTAATTAGTTAATTAATTAGCTAATTAGTTAACTAGTTAGTTATCAGTTACCTACTAAATTATATACTTTTCAAAATGAAAACGAAAGCCAAAACATATGGGATAAATTTTTTTAGTTACAAATAGTTTACAACTAAAATCTTTGGTCACAAATGACTTGCAACTAAAATTTTTATCCCATATGTTTTGGCTTTCATTCTCATCTTGAAAGTATATAAACAAGGTTTTTTGTCTTACATTTTCATATTTAAAAAGATGGGCATATGGGATGAGTCAATAAAAATGACTTAACCCAAAATAAAATATAAATATTCATGTATTTACACCTAACTACCCACTTCCCTAACTTACCTACCTAGCTACCTAAATAGGTATTTGGCATAAGTAGGTAAATAGGTCCTATTTAGATAAATGTTTATCCTAGATGGGTAGGTAGGTATATAAATAGGTATACGTAGTTCAACCTACATACCTAAATATTGATTTAAATTTAATTTGGAAATTTTCAATTAACATGCCATGTGGCAAATTTCTATTGCACCACATGCACAATTTAAACCATCCAAACATAAAAATTAAATGTTTTAGATTATTTCAAAAATCATAATAAAATATTTTTAATTATTAAGAGTTGGGACGTGGCAACACATAACTTGTTCCCATTGTTCACCAAAAAAGTCGCATCTTAGTTACAAGTGATAATACATGTATGATTACTCAAAGGATGAAAGCAAATTTCATTGACTTTTTTTGCCATCCAAAATTTGTTGTCAACGTGACTTGTGCAACATGACTATTAAGATTTTAGTTGCAAATGTCACCTACTAAAAATTAGTAACATGGACCAATTACAAAATGGCCATTTTCTGCTAATGTATTGCACCCCAAAGAAATGTTTTGTACATCTTTCTATGATTTGAAAGCTTGTGCTTGACCTACATTTTAAGTAAGTAAGTTTCTATGATCTCTAACAAGCTTGTATAATAGGCATGAGTGCTTGAACACCTTTGTGAAATCTATGTCATTCTTTAAAGCTTTATTTGAAAATGTATTATTCATCCAAGTGAAAGCATTACTGACAGTATGGATTAGCAATTTCTATCGATCACAAGTAGTTGTCGCCACAACATTTCTACATAAAAAGGTTTGTTTTTTAATCATTTCTTGGAAAGTTTGTTGTCAAGGTTTGTTGGAATTAAATAACTGAAATGTTAGGCTTTATCTTGTAACAATGATCACTAAGTTTTGTTGTTGCAACTCTTCCCATGGGCTGTAATTAAAGTGTCATGTATTTTCTAGAAGGTTGAGCTCATAAAACCCCAAAGAAATCAATGATGGTTTATTTTGCAGCATGATCCCACAATTTTGTTGTTGCAGCTCTTCCCATGGGTTGTAGTTAATCATTTTACTCCAAACTCAGGAGGATCTATTGAGCTCATGATATTGTCAATCATATAATTTTTGGCAAGGCATGATCACTAGTAATTATTTCACTTCCTCTAAACCATAGTCAATAGATTCAAGTATTTGTTAACCTAAGCATTCATTTGAAGTGCATCTATTTGTTAACCACATGTGAACAAAATTAGACTTTAAATTAGAGCTACAATGACCATGAAAGGATCTATTGGATAGGTTGTTAATTTTATCCCTGATGTTCACCCAAAAACGAAATATTACTTACAGATCTTCTAGAATAAAAACTTCAAACATGTTGCCTGAAGCTCAATTCTTTATGTTATCATGTATTTTCTAAAAGGTCGAGCTTAGAAAACCCCCAAGAAATCAATGATGGTTGCAGTTGCAGTAATTTAAAAGCAAAACACTTCCAAGCTCATTTTCCTGGGTTAACAAGTATCTTGATTATAATCTAAAAGAAATTGGGAATGTAATATCAATGTTGCATAATGGAAAGAAAGACACATTCTTTTCGAGAACAAAAAAATAGGTGCAATTTGTTGTATTTAAGTTCAATTCAATGAACACTACTTGTGGTAACATGTTGTTAAGGATTGAAACTACAACTTCTCTAAAGGCAACAATAATTTTATCAAGTTTTCACATTTTGATATGATTAAATTTTTATGATGCTAATTAAATTTCAATAATCTAACAATTTGATGAATGTTGTTGGCTTTGGGTGCAAGTGCAAATGTTATGAGTTGCAGAACCATTCCATGAACTTGTGTTTTCAATATAAATTTAAGTCTTGTTCATCCATTTTAATAGGAATGTTGATAAATATTGAAAGACTAGAAGTTTGAAGTTTTTAGTCATTTGTTTTAAGTGATTGTCAGTAGTCCACATATATGCCTTGATGATATTGAATTTAATTTGTTGCAATCTAGCTCTCCTTCAAATTTAAAGGCTATTTCATGATCCATGTGCTTAAATAAGAAATGTGTATTATGACAACTGTTTTTGTTTTTGTAGAGTCGCTTCAACAACATTTAAATTGAAAGGAGTTGGGTCAAGCAACTTACATAACATTAATTTTGACCTCTCCAAGTTGGTCAGTACTTGTGTACCAAGGAAATGAATTGTCAAGTATGTTGTTTGGTTGCCTTGTTGTAAATTTCATTTAGCTACAAGATGTCAAACTTTAATATGGATGAATTCATCTATGACAGGGATCAACAAGAAGTGATGGATTTGTGATACTTGACACTAAAGTAAAAAAGGAAAATTGTAAATGCTACAAGCTCACAAATCTTCACACAAAAGCCAAAACTCCAACCTAAATCTAATATGAAGATTTTTCACCTTAATAATCTAGTTGTAAAGTTATCCTATCATGTTTTGAATACATTTTAGTCACATGTGTAATTGGTCCATGAACCAAAATTGTACTAAGATTTTATGTCAATAAATGAACTGTCTATCATGAAGCAAATTTTTAAACCTATTGTATAAAACCAATGTTCGCTACTAGAATTCCTAATTTTTTTAATTAAAAATTTTGGTAGAAAAAGACCCATTTTGGACAAATTGTTTTGAACCTATCCATTGTGATTGGGCCGTGTACTTTTTGACCAAGCCTAGGTTGGCATTTTTGACTAGTCATTTTGATTAGACATTTTGACTAATATTTTTGATTAATCATTTTGACTAGTATTTTTTATTAGTCATTTGACTGGTCAATACAATAGTCAAATGATTTTTTGACTAGTCAAACACCATTTTGATTAAGCAAATGCCATGCAGCATTTAAACAATGGCCACCCAAGTTAAACCACGTGGCATCTAAACATTGGCCACCTATGTTATGCCACGTGGCATTTAAACATTGGACATCCAGGTTATGCCACATGGCATTTAAACATTGGCCAACTAAGCTATGCCCCATGACATTTAAACATTGGCCATTAGGTTATGCCATGTGGCATTTAAACATTAGCCATGTGCATGAAACCTAAGCAACGTAAGTTAAACCTAAAATTAAAAACGTACAACCTAAGTTCCTAAACCTAGGTTTAGGAGCTTATAACTAGCAACTTGGTATAAAAGCCTAAAATAGGCTATGTAACCTAAGCTATGACCTTAACTAGGCTTAAATGTACGTCATCTAATTATGCCTACACCTAGATGACCTAGGTAACAAAATCCTATTTCATTTTGAATTTGGCCTTTAAAGTTAAACCTTTTCAATTGGTCCATCCCAAATGGCCTTCCTTTTTAAAATATTTCTTATGTCTTGGATGCTTATGGTACATCTATTTATGTTGCTCATCATTTGGAAAGGATGACAAACAATATGGGACAAACTTTTGGGAGGAAGAAACATTTTCATATCCACACAACATTAGAACCTTTTAGTTCACACAACATTCCTAAATAGCTATGTAAGATACATAAATTAAGTAAATGACTAAATAAAGAAGTAGGTAAATATGTATGTTAATCAAATTAAAATTAAAATTAAAATAGTTAATGTCTAATTATTTAGTTATAATTCATAATTACAACCATGTTATTAATCTCTAAATTATATAAAATATTAAAATAATTATAATGTATTATATTGTTGATTGATAATTACAACCAACTTATAACTAATCTTTACAAATTTGACCTAATTCATTATATATTATCAATAACGTATTTATAATAATTAGTATTCAACTACTTAATTACACATTCATTAGTGTATTTTAGGTGATTAACTAATTAACCAACTAGTAATTTATCGTAGGTATATGAATGGCCTACCCTATCCTATATAACTAGGTTATTTATAAGCTAAAATATAGGTAAATAGGTGGAATATAGGTACTACATATAAGTTACTTGTATTTAGGTTATTTAACCGCATACTTACATTATATAAGTTAAATAGGTGGAGAATTTAAATTAAGAAAAATTAATTATAGAAAAATTAATGATTGGTAAAATAATTATGACTAAACCAATAAAGAATTAAAAATAATTATGGAAAAATAACCATGACTAAACTAATTATGGTTCAATTAACCATATCTATATAAATAATGGCTAAATATAAAAAGATTAAACTAACTAATGAATAAATATTTTATGGTTAAACCACTTGTGGCTAAACTAGAAATGATTAAACTAACCATGAATAAATAAATTTGGCTCAACTAACCACTAATATAGTTAATATGGCTAAACTAACTAATGAATACATATTTTATGACAAAACCAATTATGGCAAAATTAACCATGGCTAAACTATAAATGATAAAACTAACTATAAATAAATAAATTTGGCTAAATTAACCACTAATAAAATTAAAATGGCTAAAATAATAAATAAATAAATATTTTATGGCAAAACCAATTATGGAAAAATAAATTATGACTAAAATAAATTTTTAAAAAATAATTATGGCAAAACCAACCTTGGCTACATTAACAATAGTTTTAAACTATAAGTATATTAATTATGGTTAAATTTATTAAGTTAAAATAATAATATGTTAAAAATAAATATAGTTAATTTAATTATGCATATAGTAACCATGGTTAAATTCTTTATGGCAAAACCAATAATGGCCAAACTAATAATGGTTAAATTAATTATGCTAAACTAATTATCATGGCCGAACTTATTAAGGTTAAACCAACTATTGTTAAATTGACCATGGTTGGGTGCATTCACGATTAGGGTACCAAAAAGGAATGACCTATATTTAAAGGACTACAAGGACAACTTTTTATTTTTGTTTATCTTACATTATTATAGGTTGAAAATGTATTAAAGTGGACCAAAACCAACAAATCAAAGCCCCTTTTGAAAGTCTATTTCTAGTGTATTGGAAATTGGCTTAAAATTGACCATGTAACTTTCATTCCAAAAATTCAATTTTTTCCAAATTGTTTTTGGGGCCACCATGTTAAAAACCAATTAAAAGGTCTTCCTTAAAATAAAATTAAAAAACTCAACATTTTTTATGCCTTTATGGACTTTGCGAAATGTTTCAAGGGCTACATATTTGATGTTATGGAACACAAAAGTTAAGACAATGTTTCATTCAATAAATGGACCTTTAATGTCCTAAACTTCGAATATTTTATATCCCAAAGTTTCACATACATTGCATAAACACATTGTAAAATAAACATCCATATCTAAGATTTTATAGTTCATGACATTTTGCTTCATCAAGATTCTAAAGTCGATTATTAATTGAGCATTCATGATTTTGATGTGTTTTTTTCGATGTTTATAAACTTCATGTCACTAGTAGAAAACCCCCCTTTTTAACCAAAAGTTTTCAACTACATGACGTTTGCAACTATGTTTTAATTGGGATTTTTAAAAAATTTAAATAAAACTATGGCAATTACCAATTAAGTCAACTTGTCTACTATATTGGTATATAATTGAAAGCATTTTTCAACTAGGTGGTCATTTGCTGAATATTCCCAGGATCAACAATGTCTCCAAGTTAAACACTCAACTATGTTAGTAAATAGTGTGAAACATGTTTCAACCAAAGGGCTATTTTCAAAATATTCTTGGCATCTAAGGTGTTTTAGTTGGCACACATTCAAAACATTGACTAGTGTTCAACTATTCAATGACACCATCAACACAAATATATGGATGATAAAATGTATTAGAGGATGGATGAAATGTAGTCTTGTTTGCAACTTTGTTGTAACTATTTCTTTTAACTAGGTTAAACAATTAGTAGGCAACTCTAATTTTAATATTATTTAAAATTATGATAACATTAACTTACATGTAAATTTTATTTGTATAAATGAATGGTTTTTTATGTGCACATAAATATTAAACTTTAATTTCAAAATAAAGTTTAAGGAAATTTTTAAATATATGTTAGTAATAATGTTTATATATGTTCAATACACGTGTAATTTATTACTTTTTATGTAGATCATTACAACATATCAACTAATGATACATAATTAGTAATATTGTGCAACTTTAATGTTTATTCATTTTTATACACATGTTACCTTAAATTTTTTTAATTATGATAAAAATTCATTAAACACTAATGTACCCTATGTCATTGGCCCAATTTTGAATACATTCAATTCAGTTTTCCTTCCAAACCCCTTTTTGCAATTTGTTTGAACTTCCAAAAACAATACCCATTAATACTTCAATAATATTATTCACGTTTTGAGTCTCAAAATTATGGAATCAACATTATTAAATCAAACTTGGTGAGGGCTTTCCAATAATACCAAGAACACCCCCATATTCCAATATGGTTTTCAATCTTGATTTTTTTTTAATTCAATGAAAAAATGGTTCAATAATTGATAGAATCCACACCATAACTCCAAACATTCTAAACCGAATCGATGACCCCTACTCATTGAAAACTTTCTAATGATAAATCCCATAGCATAACATAAAACATTATTGCTTGGGAGATATCATTAAGACAAAACAAAACAAATTATCTTCCTTCATGGATAGATAATGTAACATGTGTTGTTGGCCCCAAGTGTGAACACATTCAACTCATTTTACCTTCTAAATCCAATTTTTTGTAATTTAACCCTAACCCTAAACCCTAAACCCAACAACAAAATTCATTCAAAATTTAATATTTTCCACACCTTAAGTATGAAAATTATCAAATAAACTTATTGAAATGACCCAACAATTATTTTCCAACAACACCAAGTACATCTTTGGATTCGAATACAAGTTTTATTTATGCTTTTATTAATTTTTACTAAGAAAATGGTTCAATAATCAATAACCGTTGCATCATAATGCTAAAATTTTTAAACCCAAGCCAATGCACCCCTACTCATTATTAGGTTTTCAAAAATATCAATAGCATTGCATGAAGCAATTTGGTTTGGGAAATTTCAACCTGATAAAACAAAACAAACAAATTATCTACATTCATAAATAGATTAAATTACATGTAATTTTGTTTTATATCAAATGAACGGTTAGGTATGATGCAAATTTTTTTTTGTGCATATAAATAGTAAAATTTGATTTAAAAATAGAATCTAAGGAAATTCTTTAAATAAGTTTATAATAAATAATGTGCATGTTCAATACACCTAATTATTATTTATATGTAGACTAAATTTAAATTTACAACATATCAAATAATGATACATGATTAGTATTTTTATGGAACTTTAATGTTTATTCATTTTTATACACATGATATCTGAATATTTACTTTAAATTGTAATAAAACTTCATTAAACATCAAACTACATGTAAATTCTATTTGAGTAAATGAATGGTTATGTATGATGCAAAAAAAAAAATTGTGCGTATAAATATTTAAATTTAGTTTCAAAATAAACTTTTAAAAAAAATTGAAATACGAATTTGTAATAATGTATGTTCAATATATGTAATTTATTATTTCTTTGTAAATCAAATGTTCGTATAAACAAATCAAGTAATTATACATAATTAATAATTTTGTGGAACTTTAATGTTTATTCAATTTTATACATATGATATCTTAATATATTTTTAAAATTACAATAAAAATTCATTAACTATTAAGGTACATGTAAATGTTTTTTGTATACATGAATGGTTCATTGGTTATGTATGATGAAATTTGTTTTGTGCATATAAATAATACACTTTAATTTGAAAATAAAATATAATTTTTTTTGAAATATAGTTCAATTTAATAATGTGTACGTTCAATACATGAAAAATTTATTATTTCTATGTATAGTCAATTTTAGTTTACAACATATCAAGAATGATACTTAATTAATGTTTTTTGAAATATGTTCAATACATTTGTAATTTATTATTTCCATGTAGATCAATTTTAGTTTACAACATATCATGTAATGATACATAATTAAGAATTTTGGGAATTTTTATTTTTATTCTAGTGTTGGCAATTAATTCCAATTTTTTTTCATTTTTTTCATTTTATTATTTATTTATGATTAAATTATAATAATGAATTGAATAATTAGATATTTAATAAATTATTATATATTCTTAGAGATCATTTTCATTTAACACTACTATACTTTGAGATATGTTTTTTGTATATTTTTTAATTTAATATCTATTATATTAGTTCATAATAGTTTCACCAAATTAGATAAAAATATGAATAATAGTAGTTACATAATTAACCTCACCTAACTACTAGCTACAATATTATTATTAATGTTATTGTGATTATAGAAAATTATTAATTATCATTCCATTATAATAATTAGTTTAACTAAAATATCATTAAAATTTTATTATTGAATATTTATATTTGAGTTAATTTTTTGTTTTACAACATGTTAATAAAAAGTTATAATGGATTTGAAAATTCTTAAAATATTCAATGAGAACTAATAATAAATTATTTAATAGATAATTACATTTAATTTCTGATTTTCTTTAAAACTAACTAATAATCATATTACTTAATAAATGATGATAATGTGTTTAATTGTTTAATTATACAATATACAATTTAAAATAGTTAATAAATAATTACTACAAGTAATTAAGGTAAATAATTAAACCTAGGTTCGATAGATTATTAATTGAAGTCTAGGCCTAATTAACTTATACTACCTTATACAATTATATTACAATTATTTGAGTTGCAATTAGGTTGTAATTGGATTACAACTACTTTACAACTAAAGTTTTTATTTCATATTGTTTAGCTTCCATTCCATGAATCCAAACTATATAATGGAGTGCACTAAGATTGTTGGAGAACACAATAAACTTAAAAATGTAATAGCCATTTGGGATGAACCAATCACAAAGGTTCAACCTTAAAGGTTAAACCAAATGAAATAGGATTTCACTTATTAATTGTTGCATGGCCTAGGTCTAGCTTTAACTTAAGCCTAAGTTAAATGGTCTATATTTAGGTTTAGCCTAAATGCCTAAGTTTAGACCTAACCTATGTTTAGGCACCATGTGGCCTAACCTATTGATGTGGATGTACCACATGTCATTTAATTATTTGTTGACTATGAATGTGCCACATGTCAACATTGTGACTATGCCACTTGTCACCAAACAACTAGCCAAATGTTCAACTTACATAGTTGCAACCTAGTTGAAATTGTAATTATATTTTTGGGTGATCTCATGCCTAGTCGACGAATGAAATTCATCCATTAGTTGAACCTAGTTGATATCCCTCGATTAGATTAATAGAATAGCTTTCAACTAAATTGGCAAGTAGTGGCACATAGTGGCTATTGATGTGGTGTTAACACGTGGCATACACTTTTGACTATAATTTCATTCTCAACTTGTACTTGTCAACATTATTGGTTAATAGTTGCAAAAAATATTTCCCAGTTGTAAAAAACAAGTTGCAACTACATGTGTAGTTTTCGATTTGGGTTATAGTTGAACACAAGTTGAAAACATAGTTGCAAAAGGGGGGGTTTTCTACTAGTGTGTGTTAATTTCAAGTAAGTGAATCCCTTTTTGTTATATTCAACAAAAGTTAAGAATTGTATGCAAGAACATTTTTCAAGTCCAAGAAAAATTGCCACTATGACTTCCATAATTGTAGTATGCAACCACCCTATAGTTGTAGTGGATTGTTGTATGCCAATAGATAAATGATGTCTTGTTAAATTAATAAAAATATTTCAAAATAGTTTTGATATTATGTAAATGTCATTTTGAATCCTATAAACATATAGAAGTAACTAGATCTTTCAATCTATGAACTAAATGTTAATCCATGAAAACAACTTTATTCATGAAATAATAAAATGAAATGGTTGTGTAAATACATCTAGTTGTATCATGACTTTGTGTACCTATTGAGGGCATGGATGTTGTTCATATTGCTAACTATCTAGGCTACTCAATTCCCCATCCTCAATCTCTAGTAACAATTTACAAGGAAATACTAATAATACATGTGTTATTACATTTGAATGACAAGTTTATGAATGTGGACCTTAGGCTATGTCATAAAAACTATAATTTAATTATGCCTTGGAAGATTAGATTTAGAATGTCAACTTGTCATGTGAGTGGCTTTTGAACAATGTGTTTTGTTTGCATGTGTTAATACAAGTTGCTTTTGGAAATTGATTTGGATGGGGTGTACAAATGAATCTTGTTGCTCAAGAAGAAATATGTTACTATCAATGTGTTATCCAACATAACTTGTGGAGTAAAGCCCTTCAAGTAGGTGAACTGAAGTAGGATAGTGGGAATTGGTTAGTTGATATTGATTATATCTCCCAATAGGTTTTGCTTCATCATAAATGGCATTGGCTCATTCTCAAATGCCTTGTCTAATTGTATCACAACTTTGTGTATTTATTAAGGATATGGGTGCTATTCATATTTTTGACCATTCATTAATGTTTGACACCCTTTAAATCTCTTGTAACAAATCATCACCATTTTTTGCATTCTAATTTTGAGCTTTTTTATTGAGTTTGATTTGAGAACTCTTTGACTCTAGTGCATATAGAACATGCAAATGAAAGTAACCATCTACATATATGTATATTTGTAGTACATGCACATACACACAATGTATAGGGTCATAACCATCATGGACCTCCAATGTACAAACTACATCATGGAGATGACACATTAATCATTTAGTACAAATAGTGCAAACAATACATACAATATATTTTGTAAGACACAAAGTTGTAATATTTTGGAGATGACATACTAATCATATTGTACATATTAATCTTTTAATACATACGTGCATATACCTAGAGTGTGGTGTGTATGTTGAGCTAAAAATCTTCATCTTCAAATGTAAAGAATATATATGTTAGAGATGACATATTATACTCTCAAGTACAAACTTGTATATTTATAATATAATAGATATACATATAATGTACAAGGTCATAGAGTTGGCCCGCACAAAATTATATGTCTTTAGGGCAAATCTTGAGGAGCCTTGTGAGGATTTCTTGCACACCCTTCCACATGAAATTATGCATTCACAAAACTCATTTAGGGGTGGAACTATTACGTAGTTGTATTCTAATGAATTAAGGTGGTTCGATAGAATGTAATGAAATTCATTTAAGAATTTAATGCGTTGTGTCCACTTGGAAGATACTAAGACATTTTGGAAGAATCAAGGCTTACCATGATAAGATGTGAAAAAACATTGTGTTGATGTTTAATCAATGTTCATGTTTGGTAATTGATCCCCTTTCGTTCCATTCCTCATAATGTCTTCATATAATCTCTTAATTTAACATGCATAAAGTTGTTGGAAATATAATTTTAAAGTTAACAATGTTGCAAAACCTTATAAATTTTTGTTTTTGAAATCAAAAGTTATGCTTCAAAACTAAAAGCTAATTTAACTAGATTTGAAAAAAAAGACAGCTTTAAACCCCCTTTACTTTCGATAAGTGTAGCTCTCTTATAATAGCCCCGATGATGCTAAAATTTTGAAAGAAAATTTTAGACCTCCCAAAATTTTAGACCTCTTTCAGTTTTTTTTCATTGTCCAATGGAAATTGTGGAAATCCTTCCCTCCAATCAATGGCCTTTTCATCCTTCATGAACCAATAGGAATCGAAAATGATTTGACCCTCCAATGGAATTTAAGATGAAAATTTTTGTACCCAATAAAACACTAAAAAGGTTCCATCTTCCAATCAAAATAGGATGATAATCCTCATGACCAGTGGAATCAGAGGATTCATCCTTTTTCCCACCTTGGACATCTTAATGGGGTTCTTAAGCTTGATCATTGTTAATTTTGTCCATTTGACTTTAAGATCTTATTTCTTCATCCTAATTATTTCAAGTAACTAGTTATTAGGATAATTTACCAGTAATAATAAATAAACATCCTTGAATTCCCATTTGATTAAATCAACTCAATGACATTAATAACATTTTTGTGTATCATTTACTCATTTAATACCCCCTAGTTATTCCTTACCTTGTACTAATTAATTGTGTAGTACATAATAAATTAAAATTAAAATTTCCATTACAAGAATTCCCATGTATTTTTTAGATCCACCGTCAAAATTAGGGTTTCACGAATCCATTGGAATTAGGATGTCAAGGTTTTCATGAAGTTATGTTGTATTACCGCACATTATGCATACCTTAATTTCTTAAATAAAGGCATTGACTTCCTTCGAATGCAAGTATCAAATTGTTCCAGCTACCCTTTTGATTTCTGTTGATGTAAGTGAAAATTTAATCATGGCAAATGATGTTGTTATGCCTTCGAATTCTTTAATTATGCTAATATAAAAAGAAGAGTTTGAAGAAACACCACTTAACGTTAATGTCTCCCAATAGTTGTGCGAAAAAATACCGTTTAGAAAAATGGTACGCACTTGAGTCGATTGTTCAACATGGGATCGTTGATTATCTCCTAACCCACATGCCTTAACAATCTATTTATAATTTGTTCTTGCTCGTGGAGCCACACTAAAATGGTTTAAAAAATATTAATGTGAAGATGACAATGTTCGTCTTCACTATCGAACTTGGATTCTTAGTGATGGCCATTATCGTTGGCTACAAGGCCCAATCGACCCCTTTCCTTGGAGCATCGAACCAAGTACCTAACTTGCACCATTCGTCACACTTAGGATTTTTTACAGTTGTGATCTTTCCCATTTAAATCATTTACTAAATCGTAGTTTATTTAACGCTACTCAAGAGGAAATGCTAATATTTAAATTCAATTTTTGTTTTGTTTCAAAGCCTAATAAAAATGAAAATTGAATAAGAATGTATTAGGATTACATTTTAGAATTATTACAAATACATCATTAGTGCCTGAAGATTATTCTACAAAACTAATTTGATATCGTCATGGCGAAATGTTAATGTTAATTATGAGTTTGCATTCCCAATATATCAATAAAGCCACATCTAATTCTACATCCTTTTTCACCTCTTTGCAACATAAAAAAGATAATGCACTCTGGAAGGTTTACTAGGTTTTAATTTAATTAATCGCTACATCAATTTAAATAAAAAGGTTTTCTACGCTTGGAAATATCCAAAGGCCAATTTAACTATTAATAATTACTACTTGGAGTTTATAAGGATTCAAATCATTATTATTAAGGAAATTTATGGAATTAAAACTTAATAACTTGTTAAATTATAATCCGTGGCTCACAAGCTTCCATTTAGGAACATGGTTGTTATTTAAACAATGTTGCCAATCCCTTTCAAGACAAGATGCACATAAACATGCAAGCCTCATTGGGTCAAAAACAGATAAACATGAATAGAATGCAACTTATTAGATCCAGGAATGTTGTCACAAGCAAAAATATTATTTTGATCAATATGCTCATGCTTAACATTCCGAAAAAATCTAGATATCATTCCTCGAAAACTTTCATAGGAGCTAGATACACAAGAGGACATTGTGTTGATAAGGAAATTATACACAATTTTTCACATTTTCTAACCTCTTCTTAGGGTTATGAATTTGTTCATTCCTTAATGCTCACTTCACCATTGCCCCCACACTATCCCACTCCCCTTTCCCATGCCCTATCCCAAAGAAATTCCAAGTCATAATACACCCATTAGTAAGACCTAGATATCTTGCAACAAAATACATTGTTCAACAACCTTTGAACTAACCAGCACAACCATCACTCCACACCTAATGATGTGTTAGTTTGATTCCCCATGATGATAAACAATCCCAATGCATTGAAATAAACAATATTGCACAAACAAAGTATAATGCTCCTTATCATCTGAAACATAAAAGTGTGTTTCCATGATGATATTTTTATCATCATTCCTTTGTCCATTAGTTGGGTCTACCCGGAAAGTGATATGAACCAAGATAATAACTTGAAAAAAACACCAATGCATGGACTAAATTTTGTTTTGCATTTCAAAATTATAATTTTTTACAAAGTCAATTTGAAACAATATTGTATTTGAAAACAAATTATCCATGGACATCTTGCATTGCATATCCTCCCACCTTGCAATGAAGTTGTGTTGGACAAACTTTTGTAAATTTGGCTGCAAGTAATCAACGAATGTGGAGGCAGATGTCTATTTGAAGCATTCTTGAACCCTTTTTTTAGGGTTTCCATCTTCACCTAGTCCAACAATTTCTTGTTGAAAGCATCTCCATGAAACTAGCCAATCAATAAAAGGGAATGATTCATTAGGGCAGGTGGGCAAAATGTGTCTTCCACACTCCCCATAATCTCCCATTAAACATTCTAGTTTATGCCATTCTTGCAACTCCGACTTGGGACAAACACATTCTTCCCATAACATGGTGACTCCAATTTACACCTTATCATGGGCTTGACACAATGTTGAGTTGGGATTAACAACGTTACAAACAAAATAATCAAATGCACAAACATTAGCAACATGAGCTCCTTTTTTGCCATCCTTTATATCGTTTAGTCCTTGCCTTAATAGATCCAGTTCCACACGATATTTGCTGCAATAGACATTCTGTTCTTTGCAAGTTTTGACGAAGTAAGGTTTAAGAGCTTCAAATGCCCTTTATCGAATTTCTATAGGGGTCCAAATTCTTTAAGTAATACCAAGCAAGATGAAATAGAGGTAGTCCTTGATGCAATCCTTAATTTTGCCTTATATTTTTTATTCCTATACACATTATTGATTTTATTTTTCATTTTTTGAAGTATGATATGTTAGACCATCATTTTTTTTTAAAAATTAATATCACGCACTTTTTGTCCATGTACATCATGAAAAAGGACTAGTAAAAAATATGGAAAAGGAGTACAAAAGGTTTATGTTGTGACAAGTTTTTTGGTACACCTTAAAGAATTTGGACCCATAGCTAGATGGTCAATTTAAAATCGAAAGAAAAATGCAATCTGCAAACAACATGCACATGTATAAAAGGCCCATTAAAATATTAACTTTGGTTTTCAACATCTAAAATTCTTCTTAAATGAAACCTTTGGTGCATGAAAATGTTGAGATTGGAAATGTATTTACTTGACTTTCCAGCAAAAAATGTGTTGCATGTTCTTCATAGTGTTTTGGACTAAGGCACTGGCGCACAACATTTTTTTGTTCAGGTTGACCATTGTTTCACTTGTCCACCACAAGAGAACAACATCCTTGGTTTCTTCTGATAGTCCATCAAACCTTTTCTTCCGACAAAAAATGGCCCATTCAAAAGCCCCCAAAGTTTGGAGAAAATGACATCACTCTATGGCACACTCAAGGTTGCACCTCTTAGTACCCTAAAGTCTTGAAATCCCTACCACATCACAAGCAATATGTGTGCTTGTAGTTGCATCCAATAAAACAATTTTGCTAGCCAATACATTATTTGATTGGGACTTTTTGACTTGATTCAATTCTTCCCTAAAGTCTTGAATGAATGAAAGTTGTGTTTTTGCCTCATGAAGCTTGGGATAATACTTTGGTAGGATTTTTATAATTATATCATGTTATAAGACTTTCATTAGTATATCTTGCCTATTGTCATGACCTACAATTTGTCTAAACTATTTTGCTAACAAATTAATAATCTTAAAAGAAATCCTATTGACATCCCTAGGAGCCAACAATTCAAATGGATCTAACTTAAGAGTATTATGGAGAACATCTCAAACCCTTTCATTGATGGAATAATCTTGTTCTCCACTTTTGTTGGCGTACCTTGGTATTTTCTCTAGCATTGGCTACATTTGTAGCTTCTATTTCTTCCAACTTTGTAGCTCTTCCAACTACTTTTTCTACTTATTAGACCCTGATAGTTAGCCCTAGTCTATGGTTTCCTTACTTGTTCTTAAAATTGCCTTTACCAACACATTAGTCTCATTAACTAAATACGTGCACAGAACCACCTAGACCAAGGGACAGGTTAAATCTTGAACATGTTACCTCACCATCGAAATAGAAATCTAGAATTATTTTTTTGAGTTGCAAGTTGTTGACTCAAAGGAGGATGAAGAGTGAACCTGTTCAAATTAGATTGGGGGTGGAGGTGGAGAAAAGCTTTACACAACAACTACACAAGGCAAAACTGAGGAAGAACCTGAACCCAATTTGGATAAAGTAATTGACAACATCCAAGTTGAACCTATTGAATTTGTTAAACTTATAGTAGCAGTTGCAGAACCCACACAACATGTAGTTGTAGCTACAAAACCATCCCAACATGTTCAACTTGTAGTTGAACTTGTTCAAATAAAAAACCCATAGTTTTCTAGGTTCCAACCTGTCCCAGTTTCTAGTCATTCTACAAAAATTGAGTATGGTTTTAGAACAAGTTGTTCAAAATGCCAAAACTTGGTTAGGGACATTGCAAAAACTCTAAAACCTTATAATTGAGTTTGAGCAAGCCAAAGAAAACATGTCTGAGACCCACAACCACCTACAAACTTGTAGCCTAGAACTAGAAATAGTGCAAAAAACTTTGAAGAACCATGACAAACAATTGGTCACAATCAAGGGACAATTGAATAAGGTCCAACATGAAAACCAAAACTTGTTCAATAAGTTGAAAGAGGTAGAACAAGTTGTTAGGAAAATAGATAACCTATAACAAAAATATGCAAAGTTTAATAAGCTCAATTAAAAAACCCACAATGATTTGAAGCATCTCCAAGCTAATTTGGAACAAATGATAGAAGATTACACCAAAATGGAGGAGTCTAGTATGCAACAATAGAATATCATAACCGGTTTGGAACAAACTTGTCAAAACCTTAGAGAATAACAAGTAATTGCCCACATAGAATTTGAAAGGGAAAAAAAAACTCTAATTGCCCAAATCTAGGAGAAGAAAGGTTGGTATGAGACAGCCAAGGTATAATTGAATAAACCCAACCCCATTCTACTAGTAGGATGAACAATAGGTTCAAGGAGTTCGAAAAGTTATTGCTGGATAATACATTACTCAAAATGCAGAATCAAGCCTTGGGAGATAGAAACCCCAAATGGAAGGAGTGGTGGCAAACTGTTCAAGAGTTCATAGAGGTGTAGATCCAAGAAAATATGGAATTAGCATGCTCTGATGAATAGGGTTACCAATTAGAGCTGCACACATATCAAACTGCTTTCCCTGATTTCAAGTATGAACCTCTTGGCTTCGTATTTGTGGAGATTGGAATGAGTAGCAAAGTCACAACAACGCCATCTTTAGTACAACCTGTTGCCATTACCAAACTAGTTAACCCACTAAGAGGTGGAATAGGTTTAGAGATCATACCTTTACTTGTTTAAAATTTTACCATACTTGTTCAAGTTACCTTTATTATTAGTGAACTTGTGAGAGGTAGTGAGAAATCCGTTAAAGAACAAGCTGAACCTATTTGATCCTTCATTCACTATATTAGATAGTAAACTAGAACCTTTCGAGTTCTTATTTACTAATTTACCTTTAACCCCACACCAAATAGGTATAGGTCAGGAGATTACCTTGATGTCAAGTACCCCACATGCTTATTCACGACACCCATAACAACATTTGAAGAAACACCTAAATGATAGAAAACTATAGCGTTAATAGGTTTTCAGATTTTGAATCAAGTTGAACTTGTGGAAGAAGCAGGTGCTGAACTTGTCGAAAGAGCCATCAACCAACTAGTTGTAAAAGACCAAGTTAACTTAGGACTTTGAGCTAGTATTTTGAGGATGAAATGTAGTTTTCAAAGGGGGATAATGTTACCCAAATTTAATAATAGGTGACATAATAGGTTATAGATTTAAGTAAGTTGTTAAACCTAACATGTGACCTAACTTGTTATTTAATCTAACCTATGGCATTAACCTATCTGAATATTGAACTTGATAGGTAATATTATATTAGGTTAGTAAACAAGTTGACAAGTTTGTCAACTAGTAGTCTGTAGAACAAGTGGTAGAACAGGTAGTTAAATAGGTAGTTAGACAAGGTGTAGTTTTTTGAAAATTTGGATGGTACTGGCTAATGACTATTTTTAATAATTAGTTATGATTATTTTATTTTTGAAATAACCAGTATAAGACTAGGAGGATATCTAAAACTGGAAAAATCAAAAGTTGAAAAACTTTAATGGGAATAGAAAAACTTGTTAACAAGCACCCATGCCCATCTGGTTGTAGATAACAAACGTAAAGAATCCTTTCAAGAGATGAAGAACATGGTTGCAAATGAAGTCTATCGCATGCCAACTACAACTACTTTGGCTATTATTTTATTTACAAATAAGAATTTCTTTCTCATCATTTGTTCAACGAGGATGGAAAAGGTCCTATGGAGCTTCTCAAAGGTGAAAAACTAGATCAAATATTGTTAAAGTTCGTTCCTTTGTGCTCCCCTAGAATACATAATCTCATTACTTCACTAAAGATTCGTCTTAGTAATTTTGGCTTTGTTGACTGTATCCTAAAATTGAAAGCATTGTTTAGTTACGACTATATTCAAGACAACTATTTTCTTGGTCAACAAGTTGCCCAGAAGGTTTATTTGTTCAAGATGTTTGTCAATGGAACTATGTCCAGATTTGATCTACTTTGGCAAATGCAACCAAGTGATGATTTGCAAAATGCGTGGATGATGTTCGATCACATAAAGCGTGTTCAAGGATGGATGACCATGGCTTGTCACGTTTACAACCTGGTCTATTATAAGGTCATGATGATTACAGTCTATGACATGCAATCTAAGGACATAGAATCTCAATGCATTTTGTGGAGGAAGTTGAACATAATTGTTGAGAAGAAAGGGTTGGGTATGCCCGTTTTCAAGGGGTTCATGGTGGATGGTGCACAAGCAAATTGGAATGATGTTTGCATTATTTATGGGACTAGAGATCCTATGGTGAAGATGGTGGACAAAAAGTGGACCTACTTTTTTCCACTAGACTTAGTCTTTGGACAAACACACCAAACAATTGATCACACCAAAGTTCCATGATCGACACAAAACCCTCTATTATGAATACAAAAAAACCAGGTCCTTGGAGGAAGCTGACCTTCAATATGCTATCATTTGGTTTTGGTGGTATTTGTTTGGAGTTACAAACGAGGGTGCCATTCATGAGTTCAACAATTGGCTCGACTTTTGGCACTTTTGTGTGTGACAGGGAGACCTCATGTTAGATGTAAGTTCTTTTAGATTATTTTGTTTAAATTTTTATTTTTCATTTGTCCTTCTTGACTTTTAACTTCATTCCTTTTAGGTGTTTATAGAAATTCTCTTTAAAAGGGAAGTTGATATGTCGACTTATAACTTATCTGAAACAATCCATAACATTTGCCTCCAACAATCTAGCAACAAGGGTACTTGCCTCTTTGTTGCAACGCCCAACAATTACGTGCGAACATTCAAGTAGTCCTCATTGTATTATGCCTTTTTAATTGGGACTAGTTCAGACAAAAATGAATTACACCTATGAAGGACCAGTGAGTCTACAAACCCAATCCAAATTGTTGCTATAGTTGCCAAGTACACTTCAAGCTTTGGTCTTTTTGCTAGAATATTACACTTAGAAGGTGAGAAAATATTTGGATAAGCAAAATGCAAGGCAGACCTTCCACTTCAGTTAAAAGTAGATTCACATCGACATGATCAGGTGAACTTTTCTTGTCCAAAAGTGGCTAATGCAATGGTTCCAATCAATTAGTCATTAGTTGTGGATGTGGGGGAGACCATTGGCCTTGATCTTGTTATCACCCGCAATGGTGTAGAGGTTTCTGAATGCCTATGTGGGGACAACATTTGGTGAATTGAACGTTTTCCCCCAAAGTCAAGTAGTCATTGTTTGACGTTGCAAAATGACACTAAACATTATTGCAAAACCAAAATCATTTCAAAACAAACAGATTGTGATATTCTAGCTCCCTGTTATGTTGGTTACTAGTTTATAGCCAATGGTGTATCAATTGAACTACATAAGTTTTGGTTTTGTCATGATGACCTTTTGCGGTGTGTGGGAGGGACAAACAGGAAATATGCACTTGATAGGCCAATCTTGCCTTCCTTATGGCATGTGTAAGCAAAGACAAATTTTAATCAAATTGAGGTGGTGGCATTGGAGGAGGCTAGTTTCTTGCTCTCAGAAAACCAAAATGTCCCCTTGTTAATCAGGTTGGAGATGAGAATTCTACATCCGTGAAGTAACCTTCCACATGTGCCCCTCAAAATTTCTTTGGCAAAGGTCCTTCTACCCATGTCTATAAGCCATTGGATCCATATGCTTGGCCCAAAACAAGGAATGGGAAGAAGATTCATCATCCTAGCAACTTCAAACTATCCATTTTATAAGAAAACAAATGGGAGGTGGGGCGAACTTTTGAAGCCACACTATTAACTCCTTCAAACATTCCTCTTCTGGGATATGGACAAATTTCCCACCTCCTTTTAGGACCATAAGACAATCGTAAGCAATATGAGGTAACAATTAATGATTATTTGACTTGCAGTTACGTGGATTTTTTTTCCATGATGTCTGATCCCTTGGCAAGCAAGGGCCATGGGTGCCATGTAAGCACTTCTATACATTTTGCAATATGCCATGTATGTTGGGATCAAATAACCATTCATCCACTATCCATCTTGGAGTTGGAATGAGGTTCATAGATTATTAGATCATGCCAAAGTCCTAGATGTAAATTAGGTTGCAATGTCATTAGATTTAGGTTTTAAATAGGAATGTTATGGGTTCTATTCTTTTGGAATGCCTTTTGTTGCAGAAATAAAAATATTCTTTAGCATGATGTGTGCAGTGCATTATTCATTAATTTTTCAAGCATTTTCCCATTCCATCATTATGTACACATCCTACCCTTGACTTAATGCGCTATGACTTAACTTAACTTACACAAGTTATTGTTTCACCCTTTGGCATTGTAATGTAGCTCCTTCAAGTTTCACCTTTAACACCTTTTTTTTGGATGAAATTGGATATGAAAATTTTGTGAGTCTAGTATTTCCATTCATCATCATTTTTTTGGAATTATTTTCTTCCATACACTCAACTAGCTAGAAGTTTCATCCAAACAATTTGTCTACTTCCAATTATCATCCAAAAGTTCATTCATGCTCCATGTTCATCCAAATATTTCATGTTTTTTATAACTATCATTCATGTACATGTGGTTTTACATCTGGCATAATTGTTTGGGAATTAATTTCATCCATACATTTCAACCTGATTAATCTTTCATCCAAAAAATTCATCTACATGTAATTATCATCCAAAAAGTTCATTGATGTTCCATTTCACCCAAACATTTCATCCATTTTTTGACTTTCATCCATGTATGCGTGGAAAAATATTTTCCACGTCATTCCTGTGACATAAGGATATTCTAAGAATATTATGTCCCCATCATCAAAATATTCCAAATATATTTGTTCCTACTCACAAGCTCACACTCACACTCACATGTTCTTAACGTCATTAATTAGAGCACACCATAAAAAAATAGATGCACAAATATTGAAGTTCAAACAAGAGACTCCGATTAAGTTGTAATCCAAAGATTGAGGTAGCACTTACAAAGTAGCAGGCTCATGCTTCTTGTAACTGTACAATACAAGCACTTTAACATAATGCCCAACAAATACAAAGAGTTGTGGATCAACTGACAAACATGGAGCCATATCTTTCTAAGCATCGACTTAAGACTAGACATAAGTCCATCGAATTGGGTGCATTAGACATTGATGTTTGGTGGAATCTAATACATGTTATTATGTATAAATATGTAAAGGTGTTATTTGATGAAGAAAAGCAGATGAAGCAAGCTACAAAAGGAACTTCAATGCATATATAAAAGCCTATCCCGAGTTTGTTTATACATCTCCTTCTATAACTATAAAATATAGTTTTGTGGGATTAGACATGGACTAGTTTAGGCATGCACAAATGGAAAAATGGTTGAGGTACAATTAATAATGCTTAAAGAAATGAAAAGAGGAGCTGAAATGGAAGATGTTTTTGTTGATCAAGAAGAAGTCCAGGGTCAAAGCATATTAATGTGGACCAAAACCAGCAAATCAAAGTCCCTTTTGAAAGTCCATTTCTATTGTATTCGAAATTGGCTTAAAATTGACAATGTAACTTTCATTCCAAAAATTCAATTTTTTCCAATTTTCTTTTGTAGCCACCATGTGAAAAACCATTTAAAAGGTCTTCCTTAAAACAAAATCAAGAAAATCAACATTTTTTATGCCTTTATGAACTTTGCGAAATATTTTAGGGGCTACACATTTGATGTTATGGAACACAAAAGTCAAGACAATGTTTCATTCACTAAATGAACCTTTAATGTCCTAAACTTCAAATATTTTATATATATCTCAAAGTTTCACATACATTGCATAAACATATTATGAGATAAAAGTCCATATCCAAGATTTTATAATTTGTGACACTCTGCTTTGCCAAGATTCTAAAGTCCATTATTAATTGAGCATTCATGATTTTGATGTGTTTTTTCAATTTTTATATACTTCATGTGTTAGTTTCACATAAATGAATCCCTTTTTGTTATATTCAACGAGAATTAAGAATTGTACATAAGAACATTTCTCAAATCCAAGAAAAATTGCCACTGTGACTTCCATAATGGTCCATTGTAGTATGCAACCACCCTCCAAGAAGTGGAACAAACAACATTTTTATCCACAAAAGTATAGGAATAGTTACAACAACAAGTACCTAAGACTATATATTCAACTAAACATGTAATAATCCAAATTGTATTTTAATCTATAGTTTATGGTATAATTATTGTATTAGGGCACACACCTCCAAAGGAAGGCAATAATGGTTATATACAGACCATTGAAAATGTGCAACAAAATGAGTAGTTTTTTGTAATAGAGAAAGACTAATTCACAACTTAGGGAGTAATTATTGTAATATAACAAACTACAATAGTGGTTTAGGGAGAACGCTTAGCCCATTTAAACCAAGTAAAATAATTATATTATTATTATTTGTCAATACAATTTTGTGCATTCTAGATCACAAGATTTTGACGACCCAAAATCCAAAGTATGGGGGGTAATGTTAAAGGTAGAATTGTATTATCACCATTGGATAGAGTGGATAAAATTGTACTATGATCATTAGATAAAATGGATAAGAGGAAGTGTCATTATATGACAAAGTGACAACATAAGGCTAAATGATTAACAATGGTTGATAATTTAAATTCATGTTCATGGTGGGAAATTAATTTGGAAGGACTAATGGGAAGGACAAATTTGAAGTTGGTGATCATTAGGAAATTGAATAGTTTTTTCAAGGATGAGAAGAAGCTCATGAGAAAGAAATGAAGATTTTGGTGGAGAAGAACATTTGTGTTCCATTGTATTTGTTTTCTATTTTCTATTTTCAATTCCATAGGGTTTGGATTTTTTTTAGATCATTGCAAATGTCATATTGTTACATATATGGATTCTAAAATAGATTTTTGTTGGGGTTTATTTTTTGATTTCTATAGTTGGTTAATATTATGGATCCTAAATATTTGAATAATAAAATGTTGAACCACAAAATTTTAAAATAACATAGTGTCAGAAGATTAGTATTTACCATGAACATTACCATGTTTCACAAGGATCTTCTCAAGGTTTGGACATCTTTGCACCTTGTAGATTACGGATGGTGCCTTGATTACCCCAAGGATAGCACACTGGCATCCAAAATCTTTCTTCAAGAATAGAATGAGCAAGCTTCCAAGAAAACCTTTTGACCTTTGTAAGTGTTTTAACTTCAAGGTGCTAAGAAAAGTGTTTCTTAAGGAAAAAGAAAGGGGAATGAGCAAGTGAGAGGGACTCAAGACTTATAATTAGTTAAGGAAGCCTATGTAGAGGTTCCTTTAAAGGAGAATATTGCTCCCTTTGGAGGCTTGAATGTTACGGAAGAATTCATTCTTTCCAAATCTTCTCTGAAAGTTGTGCCACCTCTTCCTTCCCTTGGTGGCCCAAGCATGCATTTTGATTATTTCCGCTCCTCCCATTTGACCCCATCTCACCCTAGTTCCATTGTCTTACCATCCATTAGGTTGCCTAAATGGTAGTGTAATGTTTTTCCATTTTTTTGGTTGAGTATTGTTGCTAAGAAGATTGATACCAAGAAGTGGCTTAAAGAATTTGAAAGAATCTCGTCCTTTGTTGTTATTAACTTGTGATTTTTATTATTGACTTGTACCACATGGGCTTCATGTTCCACCACCTACATATACATCATGGAAAATTTGTAAACACCTACATAAGTTACACAAATAAGAGATTTGTGTTCCTAACATGTGTTATTGAGATTCCTAACCCTTTATCATTAAATACTAAGTTGCACTATTTTGATTTTTTTTTGGGTTTATGAACTATAGTTCTTTTTGGGTATGGCCCAAATTGTTGATTGAAACAAAAAATGAAATATACTACAAATTCATAAATATGAATGTAATGGCCCTTCAAAACCTCTTAGTCTTAACCTTTGAAAATTACTCAAAAATGTGTGGTTTCTTCAATCCACTATTTCTTATAAAAAATTAAAAAAGAACTACTTGAAGTCCTCCTAAAAATGAAAATCATTTTTTTAAAATGAAAAAATCTCCCTTATTTGTTTTTGAATGAAGAAACCCCAAGTGCTAATTTTTTGAAACTTTTTCTTTGACAACTCATTTGAAGTATTAATATTTAAAATTTGTAAATCCAATTGAATTTTTAAATTCTTTACAACTTGGGAATATTCAAATATAAAAACTGGAAAGACTTCATGCCTTTAGTGATCTACTGTTTTATTTGATTTTTGGAATTTGGTGCTTGATATCATTTTAGGTTTCAATTTTGTGTGTTAAATGAATCTTAATTTTTAACTAAATTTTTTAATGTGTGTTTAGGTAGGCAACGTTTTTTGCAACGAGCAAGACTTTTAAATTGGGGTTCAATTCTCATATAAGTCACATTTGACTATCATGTGTATGTGATTTTGGATATGTTTTCAATGGTCATTGTGCATCCAAATTCTAGATTAAAAAATCTCTAATAAAGGTGACACTTCATCAATATTATTGTTAATTTACACACAATGAAGTTTTTGGGAATAGTCAATAAAAGTTCAAGACTTAGCAAAATTATCACCAAACCTTCAAATGCTAGTTCAAGACAATCACTCCAAACATTCATATGGTGTTGAGATGGTGCCACTAGTTTCTATGCATGTTTACTTGCTCTAGCCATTCTGCCTTCATGGCCCCAGGAATCAATGGCCATCTCACCCACATTTCTCAACCCAAGAAAAGAACATTCATTTGGTTTTGAGATGGTGCCACTAGTTTCTACACATGTTTAATTGCACTAGCCATTCTGCCTCCATGGCCATCTCACCTACGTTTCTCAACCCAAAAAAAAAAAACACTGGAGGAGAGCACGTAGTATCTATTCTGGCGATGGTATCCTAATAGAAGCTGCTAAAAGCTTCTTCTCAAAAGAAGAAAACTGAAAGAAGGAACAACCAATGAAAGGAGGCCAGGTGGAATACAAACCCCCTCATTAATGTCGTGCCCAGTCCGGACACTGATAGTCCCAACTTTGCTCAACATTGTCTGGCCAAACCCAGAAAGATAAGCTCGGGCCTTGTAAGTGGCAAAAAGGTTCTGGGTTTTGCACATACCAATCAATGTAACATATACTTGATGCTGTACATATGGCGTTCAGTAATTGTATGTACCCGAAAGAATTCGCCAAGGTTCATTGTTTGTTGTGTAGCTAAAAGGACAAGCAAAAAAGTGGCATGAGTTTCATCATGGATGAACTAAACAATGAATTTCACAGGGTCAAAACAAAGAGCAAATAAGTAACTTATAAACTTATGCAATGCTTTTGACTGTGTTGCCGTGCCTTGTAGTCTTTACAAAGAGGCCAATGTCTTGAAAGCTGATGATGCCCAATATATTCCCTAACCTGGACCAAGCCAACCACAATAAGATAGCACAAGTACGGTATAATGTGGCACGGTATAATGTGGCGTATGACCCCTACCGTTTGGTTCTGGGGAAAAACCTATCAGAGGATGATGATCTTCCCCCTTTCTCTGACACCATGGCAGCTATTGAATCAATCCCTAATGGAGTTCCTCCACTCAAACCTGCATAGAGGCCGTGTGATTGTGGGGCCCTCTCAAAAGTTTTAGGAGAGCCCCATTCTACCTTCTCAGTAAAGGCTCTACCCTAGTATATTCAGAAGAACTGCCTGCCTGTTAGTCTGTGAAACATTTCCAGAGCCCACAAGAGCAAGCCATTCAGGATCAATCCATGGGGGGGTGGGCCAAAGTCCCTCAAAGGGCTCATTCTGGAGGCATTTCAATTCTTTATCCCTACTGGACAAGTGGATAGTGCTGGGCAGGGTAGAAGTGAAAATCATGCTTGTTCATGGGGGGTTCAAAATTCATAGGGGGTTTCATGGGTGGTTCAAAGGCAACAATATCCTTCTTGCATTGCCATTAAAAAATGGGTACAAGAACTCCTCATTTGCAAGACATGGTTTGGCCGCTACTCTGTCTGGCACTATCCCAAACAGGGTTGGGAGTTAGTAACTAGGCTGGGCAAGGCATTTTTCATCAAGGTCATTCAGCAGTGACCATGTGTGCTAGAGTTTCCAAAACATCCGGGGTATCACCTTCAAAGATGCTGGCATAGCACGCCAGTTAATGTAATCCAACTTAGTTCCTTATATATATATATTAGTTCCTTTTTTTTTAATATAATAAATAAATTCTAGTCCCTTTGTTTTCTTTAATATGATAAATAAAATTTGGTTCCTTTGTTTCACTTTTGGGGCCCAGAGTCCAGACTGCGAAGGCTGACAGGCATTTGAGTGGCGGCAGGTTTCACGAGCGCAGCACATGGTCCAGAGTCCCATACGGCTTAAAATGATCCAAAAGATCATACTCCAGCCAGCAAGTACACAGTAATAAACAATGCTGACAGGAGATCATATCAGCAGCTTCTTCTTCTTCGTAATCACTGCCTCCATGGAAGCTTCTGTTTCTAATCTTGTCTCTCATCAAAGACGGCCATCCCCTTTCACCTGGGCTGGGTCTGTGCGTAAGTTCTTCGACAGAGCCCGACAATCCTAACTGACCGACTGCCCTCTTTTGATTACCGGGTTATTTCCACTGTGCATAGTACATACATTATCTACTACTGATGTTCGGCACCATTGTTTTTTCTTCTGGCGAATTTTCGCAACTTGGCGAATTGTTTTTCAGAGAACTTTTCTTCAAAGAATTAGAAAAACAGGAAAGTTTTTTTATTTTCATTGATTGTTTCGCCATTTTTCGAAACATAAATAACTAAATTAGTCACATCTAGACCTACGTACTTCCTAGCTTGTCACTTGTAGCAGCACTTGTCTAACAATGCTACAGCCCACCTAGCATAGTCATAATGTAACGCTAATAATGCTGGGGTCCTCACCAGTGGACCTACTTGAGGAATTTGAAAAAAAACCTCAAAATAATTCTCAAAAGGTATTGCCAAAAAACCAAGAGAAATTTGTCAAAATTGTTGAAAATCAAACTCCCAACTCGTGAAAATTTGTTTATTGTCCCAAGCATTGGGTTACTATTACAATTACACAACTCATGCTGTACTTTGCATACTTATTCTTTGAGTGTTGAAATTCTGAAAGATTAAATTTGAAATTCTGAAAACCTTGTTTTCTGAAATAAATAAATATTTGGCAAAGTGCTGATTATCAGTCGTAGGTATGTATGGTCCTATGAAGGTGTCAAAGAAGCAATCAAATGGAAAGCAGTGAGAACATATTTCAATTTATTTTTTAATTAATCAAGTGACTGCCAAATTGCTGACTATTTTAAACATTGGTATCGCTGGCTAAAGTTGAAATTAGGCTTATGTTGAAGACTCTCACATTTGTTTCAAATTGATTCAATTGGAGGGCAATTTGATCTTTTCCAGAGTCGTTGACCATTGATGCGATGGAAAATCTTGCTGACATCTCTCCGACAAACAAAAATTGGGCCAAACTGAGAATGAAATCCAATTGCGGAAATACTGGAAGCGCTCTATTGGGGG
>Ga0209611_10001608_pt1 | contig 38938 bp, 26 predicted proteins | sample S1TSphgellanicum_3_FD_187693 | JGI IMG/M metagenome (GOLD analysis project Ga0209611, IMG submission 187693) | Host-associated microbial communities from peat moss isolated from Minnesota, USA - S1T2_Fc - Sphagnum magellanicum MG (SPAdes) (version 2) | ecosystem: Host-associated > Plants > Peat...
CCCCATTTTTCCATTATTTTTCTCCTTGTTCTTCTTATTTATCTCATTCTCTTTTTCCTTGTTTTCTATTTTTTTCTTTTTAAATTTTTTTTTAATGTGTTGTTGTTTTCAAGTGTTTGCTACAAGCTTGGAACAATGGTTGTGTGTATGTGTTTTCAAATGTTGCTAAAGTCTTGGAATGGTGGTTGTAAGTGTGTGTGGGCTTTCAAATGTTGTTAGAAGCTTGTTGGAACAACATGAGGAGACAACTTGGTGGAGCAATAATAGCTTGGTGAGTTTTTTCTTGTGGAATGATTTTCCTTGTGTTCATTTGTGCAAGATTAGTAGAGGATGATGCTTCCTCACAAGAGATTATGACATTGCACAATAATTCTTCAAATTTTCAATGTAACTTTAAACACCATTCATGAAAGTATTGAATAACTTCATTAGAAACTACACCAAATGGAACAATCACAATTCTTATAAAAATAAACAATTATTGGTCAACATGGTGATTTAAGAAGTGATGCACTTAAGGATTAAGATTTTGCTCTAATGGATGCAATTAGTTGAAGAGTTTATCTTGCTTTAACAAATCAAATCATTATTTTAACTATTGTCCCTTCATAAAACTTGTTTTTAATGAAGACGACGAACAATGAGGTGTGCATAGGAAACCTAGTAAATATTCAAACATTTTTCTAAAGATTGTTAAAAATTATAAGATTACATGCCATGGTACTTAAAAGATGAAATCAAAATAAGATTAACAATGTTTTAGTAAACCTCAACCCAACCTTCACCTTACACATTCATGTGAAATGAAGGTGGGGTATTCTTTTGCAATTTGTTTTTTACAACTTGAAAACAATTTTGCATTATTATTGAATCCCATGCAATACCTACATAGCAAACATGTTTAAAATCATGTTTTATTGCAATACCCTCATGTGAGGTTCCAAGTTTGTTGTATCGATGCAAATAATTTTTTTGGGTTAAATGTTTCCATTGAGACCTTGATCAAGGAATTTCCTAACGACAATCAAACAAATGAGGATTTTCAAGGCGATGTCCGTAATGTGCAACTTAGGATAACTAACAAAATAAGTAATGGGTTAAAGTGGGAAGGAGGTATGTATGTAAAGTTGAAGAATGTTCCATGGGTTATGTTGTGAATGTTTGTTCATTAAGCATTTCAAAAAGCTTCACAATTTCATTGCAAAGTTAATATTACTCAAATACCCTTCCACTTCTGAAGGGGGCCTTCAACGTATGTAAGATCATTAAACCATAAATGTGAAAATCTTGGGTAATGTCTTTTCAATATTGTAATGGGATGAACAAAAGGTAGGTGTTACGGACACCACCATCATTCATCATTTGTATCATCGCTTGCACCAACATAATCGTCTACATCATCGCTTGCATCATTATTAACTCTCAGTTAACTTTTAATTCACTATTAGCTAAGAAATTTTTCAAAAAGCTTTCTTGGTTGGTGTACACACCTTGAACTAAATCTTCAATGGGGTATAATCCGAATTAACCCTTAATTAAGTTTTAGTTGATTTTTTATGCAATATTAGTTAGAAAGCTTTTTGAAAAGCTTTTCAAAAAGCTTCCTTAGTCGGTGGACACATGGAAACCTCTATGGAAGCTTCCTTGAGCTAGGTCCCCAATGGGTTATAAATAGGGGTAGGACCTCCCATTACCTTCAATATGTTCACCTCCAGTTTTAGGTACGCATTCGTATCATAGCCTTTGTTTTCATATGTTATCAAAATAAAGTTATGTTTGAATCATCTTCTAGCATATATCGTATTCTCACTTTATGTCTTTGTGTTGCTAGTTTTGAATTAAACTTAAGCTTGCATTTCTTGTGATTTGTTTTCCTTGTTGTGTTTTTGGCTTAGTTTTTATTCTTGTATTTTTTTTGTGCCCGTGATAGTAGGTCATTCAAACATGAATAAAAGTTGCAGCATAATGGGATCATCTCCACTTGATTGTAGAAAGAAACTTAATGTGAAAAAAATTCCTTTGATAAAATTTACTTCTGAACATTTATTCAAAATTCTTAAGATCTTTTGTTGGGGCATTAGAAACATCCTCGAAATTCCTTTTCACGGATTGAGAAGGACAAAAAACTTGGTAATAAAATCACCAAATGTAGTAAGTTTGGATATGTTAAGAGGGCCAAGGCTACATGGGATGCCACATGGTGGGAACATAAGTCCAACATGGCCACTTGTATTTGAAAGATGTAAATTGTCCTTGAATACCATGCATCAAAGATGATTCATGGATGGTATGTGTTTTGCAACTTTAATAATTTTTACAAATGTTTAAAGGGTTGAAACCTTTATTTATTATTGCATGTGTGTATTTGTGAATTAGAGTATGCATAAAACATCAAGGACAAATTTGTAACCAACATAGTTCATTTGCACATCCAACATTAACAATTGTATACACATCACCACATTGTTAAAATAGTTGAAGCAAATCAACTTATTGCCAAGCTCATAGCATTGTAGATGAAAAGTTAATATTGCAACGGGATTTGTTTTGGAAAAGGAATAATGTGTTGATTACTTTCCTTTTTGTATTAACATGGATTTTTTTATTTGCACTTATTTTGGACACAATTCTTATGGTTTGGTGCAATTTTCATTTTGTATGTGGCTTATTGTACATAGAAGCTAGAGGTTAATTTATGTCATTTGGTTTTTTGGCAAACAATGACATGATTCTCAAGTTTACTTCAAATTTTGCATTAATTCATGCAAATATTATCTCTTTGCAAATTCAAATTTTGTTGTGTTAGTTAAATAAAGAATATGAAACATTAACAATAAACATAATGATTGTTTAAACATGCAATATTTGCATATGGGTATTTCATATTACATTCTATAATGTTTTACACTACAATACTCACATCAAGCTCCCAAATTCATCAAATTTTTGGGCCAACCATGCAATATTCACATCCATAATGTCAAGAACTACATTTTGCAACATTGTTGCCCCGCCATACCCACATCACATTTCCAAATTCTTCATTGGTTTTGTTGGTTGACCATACGATACCTACATATGGGTCTTGGAATGTCCATTATTGTATTGAAGAATTTGGGAGCCTACCTGTTTTCCTAATTCAGAATTTGTTTATATGTAGGTTCTACGTGTGTCATGTCCAACATGTGGTTTTGGCATGACACCCAATGTGTGTATTACATATTGGGTAATTAGTTGAATTCACAAAACCTTTAAGGTTTTCCAATTCATAATTGTTTTAGATGCAAGTACTACATTTTGGGGTCATGTTTCCACCTAAAATAACTTGGATTAGTAAATGCCAGTTTGAACATGAGCCCTAATGTGGGTAATAAATTGCAATACTTGCATGGTGTTTTAACTCATAATTATTTTACATGCAAGTGTTGCATTTTGGGGTTATGTTTCCCCTTAAGGTAAGCTTGGATTAACAAATGTTAGTTTCAACATGACCTTTAATGTAAGTATTACATATTGGGTAATTAGTACAATTCATAATACATTACAAGGCTTTAAACAAGGAACTAAACAATTCACTAATTGTTGATTACACATTTTAAGGAGAACACTAGAAGAAATCTTGTATTATGTAACCATCCAATTTGCAATTACATGCAACTATTCATCATTTGTGATTATGTTTTATTACAACTAATAACCATTTTTTAATTTTCTTAATTTTTTGCAATTATCGTGCAACTACTAAATTGTACATCCTTCCATATTGATTACCTTCTTAGATTTTTCATTCAAAATTAAGCCCTTGTGTTCATTTAATTGCCAATTTAAATGCAATTTGGTTATTTTTATGGTGTGCCTCTTCATTTTATGTACACTAAAGTGTTTTGGACTACATTAAGAATATATTTACCATGTAATCAACATACATGAAACACGTATTAAAACCTATTTAACATATTTAAATGTATTTAACCTATATTCAACGCATATTAAACACATATTACTTCAAATTATGAACATATTAAAATTTTAAAAATCATCTTGATTTTATATTATGGTTTGTTTACATATATACCATGTTTATTTTAATGTATAATTAAATTATAGTGCCAAGGTCATATTAAGATGACATAAACTTAATGTCAAACCAATATTCAGTATTCATAAAATAGTATTATCAACAAATTGATTAAATAATGTAAACTATGGAATAATATTAACTAAGTTGAATAAAAAATGAAATAATATTAAGTTAATTAAACTTAATGAGTATTTATTTAATAATTATTAATTTAATAAAAAATAAATTATATTCGTAACTTAATATCGAATAATCAATAATTAATTAATGTTAATTAATAATTTACTATTATTATTTATCGAATTAAATAATATATATTATTTACTGATTTATTTGATAAAATTTTCTTTTTAACCTATTAATCAAACTATAGACTATAAATAACTATTAATAAGTTAATATTTATGTAGCTTATAAAAACATTAAATAAAATTTCCTAAACTCAATTATCTAGTTATTATTAATTACTAATTAAATTAATTTCCTATTTATTTAGTTCATAGTAAAAAAATAATAATTAATGTTTATTAATCAGTTTAAAATTTATTAAAAGTTAATTAATACTTCAATTATCAATTTAATTAACATTCAATTAATTAATTGATAATTCGTATTTACTGATCAAGAGTTATGGTAAATAGATATTAAGTATTAGTTAATTAATAGTTATGTAGTTTATAAAAATATTAATTTAAATATCACAAATTTAATTATCTAGTTATGATTAATGATTAATTAAACTGATTTCCTATTTAGTTCATCAATTCAGAATTTATTAAAAGTTAATCAATACTTCAATTAGTAATCTAATTGATATTCAATTAATTATTTAAAAATTCGTATTTACTAACCAAGGGTTATGGTCTATAAATATCAAATTAAGTAATAGTGAATGAGCTATTAAATATTAATTATATAATTAGTCATGAGCTAAATTATTTACTTAATATTAAGTCAAACTGATTATCTTTTTTAATGATATTTTTCAACTAAATAAGTTAATAAGTTCATAATTGAATATTTAATATCAAATATTCATTATTTATTATTATTTAATAATTAATTGTATTAGATAGTCAATCAATTACTTATTTATTTATTTATTTATGTGAGAACTAAAATTTAAAAGTTTAAGTGTCAAAAACATTATTATTAAATTATTTATTAAAATTAAATAATAACCAATTAATTAATTTCATAAAATAATTACATATTGTTAGTGATCTCATGTGAACATATTTACATGTGTCTCCATGAATGTTATAAGGTCATATGAATTTTCATTTTAATATGATTATGACTTTTTGTTTTCATTATTTCTATAATCATTTCCTTTAATTAACCTTTGTGGAGGTCACTTAACCCTAGGCATATCTATAAGCCCAAATTGATTTGACATCATTTGATTGGTTATAACTTCATCAAAATAATAACATATAAGCCATTTTACTTATATGGGTGGAGATGTTCTTGTTTACATAAACTTGTTTACTTCATTCATTTTTAGTTTCTTCCTTTGTAAACCATTTAAAACCATGGCAATCATGGAAAATTGTTGATTTTTCATTGATATGAATGTCAAGGAATTCAAACCAAAAATTCATATAATGAAATTTTAGGTTAATTAGGTTTTGATTTATGACATTTGAAAGTGAAAACCTATTGTATCAAAAGGAATAAAACTTGCAAAGGCCTATCAAAAGGATTCATATAATAATAATAAATTGATGGGAAAGAATTAAAAAGGTAAAGACCTATTAGCCACATTCAAAACACATTGACACCCTAAAAAATGTGGAATTTTAAATCTTTACAAATTCAAAGAACTTTTCAAAATTGATACAAAATTTTAAAAGTTCAAGAGTTTCTTACCACATAAATGGGGTATAATGTACATGATGTTTTTTTAAAAGTTGTAGTTTATTATACAAGAAAGCAAAAAAAAATGTAGAAAATGAATTTTTGGTTATGATTTGAAATTGTTATCATTTTTTAAAATGCAACACAAAATCTACAAGGAATCCGTACACTTAAAAAAATTCATATTTATTCAAAAAAAAATTAAAAAGTATTTCATATATGGGGATAACTATAAGCATTTAAAAAAATAATTTGCAAAAGATTTCATTCAAAATTTCATTCATATGAAAATTTTATTTATGTGCAAAAAGACATATTGTCCTTGTTTAAAATAATGTTGTTGGTTCATTGGACATTGTTTGCACCCTTGAAGAATAATGTGGCTTTAAAATGTGTTGCCAAAATTTCAAAATACATACATTTTGGTTTACAGTGATAGGTAAGACCTCAGGAGTGGGGCAATCCCAAAATAAAAGTTGAGCTTGGGTCCAAATTTTGGAAATCTCCCACTTAAAGGGCCTAATGTAGTGTAAAAATCCAAGGCTAACATTTTTCATAGCACGTTAGCATAAAGGTTTGGCATAGAAACAAATGCCATCATGTCTAGTAGCACCTTATAGCAAAATACTCATTTGCAAGGCTCCCATGTACCATTGGGGCCTCTTGTCTATATGGCAAGAGATTAGAAAATTTCACCCCATACAAAGATGAAGGTTTGCCATATGTGGGAACATTGATCCTTATGCTAAGCAAATGCCTTGCTCTTAAGATTTTACCCTACACAAAATACCATAATGCAACTGTAGATTATGCATGTTGTATAAAACATTCTATCATGTTAGGTGCTCTTCAATTACACTAAGAAATAATTGCCAACTATTTAAATGTAAAGTAAAGCCCTAAGGTGTATACCTTAGCTAAATAATAGTGGAGTTTGGCATTGCATTTTGAGGATGTCCCCTACACATGGGCCATACCCACATAACCTTATCTTAAATCTAAACATATGTGACCACAAAACAATATAATAATGGTATAGATTTAGGAGTAGGAGGGACCTTGTACTTATAAGAAAGCATAAGCTCCATCCCCCTCTTATATAATACATGTGTAAGATCCTTCTTCTTTTCTAGGAAGGATATTCATGAATAAAAAATGCCCTCCAAATACATTAGGAAATATTTTCAAATATTTTAAGTGTAGGGGAGGGCTTACCCTTGAGGGCCTCCCTTGAATGTTGTAGCCTTAGGGTTGTAGCTTTGAAAGTGTAAGCTTGAAAATTACAAGAAGCTAGCAGTAATAGGCCTTCACTAGTGTAAAGTACAAATGATTTTATTATTGCACTTATAAATGTTTGATTATTGAACATAGATTTGATTATTGTACATATAAATCCTTAACCATGATTTGTGGTATACTAAAATTTGCTCACCACCATTATTTAAATACCATTTACCCAAATGCAAAGTTTTTTTGTTCATGAAAGGCTTTTAAACAATTAAGGCATTTAAAAATATTGCAATAGTCTTACCTTTGATTTTATTTTATTTTAATATTTTAGAATTATGTTGAAAAAGTGGTGAAATATTTTAAAACACGAAATTTTTTGTCCCAATTACATTTAAAATTAACTTTTCATTTTAAAAAAACACACTGGCACTAAAACGGCAATCGCAAGCTACAATTTGATTAAACTTATGTCACATTTTCATTTTTTCAAGATTGATAATGATTAAATTGATCCCCAACATTATTCATTTTCCAATATTCTAAAGTGATACCCAATTTGGAGGAATGAGTTATGAATGTGAATGAAACCATCACAGCTCCCCGAGATCTCAGCACCAACAAGGACAAATTCAAACAATCTAGCAGGTTAGTTCCTATTGGTTTTGAATTGGACCCAAACATAACTTCGACTCATGTTTCGAGCGGAGATGAACTTGATCATGTTTTGAAGAATTATCCTCAAGATGTTGAAGGTCAAGTTGAGGCCATAAATGTTCATGCATCGTATGATTTCCATGTTTTGGATGGAAATATCAACTTTGTTTTAATCCAAGAAGTGAATGTCAAAGCAAGTCAGACAATTAGTGCTTCTTCTTCACCAATTCAACAGGTTTCAACGATACATGATCTTGGTTCTGTTTCAACAAAGCATCATGGGGATTATGTTTCAGAAATTAACATGGGAATCAAACAAGACTACACATCAATAATGCCATCAAAGCTCAATCAAGTTGGCACCTTTCTTCCAAAGGACACAATACATGGGAATATATCGTGGTCAAACACATATGTTGATGATAATACGACCATTGATCCAATAATGGATGCAATGACGTTGACCAAAGTTGTGCTTCACATTCTTCAACAAGGACCCAATGAAGGTGCCCCGAGTTTTGAAACATCTGGATAAGCTATCATGAACATTTCAAAGGATATAAATGCCACAACAAAGAAATCTTAAACCCAAAAGTGGAAAAAACTTGAGGGAAAATCGAAAAGAATGAAGGCTGGTGCTAAAGTTACAAGGAAAGAAGTTGTGAAGAAAAGGACTACAATCATAAAGAGTTCTTCAAGTTTTGATAGTGAAGTTCCACTGCCACCCTTAGAAGAACTTTATGTTGTGTTGGAGGCTGCACCTAAAAATGACCAACAACTTGTTCGCTTGCTGAAAGTTAAATGGGAGGTTCCTAACTCAACTATGTCTTTCTCCACTTTTTTTCCCCTTTTTGAATACGTTTCCTAATAAGATTTTTGTGTTCTTTCAAGTTATTTGAGCTTTTCAAGACCGCAAGGTATGATCGTTTCAATACTTGAAACATAAATTCAGTGAAACATATCATTGCTAGAAACCCATATCTAGAGGAGCATTGAGCCATTACATTAAAGATACATGGAAACGTAGAGACAAAGATAGATAGAAGCATAAATCCTCATTATTTTAGATACATGGATACATACTAAAACATGAAAGTAGATAAATATTAAGGACCCGAATATTTATTAATATACACCTATATGCAAGGCTAAAGCATTTATTGAAGATGAGTTTTATGACTATGTTATATTCTTTGGGGGTGATACAAAGAGGGAGATTCATCTTTGGCCGGAGGATGATGATTTCAAAGCACTATTATATCAACAAGGGGAACTACGGGGCACATTGCTGGACTTTTATTTATAGTTTATCTTATAGTTGGAAAAACCTGTTGTTTGGAAATATTACTATATTGTACACAATTGGACTACACCAATATTGGATTTGGATCTTATGTGCATAAACAAAGGCAATACAAGAAAAAAGATTGCCTAGGGGTGTTAGAAACTTTTGTAATACAAATGGGTTGGAAAACACTTCGGTGCTTCCATACAATGAGCAAAGCCATGGTCTCTTTTCATATTAGAGTGCCACTGTACATTACACTTTAATTCTATTCCTAGATATCATAGTACCTGGAAGGTGAATCAATTTGTGAAGTGTGCAACGGTCAGGTGGTTTCACACAACAAGAATATCACATAATTTTAACAAGTGGGCAATTATTGGCTTCAGGCCAATTGTACATGTCCCATTGCCCCCACATAATTGAACATGGGAATGTGGATACTTAGTTGTATAATATTTTAATCAATACATGGACAAGCATGGTGATAAGGAACATTGTCCTCCTATGGAAGTGAGTCTCAAAACTTGCTACCATCATATTCTCATAGCTATTTTTAATATGTTCCATTAGGATATTGTATTCTACTTCCACATGGTTCAACCTTTGGGACCAGAACATAATGTGTCTATCTAGATTTCTATGTTTCAATGGGGTTAGTGGCTTCCATGTTTATAATATTATAATAGACTACATGTTTCAAGTTTATGTTTCTGTCATGTTCCAGTACAAAGTCTATGTTTCTATGTCAACATTATGCCAAAACATGTATTTTACGATAGGTTTTATTTGACTATAGTCATTTTTCTAGTTGTTTTTAAAGTTGTTTATGCCATTTTCTAGTTGTTTATGCCATTGTAGTCAAATAGGACACATCATAAAAGACATGTTTTGCGTGTAGTACAAGGCCATTTGTTTAAAGTATGGCCATGTTTTAAGTTGTGGGGATGTTTCTATATCAAGGCCATGTTTAAGTATCAATGGCATGTTTCTAAATTGAGTCCATGTTTTAGGTCAAAAACATGTTTCAATTCAATGTTTCTTGTCTATTTTACAATCTATTCTTTGTTTCTAAGGCTCTAGGGTGAAAGCATGATCAAGTAGACAACAAATGTACCTTGTCACAAAAAATTACAAGTAGACACAAAAGATTTTTGATGCATTGAAAATAGAAACATTATTTTATTCCATGATTAATATGAAGATAATCTTTCGCTTTAATATTATTATTTTGAAAAATGAACATCTTCACGTAGATTAAATAGATTTTACAAAATTGCATCTACTTGCAAGAAGTGTCCAATCTTACAAAATGGGTTGCAAGTAGATGAAATATTGAATTTTTTTTACTTTCAAGTTAATGGATCCTTAAAACATGTGTGTACTATCAAATTATGCATGTTATAATCATAACACATAAAACTTCTAGTGTAAAAGTAGGTTTGAACACCAAATTGACCTTATCAAATTCAAATATGCTTCTCACCTAATTTATGATACCAAAGTTTTTCAAATTTTTTATTCAACTTACCATAAATTAAATGGAAGGCCATGTTCATTCCTATTTTTACTTTCACAGGTTTTTAATCTACTTCCATGTGTTTATATAAAAAATTATGTCATTTTTAAATTACATTTTGGGTAGACTATTTTTTTTGTCTACTTGACCATGCTTGCACCCTCTATGTTTATATGTCTTTATGTTTCATTATTTTCATCCATTCCAAAAATAGTCATCCAATAATTACATTGTTTTTTTGCAATTTTCTATATTTCATGTCTTATTATTTTAGCACATGTCACATTTTCATTAGTTGTATTTCTTCTCTTTTTACATTCTTGGGTTGTTTCTGAAAAGTGATTTTTTTCGTACTCTTTCTTGCAAATTGGTTAGGAGGCACCTCAGGTGAAGCACTTTCAAGCGAAAATGTTAAAAGTGTTGCAATAGGAACTAATTTGCCCAAGCCCAGGTTGCATGCCTCCTTATCGCCCTAGATGGAAATTCGATTTTGATGACAACATTACTATTGTTTCAAAAGCAACATCAAGGAGAATAAATTATATATTGCAGGATATGGGGGTAGGTAGCATTAATTGAGAAATGTTGAAAAACCCACTTGGAGACAAAAAGCTCAAAAAAAATGTACATAATTGCCCACCTATAAAGGACACGAAATAAAAAACTATATAATAGAGATCCCAAGTAACAACCCCAAAAAGACAGGGACAAAAAGTAAACTCAAAACTAACAAATGCCCCATTGAGGAAATATCATGTAAAATAGATTCAAGAAAACCTAAAATATCATTATTTGGTTTCAAAACCCATAGTATAGAATAAAATGGAGTTGTATTTCATATTTCTTGTTTATTTCAGGTTATTGAAACTTCTTTTTCATGTTTTTAGCATTGTCTTGACTCAAGGGGATTCATGTTAATGTGGGGACGTATCACTGCCATTCATTGATGGCCTTTAATCGCCTTGAATCTATTGAATGTCTATATTTAGGAGCAAATGACGGATTATGAGTCTTTGATACATGATCAAACAATGTTAATGACATATTTTGCCTAGGTTTCCATACTAAAATTATGTTTTTGTCATATATTTGGGTGAAAATCCTTTAAGGTGGACCACATAGGATGAAAAGGGCCTAATCTTTATTGCAATCCTTTTGTGCCCTATATTTTGATCCTCATAAAAAATAATGAGTCAACAGTTGTTAAACTTTTTAGAAAGACTATTTTTGGACCATTACAATTCTAGATTCCATCATAATCATCCATAAACATGTCTTTACATGATAAAAAAGGACTAGGTAAAAAATATAGAAATGGGTGACATTGTGACAAGATTTTGGTACACCTTAAAAAATTTGGACCCATTTCGGGAACTATATTTGAGTGTTTTAAGTTTTAGGGACCACATTTTATTTTTCTTTCCTATGTTTTTGTAAGTTTAGATTTTCATTTATTTTAGATAGTTGGAATGTTAAACATATGTTATTTTTTAAGGGCCCATATTACATTTTGCATTGTTTCATAATACTAAAAAGTTGTTTAGGAAATTTCAAAGTTTAGGTTTCAGTTTCGATTTTGGTTTCATGAGTGCTTATGAATTTATTATGTTTTGGCATTTTGCTTGTCATTAGGATTATGCTATGTTTCGACAAATTTCTTATGTTTCTGTGAATTTCCTATATCTCTTTGAATTTCTTATGTTTCTGAAGATTATGTTTCGATGAATTTCCTATGTTCTGAAACAATTAATATGTTTCAATGTGCTACTTTCGAATTTTTTGTTTCTTAATACCTCGCACATGGTTAGGTCACTCATTTTTTGTGTCTAGATGTCAATAATATTGGAAAGCTATTTTAAATTTCAAGAAATATCAAAGTTTTGGTTTTGGTTTCGGTTTTGGCACTACTTATGAATTTGTTATATTTTGGCATTTTTTTTGTCTCTAGGATTTTTCTATGTTTTGACTTCAGTCTCATGTTTCTATGAATTTCATATATTTTAGTGAATTTTTTGTGTTTGAAAAAAATTTGTTTAATTTCTTATGTTTCGGAAAATTTAATATCACTATGAAAAAAGGGATGTTTTGTAACTAAACTTGCAACTTAGTTTTTGAATTGCAATGACCACTTGCAACTCGTCATATATATGGTGCAACTCATTGCAATTCAATTGCAATTATGTCAAAACCACTCATTTTCAACTACTATGCAACTCCACTACAACTATAGCCATAATCTCATGTTAACGGTAGTAATTTCATCCATCCATTAAAACTTGACATGTGGCACTATGAAGATTTTTGGATTTTTTTTAAATTTTAAATATTGATCTCCATTGTCTATTATGATCGTTGATGGTTCGACATTATGACACATGGCTTTTTAAGAAATTGCCACATGGCATATTAATTAAAATTTGAAAAACAAAATAAATAAATAATGCATTCTAATAGTTAGGTAGGTTGGTAGGTCTTAGGACCAACATACCTACACTACATACATACATATTTACCTACTTACATAGGTAGGTAGAAAAATAGGACCTACTTATTTACATTGGTAGGCAAGTAGGTAGGAAAGTACAAGACTAGTTGAATCAAAGGATAGTCTTATAATTATTATTTTTTTATTTTGCCTTTAAGGTTAAGTTTTTTTTAGCTCATCCCAAAGTGGCATGTGTATTTTAGTGTGAAAACATAAGAGAGGACACCTTTTTATATAATTTGTGACATGGGATTCAAAGACAAGGCATATGGGTTAAATCCTCTAGTTGCTTTTTAGTTGCAAATTGAGTTGCAACAACATAGGTTAAACCAATTATGATTGAATATTTAAACGCTTAGGGGAAGCAAAATCCAAGGGGAGGGCTTTGTTGGTTTTGGTGTTCAAACAAAACTTGAATCCCTCCTATTAGCGCATATGGCACATTATAATTGTCAAAACATAATAGAATTAAGAAAGTTATGGCCCCCCAAAATAGAAGGGGTCAAGAACTCAAAAGAAACCATCGAATGCTACAAGGCTGGTTCTTGAACACCTAGAAAATTCCTTATATGTTGTTTTGTTGCTATTAAAGTTCCAAGATGATTTGTAGAACTTTAGGTGGCGCTCCTATAGCATTTTAAATTGTTTAAGATGAATAAGAAATAAGAAAGTTATGAGGTTTGAAAGTAAAAGGGGTAAAAGTGAAAAAAATGAAAAAAAAAACATATTTTGCAATTTGTAAAAATGTATTTTCTTTACAACTTTTCTTTGCAAGCTTTGCATTTCAAGATGATTTGTAGAGCTTGAAAAGGTGCTTCTATAACATTTTAAATCACTCAAAATGGAGAAGAGAACTAGTTGCAACATAATTCTTGTGTCAGCGGCACATTTACAATAATTCTAAAATAATTGTCACATGCAACTATAGTGAAATTCCTTCAAAAGTCAAACATGGTTGACTACGGATGTATATTCATTATGTACAAATTATCATATAAAAGATCCATTTTCAACTCACTTATAATTATAAAACAATTAACTGATTTTCTGAAATGGTAATTTATTTATTCATTCCCCATATTTCCAAAAAGATAGTTGCATACTAGTTGTAAATACTAAGGGGTAGTTGCACAATAATTGTATATGATTTTTTTTAGATATATTTGCAAGGCAATGTGGTCTCGACAAACACAATTTATCATAATGTATGTTTCAATGTCATGTTACGAATATTTTTCTATCTAGAGGTCAAGGTGTCAAAAAAACCAAAGTGTATCATATTTAATGCTAGTGACGACTAAAAATTAGCTTTCCCAAGACCTATAAGAACCCTAATCTATCCAACACATGTCCCCAGATACATTTGATGAACATTTATGACGATTTTTATGGCTCATTTGATATGGGGTGAATGATTGTGTGAGTGTCACAGCTAACCAACATTTCATTTGTTGCTTTCATGTTGTTGCTTTCTAGTTCCGAATTGTGTTTTCAATGGACTTTGATCAACTTCCAACTGGAGAACAATGGGATATGTTGTCCAGGTTGTATTTGGATTTGAATGCATAGCGTTTGCAAGGGATTCAACACATAGTGCAACACTCACATCTCAGAGGTTTTACACACGTGGAATTGATATGGACTATCAATTTCAGATTTGGAGCCCACAAAGTGGAAATAACATACATCCCTTCAAACCAAGTGCATGACTTTATCAACGGAGAGGAATAGTGTAGTGATGCAAATTGCAAGTTCACACATTAGTAGCTATGAAGGAATGAAAAAGGGAAATTGTTTTATCCATGTTGGCATGGTTATTTGGAATTCTCCAAGTTTTGAATGTTGAAAATAGATCGACCTTCTTTATTTTGGAGTTGTTTGTTTTTTGAAAGTCTCACTTTCTTACACAACATTAGATTTCGACATAGTTTGAATTTTTTAAAATTGTTGATTTGTAAGTATAATTGCAATTTTGGCCAAAAAAATATGACATATAATTTGTTGCGTTAAAAGAGGAGATGGTTTTCAAAAAGAAGCCTCTTGATATGAAAGGTAAAGCAATCTAGAAAGGAAAATAAAAAATTCATGTTACAATTGAAAGTAATGGAGGGTCCCAGAAAAAAGGTTGCCAACATGTTTTTATTATCAAAACATTATATCTTTTCCTTATAGTTTCAGAAATATGTTACTACAAGAAGAGACACATCAATGCAACAAGAGGTCTTTGCCATGGGGAAAATCTTCCAAGGTGACAAAATTGCATTCATCGCACATGTTTCCGTAGCCTTAAAGGATTTCGTAGTTGACAGTTTGCGATTGGGGTTTTTTGTTTCACAAGTGATGGTAAAGCATCGTAGAATCGTGCAAGAACTTGTAGAGACTAGTGGGAACCTGACTAGGGATGCCTTTCTATGTGAACAAGACATACAAAACATAGCAAAAAAAATAGCAAAAGAAACATATAAAAACATGAAAAGGTGCCGAAAGTGTTAAAATGTGGGCTCAAGATAACCCAAACGTTTTGTTTTATTATCACGAGAGTGGGTTTGAAGTTGGTAGGGAACTATCAAGGAGTAATATCCCATTCACAATCGGAATTTAAACTCCTTGGTAGGCAATGATGATGTAACAATATGGTCATCAGAGTGCGGTTGCAATGAATGCTACCTTTGGAACAAATGAAAACAAGGTAAATTCTCTCATTGTAACTTATGGTACAAAGCCTAGGAAACCTCTGAAACATAATGAAACACGATTGTTATATGTTGACACATGCTAAAATCTACTTATGTTCATAGCAGCTTCCATTGTACACATTGATGTTGTTTGACAAATGGAAGAATAGTTGTCTGGTTGTGTACATAATCACATCTTAAAGTAAGCAAAACGACTTGTCCAAATGGATGGATGTTATCAAGCGAAAGATGTAAAAATCAAAACTAGATTGGAAACCAAATGCTTTCATTGTTGATGATGTTGATGGGAAAATCAATAATACAAAGTAACATTTTAGTTCTTTTATCATTCCATATAGCCCGGTTGCACAATATTTGATTTAAATCTATGTTTCAGAGGCATAGTTTTTTATGTTTCAAAGCAACTTGCACATGGATATGCTTCAAGATGAAATTGTGACATGTTATGGAGATTGTTTCATTATGGGGTCCTTAATTTTAAATTCTTTCAGTGGTTTATGTTTTGAATGGATTTCAATGATCGAACTAGGTTTTAGTGGTTTATGTTTCAAGTGGGTTTCATTGGATGAATTTGGTTTCAATTGTTTATGTTTTGAGTGGGTTTCATTGGTCAAACTAGGTTTCAATTAGTTATATTTCGAGTGAGTTTTAGTGGTCGAATTAGGTTATAGTGGTTTCTATTTTGAGTGGGTTTCAGTGGTCAACTAGGTCTCAACGGTTTATGTTTCATTTGAGTTTCAGTGGTTTATGTTTTAATGAATTATATCATGCATTACAAGCCGAAATGTGGGTGGGCTTAAGGTAGTGTGCGAACAGTAACCTTTGCGAACTAAATGCAGTCTATTTTGGGATGATTGGTTATGTTTCAGAAATTATTATATCATGTTTATATATATATTTTTTTTATTGTAGGAAAGTATGGCCAAACACAAAGATATTTTTTTGCCTTTGGCATGTAAAAAAAGCTTGGCAAAAGCAAGCGTGCATTAAAATCAAGGATGTGGTTGTTCGAGTAAAGGTCTTAAAAAATATGGTGCGTATCATGCATGATATAGCACAACCTAATGGAAAAACTCCTCTGGAGTTCGCAAAGGAAAAGTTAATAAAGCTTATGGAAATGATTCCAGATGCTCAAGTGTTTTAGTCATATGTTATTTTAAAGTGGGTGCCAAAATGCAAAATGCGGGTGATGGGGAATTAGAATCCCCATACGTTAGCTAGGATACTAATGCTACCATTAAAAGCTACCATGCATACTTGAAAGCAACATTGAGAGCTGCAAGTGAATGTCTTCAATCGCAAAGGGGAAACATATGTAAACATCAAATTAAAGTATTATTGCTCATTCGCCTTGATTTAATAGAAGGAACAATTATACATTATTGCGGCTAATTGAATTGAACTTTGAACGATGGGTTGAGTAGCATGTTTAGTCCTTGCCCAATTCTCAAACCTTCTTTGTATCTAACTCACTAAAAGACCGAAAACCCTAAGAATAATATTTGTGACCTCATCTTCAAAATAATTTCAAATGTTATTGAAAACAATATGTTCATGTAACATTTATTGGTTGATTTGAAGTAAGTAGCTAGAAGGCAAAAAACAATATTGGAAAAATTATGAAGTGGGCTTGTTCACCCAATACAAGCAACAAAGTTCCAACAATTGAACGATGGCCACGAGATGTGCTTAAAATGCCTACACAATTTCCTCAGCCATAGTGATGCAGTTCAAAAAATTAAATTTAAAAAGAAACTAAACCTAAACTTTGTAACCTGAAATTTAAATGTTCTACCACTCAACATGTTTCAATCCATGTTTCAAATACTTTTGCAAATGAGGACTTATGTTTCTAAACAAGTTTTTTCTTGGCTACTATTGGAACCAAATTTCATGTTTTTACAACTCAACCAACAAGTATCAAAAAAATAAACGCAATTTGTAGGTGCATATTTTTCCTTTATGGATTATAATGTCATTTCCGGATGATTCTAAGTCCATGTTTTTAAGTGTATTTTTCTGAATTTATGTTTCTAACTCTATGTTTATAAATATATGTTTCTAAGTCTATGTTTCTAAGAGTCATGTTCCTAACATGATCTTTTCAGCATTATGTTTCTTTAGTGGGGCATACTTATGTTGCAACCATTATGAGCTTTACAAGGTCCTATTTTCTAACTTCAAAATGAGTTCTTAAATGCAAAAATCCATGTTTCAAAATATCATGTTCTTATGCAAATTCTTATTCCTTTCATCCTCTATGTTTTTATCATGTTTTGTAATTCCCTAATATTTGGTTTAGTTTCGGTAAGCATGTTTTTATCATGTTTTGTAAGATATTTTCCAAGCATATTGTCCACAACATATTAAATTCTATCAATTATAAGCAATTCTTTTGCAACATTGCAAACAATCAATGTTGTGTTTAGAAATGAGGTGGCTGAAGACTAATGCTAATATTTAGTATATTTATTATCAAATGTTCATTAAATTTTTTTAAAAAAACAGGTTACTAATGAAATAAAGACTCTTTGAGCATGAATACATCTATCATATACTTGATTACTATCTTTGGTCAATTTATATGTTTCTATCATGTTTCGTTGCTTCCTAGTATTTTTGTAGTTTTGATAAGCTTTAGGTTTCTAGGTTTCTATCATGTTTCTTAGGAGATTTTCAAAACCCTTGATCCACAACACAATGTGTTGTGCATTCCTTGCATTAACATAAGTTGCGAAATTTATGTTTCATAGGATGTTTTGCAAACCCATGGTCCATAGCAAAATATATCCCATCCATTGTAAGACATTTCTTTGCAATATGGGTAGTGAGCATATGCTTGTTCCAAGAAGTTGTGGTTTAAAACTATTATATAGAGCATGATCCTAGCATGGTTTTAGAGAGCAATGTTTTTATTTCTATCATGTTTTGTGTCATGTTTCAAGGGTTTGATATCCTTGCAATTTCAAAAAATATGTTTTTCACATGTTTTTGTCATGTTTTTACACTTTCCATATAGGTTTGTTACATGTTTCTTATAGGTTTCTTACATGTTTCTTAAGGTTTCTATCCATGTTTCTTCCATGTTTTTGTCATTTTTTCAACGATTCCTTTTTCAACTTTGTTTAACAAGTTTTTACATTTTTTTCTTTTATGTTTCCAATATTCTAATGTTTTGTAACCTATTGAACTTTGTGAGACATAGTTTATAGTGTTTTAATAAAAAAATTACCATGTTGTCATCATGTTTCATAGGTTTCGAAACATGTTTATTCAATTTTTTTTAATATTCCAAGGGTATGTTTTAGATGACTTTTTGAATCAATTTAACAGAATCACTAATGTAACCAAGTTGCAATACTTCACCCAATGCTCTTGGATGTTCAAAGGTAATTTGAAGTTAACCTTCAAATTGTCCAAGAACACCCAAGGGTTGTGGGAAAAGTATTGCAATAAATAATAAGACTTTGTTCACCAAAACATATATGAAATGATGGTCGACAAATAACATGTGGATGTTTGAAGGCAATGTGTCAAATAAACCACATCATTTCCTTCAAACATCCATTTGCCTTTCGTCAATCACTGTAGATTTTTTTTGATATAATTTATACTATTAGGCCCATAAACATAACAAATGTGCTTACAAAAAATTATTTAAAAACATGGGTTGAAACATGAAGCAAATGGTATTTGAAAATTACCATTCAATTGGATAGTCAAAACCTATGTATAGAAATAAAAAAAAGGGTAAAACCCTGAACCAAACAATATCTGAAAACTACCAGTCACTAGATAGTCAAAACATGTGTACAAAAATTTTAAACCTACAAAGATGTTGAAACATGTAATTGGAACATGTTTCTAGTGTAGCTTGTCATGTTTCGAGTGATAGATTCCGTCAAATCACCTCATTTAAAAAGTAACAAGAACGGAACCCATACTTCCATTTCTTAGGAATGTTGCAAGTAACATTTTTGTGAGATTGTTTCCAATGCTATTAGATGTTTGAAAGGAACATACAGAAAACTCCAAAACATTATCTAGGAACACCCAAGAGTTGTGGGAGAAGCATTGCAAGATTAATCTATTATCCATTTTCAAAAAACAAGTGGATTATTGCCAAAAAATGTTTGAAGAAACAAAAAAATTAGAGACCCAAACAACAACGAGGAAAATGATCAAGTAGAGAACAAGAAGACAACAACAAACAACAAGACAATGCAAACCCAACAACATGGGAAATGAACATGATACAAGTGGATTGTTACGAAGAAGTGTTTAATGAAACAAAAAAAATCGAAAACCCAAACAACAAGTAGAGAACACGGAGACAACGACCAATAACAAAACAACACAAACCCAAACAAACAACGTGGGAAATGAACACGATAGAAACAATAAACATGTTTGCTTTGTGAGCAAATATTCGATGTGCAACTTCTTAACCTTTGACACAACATGTGTCAATTGCCATAAATAATATAAAAACCAACATCCACCTACAAACATCAAGAAACTTCAATAAGGTGAAACAAGTCGTGCTACTGGTTCTTGCACAACATTGTTGTGCTTCAAATGGGAAAATGAAAGTGAAGATAGCTGCGAATAAGAACATGAAGAACGATCTAGTGGGTGGAAAGATAGAACTTCCTTAATGACACCATGAGCTCTTTTTGTTATCAAAACCCTAATTAAATCTTTGGCGGGGGAACGTGGATGAAGACATTAGAATTTGGCAAAAAATACATGGTGACAATGCGAAGTTCGAAAAAGGTTTAAAGTGTTATGGATGGGGATCGCATGGGGGAACATGGAAAATGGATGAATGGGGCTGAAACATAGCTCCCAAAACGTTACATATTTTGGTGGGATATGTTTCAAAGGCTTGGGCTACCCAAACATCGAAACTCATGCTAGGCTGCCCGCGCACAGTTTTTGACCGGTTGAAACAAGCACTGAGCTGGCATTGAAACACGACATGTTTTTATGTTAGTTTGCTCTAGGGCCCATGTTGTCCATGTGTGGAAACCCACACCGGGCCACCTTGAAATGAACAACACATTTATGACTTGTCATTGAAATAACATCGGGGCATCAAAAAATGTGTTCCCTAAAATGGTTTCAAAATTGTCATGGGTAACTTGTTATACATTATGAAGTCAAATAAGGTGAAGTTCTCAAATAATCAAACTCTTTTGATGAATAATTATATTCCTAATGCTATTGTAAACGCTTGTTTTGTTCCTCCTTGTGCCATATGCACCACAATGGGGTCATCCACCTCCTCGATTTTGACTCCCAAAAACTTTGTCGTTTACAAAATCATGAAGGAATTCATTGGTCATGAATCCAAAAGACAACAAACACCCTTGTCATTAATTATAAAATTTACCTCTAATAAGTTAGAGATTTTGCATGCACTTACCTTGGCCTTGAGTCCCCCTTGAAAGACTTTTCGACCTTAGGTGGAAACTTCATTCACCCAAGGTGTCTTGGGGCAATCATTCACCAAGTGACCATGAAGGTCACAATTGAAGCACTTGACCTTTGCCAAGTCTCCCCTTGCCTTTTTCCTTGCAAGCTCCTTCACCTATGACTTTCTTTTATATTTAGTAGTGGGTTTACTCCATTTTTGTTTGTTTCAACGGCGTTCGTTGAAGTAATTATTTGGCCTCATCCTTTGAGTAACCCCACTTTTAGGGTTAATTTGGTGGCGCCAAGGACCATCGTCTTCCATGCACTCCGCCAACTTCATCAAGTCCTAGCAAGTTTTTGGGGTGTACCAATCTTTGTGCCCAAGGTTAGAGGCCTCACGTAAAAGCTAATTTCTTCAAAGGTTTTTCTTTTATCAATACAAGGGTAACTTTGTGCTAAATTCTTGCATGTATTTTACAAGGGAACCCAAGCCCTTCACCAAGAGTTCCATACTATCCCCGAAGTCATGGTGGTGTAGCATAAATCTCTCATTCAACTATGATTTGAATTGCTTTCATGTCAAAGTGTTAAGCAAGTCGAATGTTTCTTGCTTCTATGTCATCCACAATCTAAGGCATGATCCTTCAACAATGTTTACATCGAATGAAACCATTCCATATCCAATGCATAACATTGTGTCTCCATAAAGGCCTCCACTTGGACAAGCCATTGGCAAAAACTTTGCACCTTCAATTCATTTCCTATGAAAGTGTTGAGATAACAAACTTTCATTGGTTTGGTCAAGGCCCTACTTTTGGGGTCCACACACATGTATGTTTGCCTAATGCATGTATCAAGGCCAAATGGGCTTCACTATGTTGCAAGAACATGGCTTGGAGTGTTACTAACTTTGTCACCTCCTTAGCAGGTGGAAGGTTCATCGTTCCCTCCGAGGTCCTTATTTTGGTTTGCCCATGGGTTGATTCCACATGGGTTTATCTATGGCCTTCAAAGTGGTTGCCATTTTGCGATGCTAAAGTTTCCTTTGAGGGCACAAATCTTTCCTTGGATGGTTTTCCACCCTTTCCATGCCTTCCCAAGGAATTCCAAGGTATAAGCAAGTTTTTCTTGCTTGAGGATGGCAACTTTGAAGGACTATCTTCCCCTTCTACCAACTACTTCCCCTTATCCTTCTTCCCTTGAATCAAAAAAGACTCTTCTTTCTTTAGGTGGAGAGTTTTCTTTCTTTTTTGGGGGAAATTATTCTTTCATGATGAAGGCTTGTATACTCTTCTCTTCGTCAAATTATAATTCTTCACCTAACATTTCCTTCCCAATATTGGCAAGCTTTTGCATTTCAACCTCCTTGGCCCCATTCTCCTTCTCCTTTTTAAACTTGTATTTCTGCTTGGGCTTAACCTTGTCAGCAACAATTAGTGTTGCAACCACCTCCATCTTGCCTTCCATTCTCGAAGTCACTTGGACTCCTACTCTAATACCAATTTTTGCCCTCGGAGGCCCCTCAACGCATCCCCACATTCCTTGGCTTCATAAGATGATTTTAATTCACATGCCAATACCTCACCTATCCGAAATCTTAATCTTGGACTAACTTTCCAACACGTGCATTTCCCTTAACCCAAATGTGAACTTCCCCAAATGGTCCAAGGCTTCATCACTCAGACTCAATTAACTTCGCCTAATAGCCCAACCACAAGTAACACAGACTTGTTTTTAAAAAAACCCTAAGTTGTTGCTCAACCCTCCACTTATTTTTACACACCTTTGTGCTAAACAATGGCTTATTGCACCAAGAGTCAAACTTGGATTGGCAATCAAGTTGCATCACGCACGTTGACATGGGGCCACTCCATGGTGGTCCTGGGATGGGTCCCAATTGGGTGAGTCCACTTTTGGTGTCACCCAAGAGGCCATGGCAAGTACCTTGTTAACTAGTAGGTAGCAAGGTATGGTTTATAACTTGTGACCCGATAGCCAATCAGAGTGTAGAGATTCTCATTAGGGTGTGGATCATGTGTACTTTAAGCAGGCTATTCAATGTAACCTCAAAATACACTAGAGAAACTTCATCTGTCTTTACTTAAATACACTTGGACATTGCAGATTAATTCTGCATGTCTCCGCTGAATTTTGAAGTCCATACAATTTGGGCTTATCGTACCATAGAAGGGGACAGAAATGGGCACTCCGCGAAAGAAGGAGAATTACAGCGTTTGATCAGAAATCAATGGGGTCGTTGGGTCAGCCACAAGGGCCCACGGCCCACTAGCACTCAAATGAAGAAGCACAGCACCCGCCCAGGGGTCTGCTGACATGCTCTGTCCTTCGATTTCAGAGGACAAAACACTTTTTTCACCACCGTGACAGAAGCCATGTGGTTGCCCATCTGACATTCTCTTTTTTTCGGATGCAGAGGCGAAGGCGTTTCGTTTCTACAACTTGACGAAAGAAAGCCGTGCATGCATGCGCTATGCTACCATGGTCTCATAACTTTGTTTAACTCACGTGTTTTTCTCAGTTTTTTTTCCCCATGTAAAGCGGACCATTAGATGGTTAGCTGGCCATCAATCTAGTAAACATGTGATTCCTGGTGTGCATATAACTGTAAATTTGGCATTACAGTGTGTAGGTTTGAACTCCACATACCCATTTACAGGATCCTCACTTAATTGGCTAAATAGAGACTGTCTTGGTCAGCTGTTGATGGAATCCCGAAAGTGTGAAACACTCCAGGCTTTTCAAATATAGGTCTAGTGCAGCTTTGCCAGGCATGGACCTCTTTGTTTTTTCGTTTTCTTTTTGGGGGAAAACAGAACAGCATACCCCATTGACAACCCTAGACCCCATATTTCAATACTGTTCTTGGCCTAGTAGTAGAGCCTTGGCTCCAGCAAAGAGCCAAGACACAGTAGGCACAACAGGATGCACACAAAACTTTTTATCACATTGGAAGACTCATTGCCAGTGGCATTCAGTAGGTATCCTGGTGACACCCAGACAGCGGTCCTTACTGGGTATGTATTAGCATCTTGTGTACCATGGTACTCAAATGATAAACACGTTATGTTGGGTCTTGGGTCTTGGCTATATTTTAGAGCTTGAATCTGTCTTCAGTGTTCAGATACCCAACAAGTTCAACTGGGTGTGGTGAAAAAATTACCTTTTATATAACTATAGAGTATCATTTGGCTCCTATGTCAAACTTAAAAGCTTGATGACCTGAATCTGCAAGTTAGTGACGGTTTGCTGGACGCCTTATAGCTGCTAAATGGTAGCCTACCAGGCAGTATTTAGCCCTCCAATAGCTCTCCAGGTTAATTGGGCTCATCATTTGCATTTTCAGCCCCTGTTGCCAATGGGTATTCCAGCAGAACCCAGCTTAAATGTGTTGCCCTTTTCATAAATATGCAACAACTTAAGAATAATTCCTAGTTGAAACTCTCTTTGCAATTTGATATACATAGGAACATCTCTGGTATATAACAGGTAGAAAAGTGAAGGAAGACTATGAAGTTCTCAAGTGATACAGCTTTTCCCTCATTTGTTTCAGAAACTACTTACAACTACTACAGGGAAATCAGGGTTTGGGATAATCAACATCGCCTCCAGAGGAAAAGGTTTTTAAACCCTGGTTGTTGCTCTGTGTACAAATAGTTTCACAGTGCGGATTATAACATTAGGCAAGTAGATACTTTCATTTGATGACGAGCTGTAAGTAGCTGAGCATCAAGTAGGAAGTCTAGGTCTTGAGTCTTGACCATCCCACAATTGATAGAGCCTTAGAAGCTGAGAGGAGAGAACCCTATTATTTGTAATGGTGCTACAAAATATGATCCTACTTGGGTCTCGCTAGGCGAAGTCCGAGAACAACAGACAAACAAGTGATTTTAAAGTGGAAACGTATTAAGGGCTTCTGACTCCCTTGCAAACAATGGGACAATTATCTCCAAGGTCACAAATCATGACACCTTAAGGCAAATCCTTAAAAGAAAGGTAAAAGAAAGCAGCTACGGTTGCTGGATGATTTGGAGCCAAGTGTCTGTTTCGGTGTGGTGCACATGGAACTTTAAAGGAGGGTGGTTTTGTTTTGCAATCAATCCATAAAGCATGAGTGTCAGCTAGTGGCCATGACACACTTCCCCATTACCTGAACAAAATCCTGATAAGCCTCAGAGGTCAGAGATATGCAATGCTCTTGCATGTCTCTAAAAACACTATAAGAAGCTAGTGCTGGACTTATGAATTGACACATGCATAACTTATGCAGCAAACAGTATGCTGAACGAGTCCAAAGCAAGCCAAAATAAATAAATAGCACCATTATGGCACTCACTCACAATCACAAATTGTGGTGTTCATCGAACAAATTCAAGCTAAAATGTGATTCTTCAAGTAATAACAAGACCTTACACTTTTCAAAATGTGAATGCCAATGTGAAGAACTTTGAAACAGACCACATACTCGAAAGGAAAGTTTGGTTGATCCCACTACAGAACCTGGAGTTAGTTGATAAATGACTTTTCAGAGTTAACCCTTTACTGTCCACTTGCAACCTGGGTTGTTTTTACACAATTTGTTTCTTGTTTTTTTTGGTGTCCTATGGTCTGAAGGCCAAAATGACCAATGAAAAAATGTGGAACGTGTGTCAAAACCGATAATTTAAATTTTGGATACATCCATGGAGACAACCAAAAACAAATGACAAGTCTAAGAACTCAATTTTTTTTTATCATCCGTCAGTGACAAATATCAATGCCTGTAGATTAATATATTGTCATGAGATGCCATTTTGCTAGATACAAGTGGACTATGTTTTTTTTGGAACTTTGCAAATTTTAAGGTTGTTTCATTTTCACAATTTAAAGAAAAAGGCATGAAATGCAATGAAATATAGAAATTGGAAAACTGGAAATGAAAAAAAAAAGTAATGTAATTGTATACTAAAACTGACCATAAAGCATTGTGTGTAATAGCTACAAGAGAGCATGCAAAGACAACTTAATAAAGCACTAGTGGGAGTAAACCATTTTCTGCATGCTTAATTGCAGCATTGAAAAGTTAATAGATTAGTTTTTATGGTTTGATTGGCTATTTACGTTTATTGTTGAGCTAATAGAGTTATCCATGAAGTCACCTTCTCTTCACCTTGTCTTTGGGCCTCCTTTCACCCCCTATCCCCTCTTTCAGTGGTATCCACAAAGTAAGCAACTTCTATTAAATCTCAGTATGAAATGCTGAAACTTGGCATCTAAAGCACAAGGTTTGGAAGTAATTATAATAGTTGTACACGTCAGAGCAGTGAAAATATATGTAGCAATAGTGGGGGCGCTCAGGAAAAAGGAAAGACAGGATGAAACTCAGTTTATCACCAAAATTGATGGTTTGAGATGGTTTTCTCAATTCCCCTTCCCCCCTCGCCCCCCTCTCTTGAATGCTAATGTGTTTTTTTTGCAGGTTTTCTTTTAATCTCACACCTATATGAACAAACTCAGGGTTCTGGTGTTATGTTTTCCTTACTTTATGGATAACTCTAATAGTTGATCATTTTGAACCTGCTGAGTTTGGAGATATTGATGTAAAAGGGTCAGGGATCATGTGTGGATTGTGTTTGTTGGCTTCACTGAGCCCATATGTGTTGATTGTGGGCATGTGATTGTTAAGGATATCTAAACACACAATCTACCCTAAAATCCGTAACAAATTGAAAATTTGGCATCCATGCTACTTTATTGTTTGAACAAAATTTTCAAGATTCCAATTTCATTTTGAGATCATATGGCAGGTGAGAGAACTTGGAGAGGTCAATACTGATACAAAATGCATTCACATGAACATGTACTCCTAACTTCAGGCATGTGACACAAACATTCAAAGTTTGTGAGAAATATATATACTTTATGTTTATGAGACTTTTTCCAAGAAACCCATCTGTTTTTTTTTCAATTTTGTGATGTGGCTGAGGTGGGAATCCAACATAAGCCAATTTAGCCAAATTTGGCTATTAACAAAATAAGAAAGAAAGAAAGTTTAAACACCCTTATATATTTTTGGGTACCTACTTGAACCATGTATATAAATCTGGCAGTTTCTAGATATTTTTCCAAGTTTTGGAAATAAAAAATAAAAAATCATTGATTTTGCCATAGATTTTTTGCAACAGTGTGAAATTTTGCACCAAAAAAGACGGCCGACCCAGTAGCTTGAACTCCAGTCAAGACGGGCAAAAACATGGCCAAGCTCTCCACAGACTGGTTTAGGTCCTTCTTTGCCACCTAACTGGGCCTACACCCCAAGAAGCCCTTGAGGCTGGGATTGAAACAAAATTTCTTCAATGTGGGTGGGCACCTGCAATGCAGCTGGAGGGCTGACCACGCTCTTAAATGCACACAAGAAGGACCACTGGATGTTCTTGCCCGAATGATGTAAGACTTGGATGTGATGCATGAGTACTAAGATACCTAGTGCCTTGGCAGCTTTGACTCTAATTAAATTATTTGTTGTTGAAATTTTCAATGAACAAATTATTGTGCAGGGAAATAGAGATCCAATAAGAATATACAGGAATATTTTTATTTTCAACATGAAATGTTCAAATTTAAGTAATTATTCAACAGACATGTGTTGATCAAAACTGTCATTGTACTACAGTATTTAATGTTCCATTGCTTGGAACTTTGGAAGTTTTGTTGGAAAACTCTTTAAGAAAATGGCCAAATTACCATTACTTTACTACAAGACCAACCAGTTTACCTCATCTCTGTCCATCCATATGGAGATCTTGCGGATCCAACCATGGATCTGATTCAAGCCATCGGTATGTAGTAAGTACCAAGGTACCTACACACCACTGGTGTGACCCAACGCCCTGGTTTTCTGGTTTTGAGGCGATCTGAATAAGAGAAGGTTCTGAAAATAGACCCTTCCGGACTTGTGATCTCGGCCCCGGGCAAGTAGGTTGGAAGAACGGGTCGAAAATTCAGAAGCATCTATTTTCAGACCGTTCCCCTCCGTAAAGACAAGTTGTCATTTTTCTTTCCACTTCCCTGTCTATATAAAGACAAAAACTGATAAATTGTGGAAAACGATGCAGATATGCAAAAGATAGATTACTGAGTTTGAAAACTGTACCTTCCAAAATGTGGAAGGCCCAGTCCAGCCTTCACTTACTGCAAAATTCAGGTAAGTAATCGTCCTAAAAATACTAAGAAAGATCTACTGGGTCTTTACGGTTGGATGAGCCTTCTGCACCCTTTTATGCCTTGATGTCGTTCCTATGTTGTCTCATTTTGTTCATGTGCCACTCTAAACGCCTATGCTACCTGCACATGAAAAATCACGCACTTGATAAGCTTCAGCACATAGGGTTACTTCATTACCTTGGGCTAACCCCAACCCTTAAATGGGTGGGACTAATACTCATTACAAACTTCCCAAGTGATCCAAGGCCTTGTTGCTCAGGATTATCATCTCTCGTCTTTCGGCCTAATCGCAGACTTCACTTAGTTCAAGGACTTAGTGCATTAAGGCCAAAGCCCTGAGCCCCCTTCCTATGCACCCTCACTCACTGGCACCTATGCAGCTCCTGAGTATGTCAAACCAAAAGTCAAACCCAGCCCCACACTTAGACTCATAACCCAAGTCCGTCACCAGGGCCACCCCATGGTGGTCTAAACTTAGGCCCCAACTAGGCGAGCCCCCACACTAGATGGTCCACCTAAAAGGGCATGTTAGAGCCCCTCGCACATGTTTACAACCCTTAGCTATGGGGAGGTTAACTAGAAACAAAAACCGAATGAAAAAAAAAGTTTTGTCTAGACATTACCCATTCATGGTGGTGAGTTCGTGTTTCATAATGTTTAGACTATATCAACAACATCAACCTTAGGTTCTTTCTAAGTTTTATGTGCAACTTGTCTTACGATTAGCCTTTTCCAACCTCTTTCATTGTTTGCTTTTCATTTTTCAATTTTCTATAAAAATAATGTGATTCAAAGTTGTTGTAGTATTGAAAGTTGTTTCATTTGTGAGTCATGAATTTATTTTTTTTGAATTATCTGATGCTTAGTCTCATTCAATGTCAATCTTCTTTCACAATGTCGTTGCACTTTCCATAGACCTACAAATTCAAATTTTAGGAACCATGATGTTGGTGGGCTACTTGTAATTCCTAATCCCAATGTAACTTTTTCATCTTGTGGTCCTCTTGTCACTACCCCTCCTCTCTTTTCTTCTTGAAATTTGATATTTCATTTCCAAATCCAAATCTAGAGCTTTGTGACCTTGTTAGGTGCTTTGTGAATTTTGTAGGCTTGTTGGGCTTGTTTTTGCAAAGGCAAAAACTTGATGATTTATTTTCTATCTTTGTTGAATGCAAGAACCAAACACCTTAGTTTCCATTCCATGGACATGTTACCCACTTTCCATGCTCCAATTGCAATGGTTTCTCTTTTGAGGATTTTTTGAAATTGTAAATGTATGTGAGGGAATTAAACCCCTAAATTTGGCTTTTTCAATACAAGTGACCTTTGAACAACCAAGTTGAAAAGGCTAGTTTTAAGAGTTCAATTCCCAAACAAGTGTTCGGATTTGATTATGAAATTGTATATTCACCATCACAAACTTAATAGGCTTCATAGGTTCAAACAAATTTTGTGCAAATTTCAAATTTCATAAGTTCATACAAAAATTGCATGAATTTCATGTTATGGTTAAAATGAACGATATTTGTATGTATTCATAATCTCAAATATTCAAATGAATGATATATTTTTTTAAATGACACACATGAATGTGCATGTTTTATACACAAAAATCACATAATTTTATGCAAAATTACATTGTGATAATTACATTGATTTTAGTTAAAATGTAAATTGTACGTACTTCACATCAAAACATCATTACATAAAAATAATATGTATTTTTCGTGCCATTTTTACACTTTGAAGCCCACAAATTTCACACGAACATATTGTTTTATAGTTTTTGCATGAATTACATTGAAATTTTGTGATATTGAAAGTTTGTGATGACTTGTTTGTTCGACATTCTTGGTTTTTGTTTTCACATGTCCATCAATACATTTTTTTTTATCACCCTAAACTTTACAATTTAGCACAAGTAAATGCCAAATTCAAATAAAATAGTTTGATTATTCTTTTGAAAACCCCATGTCTAATAATAGAATAACTGAAAAACTTTTAAGTATTTTTCAATGATATACAAATGTCAACACCTTTGAATATAAAAAAAAGGTTAAATTTTTTACCCTAAGCATTTTAAGCCCTACTAGCTAGATTATTTATTTTAAGTTTTAAGTTTTGATTATGAATTCATTATATATTATTAAAAATGCTTAGTTGAGTGATTTTTTTTTGACATAGAAAGTAATATGATGCCATTGATACAAAAGGAAGAAAATTTTGAAAGATTTTGCATAAATTGAGATATACAATGAAATAAAGATTTTTTAATAAAGTCCTTTATTCATTTGAATTAATAATTCAAGTTTTCAATTTTTTAATGTAAATTTTTGATGCAATTATTTACAATTGATAAAGTCTAGAAGTAAAAAAAATTGTTTAGCCTTGCCATATGACTTGTGCAATATAATTTATTCTACTACAATGTAAAATGGACTTTTATTTTTACACTAATATGAACTCTACATATGCTGGAAAGTACTCCACCTTAGTGTGCTTTCACCCTATATATAAGGTTGGAAATATAAAAATGAATGCACACAAACATAATTTAGGTGTTTTAAAATACATTGGTTGGTATTTAAGTCATGTAAAATGTTAGAAACATGATAACATAGATGGAGTTATATATAATGTTAAATGAAAAAGTAATACTTCAAGACATGTTTGTTGAATAATTTAATTTTCAAGATTCCATGGCAAAAATTTGAATATTTCAAAAAAACATTGTTTTTTTTCACAAAATTTTATTCTTTGAAAAAACATATTCTGAAAATTTCAACATTTCTACTTGAATAATGTAATTTGTGTCAAAGCTACCAAGGTATTATGGTAAAATTAGATCAACAAATTCAACACCAAAATAAGGAAATGATTGCCCATTAAGGCATTCGATACTTGTTGAATAAATAAAAAACAATGCAATAGAAATATGCGTAAAATCAAGAAAAGACAAGGTTAGTACCTCAAGTTTGGTCATATGTAGGGTGAAAATTTTAAAAACCTGAAAAAAAAACATTAACATTCAACAAGGGTGAAACTAAAAAAAACCATCAATTTTGATAGTTTCCTAAATTTCACCTTGTTTTTCTTTTTTCCTGAATGCCTCCACTATTGCAACATAGATTTTCACTATTCCTACATGTATAACTACTATAATTCCTCTCAAACTTTGTGCATTATATGTTGAGATTCAACATTTCACACTAAGTTTCAACATTTCATACTAAGATTTAATAAAATTTCCTTAGTTTGTAGATACCACTAAAAGAGGGGTTAGGGGGTGAAAGACAAGGTGAAGATAGGGTGACTTCACGGATATCTTTAATATGATGAAAACATATCTTTAAAAACCACTTAAGGAGGTGGAATTCTTTAAATTATATTTATATAGTTTTGAAAAATTACAAAGGGAGCACAATAATTTGGATTATTAAGATGTTTTTGGGAATAGACTCCATTAGTTGCAAGTTTCAATGTTAAGAAAAAAAATCAACTTTAAATGTTTGAATGCTTTAAATGTTTAATTTCCTTATCAAATATGCATCATTTGTTCTAAAAATTGAACAAATGTTAACATTTATTATTTAAAAAAGGAAAGAATTGTAATTGATGAAGTTTATTTTACAACACATTTGGAGTGCATTTAGTTCAAATGTGATTTTGGCCTTGAAATTTATGAATTTTGAAGACGTAGCTATAATAAAAGTTATTTGTTTTCATATGTTAAAGAACTTGAATGCATAATTTAATTGACATATGGTTAGGATGTAATCAAATTTTATTTATATTTAACATGTAGTGGTAAATTAAGTTAGAAAAATATATTTTTTAATATTATAGTCCATCACATGAATGTTGCATGCAATCCTTGGAAATGGCTTTGCTTTAGCATTTTAGCCCTAGTTCCTTTGATTATGTTTGCATTTGGTATGGGTGGAAAAACATAGAGCTTGTCCACAATAAAAAACTATAAGTATCATATTGTCGTGTGTAGTAAATTGTATGTCCAAAATGTTCATTATCTATAAACCCAAAATAAGGTGGTGTTTTATTAAGTTACAATTAAGGTTTTTGGCTTAATTGTATAACTAAGGTTTTTTTTCCCCTATTGTTTGCAATGTGTTAATTAAGGGTGAAAATTCACATTTAGCAGTAGGCAATTATTTCAACTTGAAGCTTGTGTAAAAAAGCTTGGTGAAGAAACTTCTAGATGATAACATTGACAAAAAACTTAAAGAGAGATAAAATAAGCTAGAAATTGGGGGGGGGGGGGGTTATAAAAAAAATTGATAACATGTATTAATTTTGGACAAGACACAACAAGTTGAAGTTTTAAACTAAAATTTTGGCACAATATAACCATTTTAGTTTTGTGAAAAAATGCAACAAGATTTTGATGAAGGAAAGTTGAAGGGGAGTGTAAAGAAAAATTAGTGCATGAAGAAAACAACTTGATCAATGGTGAGTGTGGAGGTTGGAACATGAGATTGGATTGCATTCATTCTCCAATTTTGTAAAAACATATTTGGGTTAGTAGGTGGCAATTTAACAGGAACTACTTGAAATTTTAATGCAATAAAACATTCACCCATTTTTATTTTTATGTTATGTTTATAGTTTGCAAGAGAATATAACATTGGTATACCATTTAGTTTTTATTTTACTACACATTAGTGGATTTCATGCATTTTCACATATTAGAAAAAAAAAGAAAACATAAAATTTGATGGTAGGATCATTGATGGACTAATGACCAAACAACTTTTTGATTTGAAGGTATGCATGAAATCACAACATAAAACTTTCCTTTCAAACCTTCAACCTAAGATTCAAAAGAAAGTTTTATGTTGTGATTTAGTATTCGGAACAATTTGCAATCCTTGAGAGCAAGGAATTATGGTGTTTTCTTGACATTCATATGTTGTGTGCAATTGAACAAGTTTTCTTTCTTTCCCCATCTTTTTGTTACAAAGTTTTGATATTTTATTTCATTTTGGAGTCTTGTTGTCCATATTTTGGAAGGAAAGGAATTGATTCATGTTCCTTTTGATCTTTTTTTCCAAAAGAGAAAAATAAACTAGAAATCATTCATGCAAATGGGGGGCTACTAATAGGTAGCTTGGTAAGGGGGAGGAATTTTTTTCATTTTTCTTTTGTTCCCAACATGTTCCCTCCAAATCCCCAATGAGTTCCCATTAGGTTCCCAATGTGTTCCCCAAAGGTGTTCCCCATAACACCTCATTTTAATCTCATATGTTAAAGTCCTCCTCTTTTCACCTATATAGGTGGGCCAAAGGGGGAGGCACTCCATCCTTCCATGGAATCTTCTATTTTGGGGAGTCTCCATAATTTCAAATGTTTTTTTTATGATGGGCCAATCAAATTGGTTCATTGCAAAAAAAAAAAGTTGCACTTGTGAGGCGCCCCCAACTAATTAATATGAAATAGAATAAATACCCCCAATTTATAAGTTGTTGCGCAACCAAAAATTTTAAAAAATATTGGCTAAGAAGGGTTATTAGTCTAGGCCAAAAATAATGGCAACCAATTTTAGGAATAAAATTTCCATGCAACTAATGAGAAGTTGGATTGTGGAAGGAAAATACCTCCTTCTTTCTCTTGTGGGTGTTGGGGGGGGTTTTTTTTTCAAGTTGTGTTTTGTGTGGAGAATGGACTATCCACTGTTCACTTTCCATTTAGATAATCAACTTTCCATCCAAGTTTTTTTTTTTGTTTTTTTTTGCTTTGTAAAAAAGTTTTTAAAGGTCCTGTCAAAGCAAAGAGTTCCCAAGTTCCTAACATGTACCCCAAAAAGTCCCCAATTTTGCACCTCACTTTTACCCCATATGTTTTGGCAAATGCTATCTTTTTTCACAAATATAGGTGGGCCAAATGGGAGGAATTCTATACTTCAAAATAAAACCTTTTATTTCTAGGAACTTCCCCAAAAACAAATTGGAATGATGGGCCAATCAAATTGGCTCATTACCAAAAAAAAATTGAACTTGGGGGGCATTTCATCTAATTAATAAGAGAAGTGAACTTAGTTCCTTCTTGGTCCAAAATAAAGTCAAGTTTGAGTTCTTAATGCAATTACAAATTGAAACCTAATTCCAATTTGGTTTTTATTATTCACAACTGAAACATGTGATTTTTATCGACTAAAGCAAATACCTTTTCAATATTGGTTTTTACCATTGTATTAAAGAACATGCTCAGGTAAATAGATTAGTGAATGAACACATAAGCTTTCATAGACCATGCCTTGTATGAAGGGCAATACAATTTTTTTGTAGCACCTTTCAAACAAGTATGAGAGCCCACCATTTGGTGGCAACAAAAGCATACATGGTACTATAGCCTAACGTGGGTCTACAACTACAAGGGTTAATTTTTTATTAAATCCCTTCTAACACATAAATAAACTATCCAACCATACTACAACATAACATTTACAATATTCCCCACTCACATAATCCCCAAATATGAAACCCTACATTCTTTTGGGATAGGATCACCCACACATTTCAATTTAAATATTTATGTGAGAGCGCCCCAAAGGGAGTTCATCAATTGTGCTTAAATATTCTCCATTATGGAGATCACTCACCAATGACTACAAGGTTTTCACAATGGTATCGACAATAATTTCCACATTGTGTTTATTTCCTCAAGATTTTTTTTTCACATATGGTGCTTTTACAAATCTTGAAAACAACTAACAACACCAAACTATTGATTACACATTATGAGCCTAAAGCTCTAATCACTACCCTTTATATACCTAAAAGAACAAAATGGATGAATGGTTAATCACATTCATCTACATCTATTCCCCATTTATCATCCCTTTATATCAAGCCAATCATCACATGCCACTTATATAACTTTTCATCCTTCTATGGATAGATCTTACATTATTTGGAGTTTAAGATTTGGTCAAGATTACATACTTGATCTCCCATTATTACCAGCCCAAAATAATTATTTAAATTATTCATAAATCAAACCTTATATGCCCCTAATCAAAAGATTTTCATTATAAGGCCCATGAGGCTTTTATTCCCCACATTTATCCATATCATTACTCCAAGTCATAATATTATTATTTGCAGTTATAACTCCTAGTAATTCTTTTGTTATTATAGTACCACCAACCAAATACACTAGTGGATTCTTAGGAAGGTCTATGTCCTCATTTCTCATTTCATGAAAAACAATAATCTCATAGTTTTTAGGTACCACCTTTGGGCTAAACCTTGATGTGCAAAATGTGGGTCAATAAAATCCAAAATAAACTAAAATTCTAAAGCACTATCTATTTTCCTAGCCACTCCCAATGGTTAGGAAAGGAGTTATTGTCAACTTTGTATTAACTATGTGGTTTTTTATTGTTATTTGGGCAAGGTCAATCAAGGCAATCCTCTAAAATTATTGTGGGGTGGCTAAAACCATATCACAAAAACTAAGGTTAATTAGATTAATTATTGTGCAAAAAAGGATGGAGGATTAAATATTGTGTATATTAAAGTATGTTCAATATTGTGTCAAGGAGTCTTATGATATTTAAATTTTAAAAATCTAATTTAAAGATCCTCTTGAGATATTGCATGAGCAATCCAAGCCTTTCAAACATAGGAAGTCCATGCCTAATATACATTGGGTACTAGTTCAAGGATATTTACCAGCAATGAGATTGAAAGTTTGCAAAAAAATTCAAAGTTTGGAAGGTTATGAATAAATCAATTCATCCCAACCTTCCAATACTTGCTAGTGTTAGTTTGAATGTGAAATTGTGGTGATTGACAAGTTTTAAGGTGCATGAATCCTCATATCAATATTTAAAGTTGAACAACTTCATAAAAATTTTAGTCTCCAATTCCTTCTAGCAACCTTTATAACTCTTACCAATGAAATCATGATTCAACATTAGTAGCTCTTAAAAAAGTCCTTCAAAAGTTACTTTGTCAAGGTAGACAAACATTAGATAATCACTTACCATTGTAAGGTTTGATACTTGTAGGTTTGGATGTTAAATTTCATAGCCAAATTTTTTAATGTTAATTTGACTTTTATGATAAATTTGAGAATGTGAAAGTTTAAAATTCAAGTTGATTTTCAAGATTAACAACTTAACATCTATATCTTCAAAAAGGTTTTTTGTTTGCTCTATTTGTCACATTGAGATTTCATAAATCATAGTGCTCCCAATTATAGTCTTGGTACCAATGGAAACCCCTTAATGAATATGGATGCACCAAGGTGATTTTATAGTGTTTAGACTCAAAAGTGATTGAATATTGAACAAGTTGATCATTGAAAGTTCAATAAAACCAAAAGTAAGTATTTAAAAAAAATTGAGGTGAGCTTTTGGAATTATTAAAAAGCCCTCAATGTGTGGATTTCTAGAAGTGATTTCATAATGTTTAGATCAAAGATGGGGGAGAGATTGAACTTTGAATAGTTTTTGAGATTAGAATTTCACCTATTGATTTTGGAAGGAGAAATTAGCTAAATAACAAATTCACAATTGGGCCAACAACATAGGTCATACTAGTCTATCTTTTAAAGGAGGTTGTTTGTTTGTTTTATTTATCACACTGAGATTTTCTAAAATATGATGCCCCCATTGCACTCTTGGTATCATTGGGAAGACCTTCATGAGTACACATGTGCCTAAGTAGTTTGGTATTTGTAGACTTATGGTGCAAGAGTTATTGAATATTGAATAATTTTATTATTGAAATTTTTAACTAATTGTTTTTAAGAAATTGGTGCAAAAGGCTCATACCCCTAAAATGATCTTAACAAGTGAGATTTCTTGGAGGCAATTTTGTAATTAAAAAACCTAAAGTGGGGAAAATATTGAAGTTTGAGTCATTTTCATCACGAGAATTAATTAGTATTATTATTCAAATCACAAATTGGGATGCATCATTAAAGCCATTTTCACACTTGGAGCAATTATATAATCATGTTCATGCTTGGGCCAGCAACATATGCCACACTTAAATTATAATTTGAGTCTTGGAATTGAACCTTGAGAATATTATTGACCAAATTACAACATTGGGTGGTAGGTGTGAAGTGGTGTTAGTTGAGTTTGACTGCAAGCATTTATAAGTGTTCACTAGGTCCTTTTCCCTTCTTTGGATACATGCTCCATAAATGTTATTAATTAGGCCTAAGAAGGAAAGATCCTATGGTTGAACTTATAAAAGGTCTCATTCAACAAGGGTTGGATGAAGAAGGTCAATTCATTGTGGTGTGGTGGTTATGGTATAACTTAAAACCTTGTAAAGTTGTGGTCTTTATTTTGCTTATGCCCAATAAGAGTCTTTTCATTGGGTTTTGCTTTACTCACATTGGAGAATATTCTTTTTATGAATTATGGAATGAACACATCAAGATTTCCAAACATTGCTTTTTGGAGTGCCAATGCATCATATTTGTATGGGATGTGATTTCCAAGTGGTTTGGCTCAAATGGGGTGCTCCCCCCAATATTATCCTTTCTTGGCAATAACATCTTTATGAAAGAATATTCTCTCTATTAATAGTGCAAAAAAAACATCAAGACCTTCAAACAGTGCCTTATGGAATGTTAATGCATCATATTTGTGTGGGATGGGCCTTCAAAGTGGTTTTGGTCAAATGGGGTGTTGCCCCTTATGCTATTTTCTTTCAACGACATCTTTATGGCAAAATCTTCAACTCCCCTTCCAATTTGGAGGCACAAACTAAAGAGACCAATCCAAATGGCTTCACATGTTTCAAACAACCCATTGACATGCTTCGTAACTTCATTATTTACTTTTTTTCATTTGAACATTGGAATAATAAAAATGGTAGGTTTTACTCCAAAACAAAAATGATTTTTATGCTTGGAAGGTTATGTTAGACTTTAGTTCAAAATGTGATCACCGAAATGTTCTTAAAGTTTGTAATGCATTCCCTAAGATGTTGCCACTAACACTATAAGTTTTTATCGCATATGATTTGCCTAAAGTTGTCCTCTTTTCACCTATATGGGCAGGCCAAAGGGGAGGCACTCTATAATTCTATCTTGAGAATATAAACTTTTATGTTGGGGAGCTTCCAAAGTTTCTAATTTTTTTTAGACAATGATTCACTAATCAATTAAATTTGCAAAAAAAACACATTGAAATTGGGAGGTACCCTCATTTAATTAATTCAAAGATAAAATATTGACCAATTACATTTTAAATTTTTATTTTTATAATGCCTTAAAATTTTACATTAGGTAAATTGAAAACTGGTTGCAAAAATTTGGAATCCCAACATTTCATAATTAATCAACCAACATGTTCATGTTTTCATCTAACAATAAGCTTTTTCATATTTGGAGCTAAAATATGTATATTTATAAAATTTTAAAAAAATATTATTATTTTAAAATAAATAAATGGACCAAATCCATCATCACACAAAAAAAAAACACAATTGGGGGGGGGGGGGGCCCC
>Ga0209611_10001610_pt1 | contig 38934 bp, 23 predicted proteins | sample S1TSphgellanicum_3_FD_187693 | JGI IMG/M metagenome (GOLD analysis project Ga0209611, IMG submission 187693) | Host-associated microbial communities from peat moss isolated from Minnesota, USA - S1T2_Fc - Sphagnum magellanicum MG (SPAdes) (version 2) | ecosystem: Host-associated > Plants > Peat...
TGTCATCTATTGTGATAACATTAGTAGCATACTACTTGCTAACAACCCGGTCTATCATGCTAGGACAAAGCACATTGAGGTGCACTACCACTTTATTAGAGAAAAAGTTCTAGCAAAAGAAATTAACCTCATTCATGTCAGTACTGAAGATCAAGTTGTTGACATTTTCACAAAGGCTTTAGGTACAGACAAGTTAAGGAAGTTTCGAAAAATGCTTGGTGTACTAGAAGTGGATTTGAGCTTGAGGGGGAGTGTTGAGAATTCAAGCTCAACTAGTTAGGTTTCATTAGTTACTGGGGTAGGAAAGTAACTAGGTTGTTTTCACAAGGTTGAATTACTTTCGTTACTTATTTTAGTTTGGTTATTTGTGGTTTGGTCTTGTAGTTAAATACCTTGGTGTTGATGGTTTGCTTCTCTTTTCTTCATTACACAAATTTGTGTATTTAATGTGACAAGAACCTTGGAGAGTTCTTGATGTTGTGTTTTGTGTTGTGAGCATTATGTTGTAGTTTATTTTCAATAAAGATTTATGTTTGCACTTGAGTAGATCTCCTATTTGTTAACAATTAACCTTTTCTTTTAGAGGGGGATAGTGTCACAACCTTAGCCTTGGGCTCGCGACCAAGGCAAGGGCTTGTAAAAAGTGCGAACGAAAAGTGAGTTTAGGATTCACATTTCATGCTCCTAGGAATGCAAGAAAGTGTGAAGGAATGAACCCCCACACTCCCAAATGAGCTCCCACTTTGGGAGTTGGACTCCCAATGGACTTCCAAATCTTCAGAGGGTGATTGCAGGGGTCAAAACTCATTGGATTGAGAAGTTTCTTATGTCATTAGAAAGCTCTTGGAACATAAATGTCTAACATCAGCTCACATGACTCATTTGAGTACTTAAAACACAAATTATGGCCAAAAGAAGGGCTGGGAATCAAATTGCCAATTCGACTTTCGACCATTAAAAGTCAGGAATCGCCCTGATTTCCTTACGTGTAATTCGCGTGCCACATACGTTTGGAAAGCTCTCAAAGAGGGCTACAACTTTTCTTCTAATTTCATTTCAATCGGAGGTTTGCACACAAAGTTATAGGTTTCCAAAGTTGCGGAAGTCCGAACTTCGGGAATTTCAAAACTGTCATTTGGGAGTTCTGAAACAAAATGACATTTGGGTGTTGGCCCCGCAGCCAGGCACAGAGAATACTATAAGGGGGAAGGTGATGGCTTCCCCCAAGTCTAGGCCATGGTGAATCTTGTGAGTTCGTGTTTGCTCGTGGTTCGTCCGTGCACCAAAAGTGCTCCAACTATGCACTAACCAACTTGTTGTTTGGTTTGTGTAGGTACATGTAAGTAATTAAATTACTTGTCACTCTTTTTAGTCCCCATCTCAGAGTTCTAACATGCCCCTCTATCCCCAAAGTGTTACGAACCAGGGATCATGCCCTAACTCCTTATCCTTTTGTTATTTTCACATTTAGACTCGTAGTTGAGTCTACCAAGGAGTTTGGGGGTGCGTCATTGCCCCACTCTCAAAAAGAAAACACCCAAGATTACATTTGCATGAATTTGGGATATGTGCCGTTTATAACATGAATATTTTTATTACATAGGAAGGAAAAGGGGAACCTTGCATAAAAAAATACACAAATTATATGGCAATAAACAGGTCAACCAAGGTCTTACAAATCGTTAAATATTTAGAGGGAATTTTCAATGGAAATTGTAGCTTGTCTATGGGGAAAGGCTATGATTTATATGATCCTAATAGAACCACCATAAGAACTTACAAAGGAAACTTCATTAGTTTAATGATGGATAGAACTAAAAATTAGAAAAGTCATGCTTTCCTTGTTCGAATTAAAATTGTGGCAATTGGATTCGAAAATTGAAACCTAATGTGAACAAAAAAATCAAACGATCACCAACATAATAGTTGACCCACATACGTTCATAACATCGTACGAACATATCAAATCCAAACTCAAAAACATGAACCTAAGAGGAGATGATGAACAAAAGACCTTCTTGGGGGGGAAGGGAAGGAAAACCTTTTTTTCTAGGCATTAATTGAAGATGGTTTGAGCACGTTGCAAAACGACAATGCACAAAAAAATATCCATTCAAACCCATAAGACAAATCAACATCCCAAAACCAAGAAAACCCAAGGAGATGAGATTGCTTATGATGATCGGCCTCAAGGACCACCAAGCAATATAAAAAACCATCAAAACAGTTTATAAAAAAATATACATACCAACATTTTCAAAGGATTCAAATAAATTTAGATTGAACAAGTCTTGCCATATGGCACTTGAAACTATAAAGTATGGGTAGAAGAAAACGTCTTGCTTTATTGAATTCGATATTCAAAAGTGTTACAAAACTTTGAATCGAAAAAGGTTCAAAGACATTATGTCAGAAAATATACAAGATTAACGTTTTTTGGATATGTTAACACAAATATGTGGGCATAATAAGCATAGGAAGATCTATATATGAAGATAAGATAATACTTCAAGGAAAAAACGTACTATCATTTCTTTTGTGTGATATCTACTATCACAACCCTAGCCTTGGGCTTGCGACCAAGGCAAGGGCTTGCAAGGTTGCGGGCCAAGAAGGAAGCCCGGGAGTGAAAGAAAGTGTGAGGGAATGAACCTTCACACTCCCAAAGGAGCTTCCACTTTGGGAGTTGGAGTCCCGGTGAACTCCCGAATGTTCAGAGAGCGATTGCAAGAGTCAAAACCCAAGAGCTTGAAAAGTTCTTTATACCATTGAAAAGCTATTGAAACGTAGATGTCTAAAATGGGCTCACATCACCCATTTGGACATCTAAAACACAAGTTATGGCCAAAAGAAGGGCCGGGAGTCAAATTGACAATTTGACTCCCAACCACTAAAAGTGAGGAATCGACCTGATTTCCTTATGTGCAGGTGACGTGCAGCATACCGTTGGAAAGCTCTTGACGAGGGCTACAACTTTGTTTTAGACCTCATCTCAATCAGAGGTCCTCAGACAAAGTTATAGGACCCCAGAGTCGCAAGAGTCCTAACTTTGACAATTTCGGGACTCTCACTTGGGAGTTTTGGGACAAAAAACCATTTGGATGTGGGCCTCGTGGAGAGGCATAGAGTATATTATAAGGGGGAAGGTGGTGGTTTCCCCCAAGTTCGGGCCGTGGTGAGTCTTGTGAGTCCAAGTTGCTTGTGGTTCATCCTAGCACCAAAAGTGTTCCAACTATGCACTAATCACCTTGTGTTGGTTTTGTGCAAGTCCGTGTGAGTAATTGATGCTTATCACTCTTCCTAATCCCATCCTGGAGCTCCAGCATGCCTCTCTACCCCCTCAAAGTGCTGCGAGCCAAGGAATGTGCCCCGATTCCTTGTTCTTCCGCTGTTTTCAGTTTAAACTCACATTTGAGTCCATTAAAGAGCTTGGGAATGCGTCATCTACCTCCACCAACGAGATGATGAAATAAATCAGATTAAGAAAGAGTGGAACACGAAATTCGAACCACATTAACCCTAAATATTGCGAGCTAAATTCTTTAGATAGGAAAACGATGGCAAGATAAAGAAAAATATAAAGCAGCTAAGGTGCGAAAAGTGGCATTGAATGCGCATGGTAAGGGAGCTACAAATTAACCATCAAGACTATAAAAATTTTGAGTTTGTTAGGGTAAACTATATTAGATATGCAAATAATTTTCTTATTGGCGTCTTGAGGAGCAAGGCCACCACGTTCAAAATACTAGAGAGAATGACATAATTTAGATGGTTGGACGACCTAAAGCCACAAATAAATGTAAAAGAAAACCAACTCAGTCACACAATGTCTAACAAAATTTCATTCATTCCTAGTTTTTTTTTATGGATGCTTGATTTAAAGTATATGCCTGTGGTGAGCTTTGCCTACATGAGGGCGGCCTTTAAAGAGAGGGCTCATGCTATGAGACCTTAGTAAAGGCTAGAAGAGTGTTGAGGAAATGCCGTTGTGCAATTGCGAAGTGCTAGACCTTGGCATATGAAAAATGACGTCGAGAGTTGGGTAAGGACAAAGCCAAAGGACAGACTATCAAAATGGCAACATAACATATTTTGGCTATGTTAAAAGAAGAAAGCTTTCAACGGCAAGAAGAGACTTGAAAAACACTTTGGATATTCATAAGGTCAACCCTAGGACAAAAAATGTTTTCAAAGGAAGAAGTACAAATATTCTTTAAAATACTAGAAGCCTTCTGGATGGCCATAGACTGAGGGAGAGTAATAGTCACTAAAGCCATTAAAAAAATAGAAGGGCAAGGCCCAGGGTAGCTTTGCTGGAGAGATGGTGGCTGGGTGCAAGTAGAAGCTGCCTAGGCATCAAGGCAATAGCTGAGTTCAGCCCCCCATTTTGGGAATGTCCTCACTATGCGCTTACTCACCATAATGCACTCGGTGAATGTTATCATAAGCCTAATTATAGGTAGATCCTGAGGTGCCTCATGTTTTTGAGTATGCATTATCCATGTGCATAAGGTGTCCTCCAAATATACTAGGAAAGTTTTTCAAGTGCATCACCTGTTGGGTATAACCCTAATGAATCACCTTGATAACTGGTGGGGGTTTGGTGCAATTTCTAAAACCCACCCTACACTGCTCTGAACATTTGGCACTGTCTGCATCTTCTTAATTTTGAATAAAGCTTGGCATTATAGCAAATGGAGGAGTGAAACTATAGAACATTTGACTGATGTTTGTTCATCACTATCAACATAGTGGTTGTGGGTTTGCCATTTTTGATAGGGTTCAATGTCAATACAGCAAGAACAAGGGTAAGCCATGAGGCAATGCACCTGAGTTAATGTACATGAATTTTTCTGTATGAATCTTTTGTGGGGCTGCTGTTCATGAGCTGAATTGGAGTTCTTTGGCAGGAGGACTTTCTCAAGTGTCCACTTTAGTATGGTCACAGTAAGTAATCCAACTTGTAATTTGACACTTGAGCTCAAAATTACAACACAAGCACAAATTATGGCTTGTTTGAATGAACTGGTTAGCCCATCCAATGTCATCCAACAAGTATTCAAGTTTACTGTGAAAACCATGAGCTCCCAGTTAAATCTTCATGACTTCAAAGTTGTCATTGAGAAAGCATGCTTTGAGACAATTTGATATTTGGCCAGTTGGGCTCACCATGAGGTTCTTTGAGATTAAAACCAAAGATCTAAGTGTCCAGCTGTAGTAGCTGTAACTCTTGCTTAGGAACTAAAACACCCACTACAGCTCGGGGTTGCCAGTCACACATTAGCTATCATTTTTCCATGTGCTGTTGGTGCTGAAACCAAATCAATGGCAGAATCAGTTGATCACACAGGTGAGAGATTCAAAGCAGAATTTTATTCCAAGGAGAAGATTCAAACTAATATTCAGCAGACAGGTTCAGGCACTTACATGGGGTGCAACTGACTTGGATCTTCTTGTCTTCACCAAAGTGATTTTCCCCAAAAAAGAAGAATCCACCGGATCCCTAATGGGTACCAAATAGTTTGCTACTCTTTGAAGGTGCTCCCAGCAGTGAAACAAACTTTCTCTTTTCGAAATTCCAGTGATTAGAATGCATTGCCTCTTGCTTACTATCTTTGCAAGTGCCTTACAGACACATGCTTGATCTAAATTTGACTCACTCATATCCCTAGTACAAGAGAATGTGGTTTCTCTCACAGAGAAAGCTGCAGCTCATGACACATTTGTGAGGTAAACTTTGTGGTTTCATCCATTACAATGTACAATATGTGGTGTTTATATTACATTAGAATAGCAATTTGACATTAGGTAATTGGCACATGTAATACATTTGTACTGTCCCTTGAACACTTCACTGTTGAACAAATCCAAAGGGATTCATAATTTCTCTGCTGAACCAAAAGAACTTTTGGAACCTCCAGAAGATGGCTACCCTGGGCCACCCATAAGACAGGTTTCAACAATCTTCAATTACACACTACTGGAAAAAAATAACAGCAGCATAGATTTGATTCAAAAACCGACAACAATTCCATACTAAAGGCCAGTGCCTTATGGCCTGCACTTGGCACACATATTGGGAACCAGCTGGTGTTCATGGAATGCTTATGTAAAGCTACAAGATTCCATGAGTTGCAACATGTTGCGACCATGGACTCGAGCCTGATAATCTAGTACTACAAGATCAGAAATTTTGAAATCTAGTGACTACCCTAGATCTAATCTGTATGGGAGTATGAAGCAAATTAACCCTAAATTTCTGTGTTCACAAACAAGAGCCCTCATGCCCATCACATTGAGAACTCATATGTAAAAATTTGAGCTTAAGATTCCAACCTATAAGTTGCACTCAGTTGGTTTTTCAGAACTGGTTTTCCAGATATTGATATGGACAGTAAACAACTATATTGTACATCACGCGACCATCCAAACTCATGCAGCCCCAGCAAAACCTGGATCTTTAAAACCATCTTAAAAGAACTGAGCCTTGAATTCTTTGTGTATCAGGTGATTGCACATACCACAAAACCATATCAAACATAGATGTATGGAGTGTTTTATGTGCCAAAAATAAGCCACTATATAATACATAAACTCAAGAGTAGTGTGACATTGTCACATCTGCCCTCTCAATGCATACTTCAATCCACCTTAAAACTTTATTGAAAAAAAGAAAAAACTCTGGGCCTTGAAAGCTTACTGTAAGTAAAACAGGATCTTGACAACACAAAATAATTCAACTTGAGTGCACTTTGTTATATTTGTGATCATGCCTTAACCCTCTCACACCATGAAGCCCCTCATTGCACTTTAGGCAACTCTGAAAGGCCTTGAAACAGGCAATGTGCATGTTCATCACTTTGCAATTTTTTTGATAAATTTTTTTTGACAATTATTTATAATGTGAAAATTTTATTTATAATTGATTTCCAATGAGGAAATTGATTATGACTTATAAAAATAAAAATTTCACAATTGGATTTTTTGGAAAGTCATGTCTCTTAAAACCTTGAACATGATCACACTTGGGTCAATGGCACAAGGGCTCACTAGTCCCTATGAGTGAGAGAAAAGAGCAACTTACATACTTGCTTTACTAGGTAATAACTCTATGAGAGAGAGGGGGAGACTTACATACTCCCTTTGCTTTGTCCCTAATGAGGGAGAAAGTAGAGCAATACAATTCATGGTGTTGCCAATGGAGGCGATTTGGAACAAAAATATAGTGGCATGTTCAGTGTAGGGCTTAGGCTTTTTGTTTGCACTGGTGGGGAAGGAAGGGCAGGGTGTTTGGGTAGTAGTTTTTTTCTCACACATTTCAGCTGTCCTATAACTTTTAATTACCATTATTTTGTGATTGGTTATTTTGGTAAGTTGGCTGCTTCCATAGGACCTTGTCAGCTTCAGAACAAATTATATTAGAAATGTTGAGAAAAGTATGTCTGAAAATTTCTTGTCTAACTAATATATAATTATATCTTATATAGAGTGTGCCGATTTAGACATTGAGAGGATGAAAGAGTGGGTGAATTCATGTTTCATGACAACACGAAGGAGTCCTTTCAGTCCCAAAATTAAAATTCAACATCAGTGATGCATGTCTGAACTCTGAACTCTGAAGAACTGTGCATCAAGAATTCAAAGAGCCCATTTGAGGTTTCATGACATCATACAGTCAATATTTTTTCTTGAGTTGTTTTATGTAGCCTTATGTGATCCTTAAACCCTAAACCCAAAAATATTCAAAAACATTTGGTACCAAGTGGCAAGAATTCACCACAAAAAAGGCCCTGATACCAACTTGCAATGATAGAAAAGGATCTCACTTGGAGGCATCACATGATAATCACACATCTATTGATACACAATATTCTTGGTTCTAAATTCTATATTAATAGTGGAACTTAAGCTTTTATTTCCACAGGCAATAAATACTACAGGTCCCATGCCTAGAGTTTATCATATGAATATTTTTGGACCACTTTGCTGTGATGGAATTGTCTATTTACAGAAGATAAAATGGCTCTCAAATGAAGTTAGCATTTCAACAATGAGAGCACTTCAAAAAATATATGATCAGTTCAACACATGTTTCACCATTGCATTGTGAAAAGAATCTGTGTGAGAACATATACTTCACTCACAAAGATTTCGGCTAGAGGAGCTAAGGACCTCAGGGAGGGCTAGCCCAAGGTGGAGGTCCAACAGTGAATGGGGGAGGAGGAGCTTTTATAGGTGGGCCAGCATATGGTGCATCAATATTCACACTAGCGGGTATTAGTACCAAAGGTGCTGGTGCCATAGCAGGCATATAAGGAAAAGGTGTGATAAAAGGAGGGGTATGAACTACACCAGGTGTCTGACGAAGGAAGGGATTAGGCCAATTTGGAGAGTTTTGGTACACGAGTTTTGTGGATCCCCGACTCTTTGAGATGGTCATATCATAGATGACCCAATGGTGATATACATATGTTCTTTGCTTTTGGTGATGGAATGCGCTAATAGTATTGAGCAGATGCATCTCACTTGTGTTTGTCATTGTAATCTTATAACATTGTACCATGGTGTGCCCATCGATATTAGTATTTTTCCGGCCAAGCATTTGGTAGAAATTAACATGATCAGCTTGTGACTTCAATAGTTTGTTGTATCTCATCTGACTCCAAATCCTTGCTACATAGTCATGGAAAGATTTTCCATTGTTGTAGTTCTGGGACATAAAAGAAGTAACATTTACGGCTATGTGTGAGACGCCCATGAGACTGATGAACTTGTTCAATTCTGAATTATGGATTTGAAGTAGGGTAACTAGACAGCCTTGGATTCCAGGAGTAAAGTGGATATTGGTGAGGCTCATCAGAAATCTGCCATTGTAATCAATCCTAACCCATACCAATTCTGCAGTAGCAAATGTTTCCCTTCTGCCATCACATTGCAAATCCAGTTTTGTGCCTGTAATAAACCATACTAAACAAAAATCATGAAACCTTCCTTGTTCACAAAGAACTCAAAAAATAATTCTCTGTTCATATTAGTCTCCTCCTCTCACAGAATTTCCCTTTGAAAACCACAAACAAACCATTCCAATCTCAATTTGATTCTCAAAAACCTGTCTATTTTCATAAGATTCTAAATTTTAAAAGTTCTTTACATGAGGTAATGAACTTCTCTTTGGCTCAGCTTCCTGGGTTTGAGGGCCCAACTGAGGGCAAGGCTGGTCCTGAAACCCAAGGAAGAACCTCAGAAAAGTTCCTTAGATTAGCTATACTTCAATCAGAAAAATGTATACTTCAAAGCCATAGAGACTCAAGTACATCCTTACAACATAATTGTCTAGTGAATGTGTGAAAGGTATTTGAATACTGACCAGAACCATGGCTATACAGCTTTGGAATTGGGTGCTGGAAACATGCATTGCAGATCACCATGCCTCCCATTGTGAGAGAGGAAAGAAACTCTGGGCGATTCTGTGGAGATGCCATAGAACTGGTCAGATGCTCACCGTGTTGTATGTGTGAAGCTACCTCACCCACATCATAAGAGGGTCTGAAGGTTCTGCTGTTGACACCCATTATGCTTGATATAAACATTAGTGCTTTCATGGCTTTCAGCAAGGTGCTACCCTGTTCCAGCTTCTGAGTAAGCATGTTCTCGGGCCCCATTGTTCTCCTCTTTGAAATTCTGTTCAATAATGACACTCCACAATATGAAGAAACATCACTTCTGAGCACGTTCACCAAATTCTCGCCACCAGGCTTTTATAAAAACAAATGGTATTCCAACAATGAAGTGGAGAAGTGGGTGGTTAAGATGAGTGAGGAAGGGACAACATGCAACATGTGACAACCTACTGATTGTGCAGCTTTTATGAATGTCCTGGACTTCATCTGTTTTGAGCTTTGGGACTGCTGGAACAATTGCTAGTAAATTGATGAACATGCAGATCTAGACTAAGAGCAGCTCCACCAGTGCTCAGTATGTGACCCTGCAAAAGAAAATTGGATGAAGCAGAGCAAAATGGTTTTGGCCCTGCACTTTAGTTTTATGGGTGGGGTTGGAAAAAATAAATAACTAAACTTGCACGTGAAAAATATTTTTGCAAGGGTCACATACTGAGCACGGCTGGAGACACTCTACAATTCTAACGCACACTGTTATTGTTTGTTCTTCCAAAAGAATTTGGACAATGAGTCTCTCCCCATGGAAAAAGAAAGAATCTGTAACCTAGCACACCAGCTCCAATATGTTGCAGCTTCATGTGAGGCTCCAACTGGACACAGGGATACATTCTTCCAGAACCAGTTACAGAGCAGCCCCATAGAATTCCACACATTGCTCTATCCCTTACTTATAGTATAAGTGTGGCTATATGCAACAAGGGGTGTGTCGCACCGTGGCCTTGCCATTTACATTAAAAAGTATTTTAAGGCAAAAGAAGAGTTATGGAAATTCAAATATTTCACCAAGCAAAAATATAATCTCCAAAAAAATCCTCTAAAAGAAACCAAAATCCTTCAAGATATCATAATTCTATAACTAATCTCAAGTTTCAACAAAATCCAAAATATCATCTTTCAGAAATCCTCATATAAAAATAGACCTAATACCTGGGGACAAAATCCCTTAAGCTACTATACTCTATAATGAATCTAAACACAATATCCTTGCCTACCAAGGCAAGGCCAACAAAACTTTCAAGTATAGAAAATTATCAGGGAGTGAAACTTCAAAGGAAAGGTTCTGAATTTCTGGGCCCCTGCCCTGTGGGGGCAGGGACTATCGCATTGGATCCAACTTTTGGAAGTTTTACCCTTATTAGGACCAGTTTCACATTAGGTGAACCGGTTTCTTTGGTGAAAGTGTTTAAACTATTTAGATTGGAACATATTGTTTTGGTGTTCGGTGTGTGGACACAGTAGGGAGATGTACAACATCTTATCTATTGGCAAGGCCAGCGTGTTTGTAATGCCTTGTTTACACAACTAATATATTGTACCCTTCAGCCTGTTCCTGTCTGCTCAGAAGTCTGAGAATTTGAAGTGTGTGGACAATTAGTCAAAAACTCCATGTGAATGTAGGGTGCTCCCAAAGGTGAAGGTTCTAGGAACATAATTACCATAACATAAATTGGCAGCTCCTGAAGGTACACAGAATTTTGTTTTTGGGTGAATTTTTGAACTGTAGCAACAAAAGAAACTGGAAAAGAAAATTCGAAAATTTGATAAAAATTTGGAGACATTTTCCAAACTTTAGAAACCACAAAACTGAAAAAAATTCCCTGGTGGGCAGCATTGAAATGATGTGGAGGTTGAGAATGTACTAATGCAATCATTAGTACAATCTCAACCTCTAGCATCTCGTGACCACTTGCTGGTTGCATTGGTTGGTATTATTGTAGTAGAATGTATGATAGTCTATACTCAGATCCTGCTAGCCCTTCACAATTCTAAAATTTCACCAGAGTTCAATTCACTGAAAGGAAGATTTCTGAGTTTCAGCTTGAAAAAAACATGCTGATTGCCGGCACAGCTTTGCACTCTGGAACAACTTAGATGAAGGTTAGATGGGTGTTTACTTGTAGCAGGGGGATAATGTGGGAACATCATTGATGGGCTGTACTGCTGGAACATACTCTGATTTCTCAAAAGATTGTCCAGGAGTTAGATTGTAAATAGCCATTATTCTTTTTTATCAAATTCAGGTCTGGCCCCCAAATAGTGGCTGTGCACAATGACAATCATGTTGGGAAGATACATCCAACTCTGCCGTGAATGAAGGTCCTTATCAGATCTGGTCCCCCAAGAGCCTTTTTGGTTCACTGCATTCTCAGCGGCTGTTTTCCTCCCTTCCAATTATGTGTATATATATATTCTTTTTGACATTGCCATCCCAACAGTGGGACTGAGGGGGAGCAGCAGGTCAAGAATAGGTTGTGTGACCTAAAAACAGTGTCAAATGTTTTTTATGGATGAAAGCAGAAACCCTAATTCAGCTCTGTGGCAGAGCTGTCGACGCCGTGGTGTTTCAAGGACGTCTAAAAGTTCAATTTCTTGTTTTTTCTGATTTTGGCTTGGTTTGTTGTTTATTGTGGAATGGTTTTGGTGTGATGGTTTCTATGATGGAACGTGATCATGGCTGCTCAATGGACACTCTGTATGAGCAGTGTGAATCATGGTTCTGGGAGAGGATTGGTGTGAAACTTTCAGGGGAGCAAAGGAAGGTGGAGAAGAAAAAGCTATATGAAGCCAGTTGAGGGGAAGGCAAATTTTTTGGCGAGTGGAGAGAAGCTAAGTTCTTGTTTCTACTAGTTAGGACGTGTGGGGTTGGTTTCGAATTTCAATTGGGGACAAAAGTTTGTTTGGAATTCTTCTTCTCAAGAACATAACATTTGATCTTCCATTGTGCCAAAAACATCAAGAAGAAATTAGGAGGTCTAGCATTTGCATTTTAGGGACCAAAGCAAAGGAAATGATGAATGAGTCTAGGATTTTAGGAGTGGTTATTGCGGCAGCATCATCTTTGACAGTTTGGGGGTCTTAATGTGAATGTGCAATGCGCTCATTCTAAGAAGAGAGTACATGTTGGATAGTGGGAGCTCAAGGGATTTTGGAACAATAAGATATTATGAAGTGTACAAGATCACACCCAAATGTTCTATTCTTAGTCTCTGCCTAGCTTCTGAAAAAAAACATGTAATGATGTTAGGGTTGCACTTGTGGGATTTATGTTATTGAAGTATGAGCTACCACACTCATTAAGCAACCAGTTGATTCCTTGAGAAGAAATCAAGAGAGGTCTAATCCCTTGAGGTCCATAGAACTAGAATAACAAAGTTTGATGTCTTGAAGGATTTGGATGTAAAAATAACACTTGTAGTAACCTTCTTTGTATTTCTGAAAATTTCAACAAATCTTATTGAGTTTGCATTCAAAATGTTAGGGATTTCCACACCAGAAATCATCTCCCCTTCTTTTTTGGTGACACTTGCTTCTTATAGTATTGTAAACAAAAGAACAGTGCTTAGAATTGAAACAAATGAACAATCTATTTATCGTACCCCAACAACAAACTAAAGAGTCCTTTATTGATACTGAGATGAAATAAACAACAAGTTTTAGCATCAAAACCCAAATCCCTTGGTTAGGGATATCCAAGCTCAGGATGCATCAAGTTCTAACCTCGATATATCAATTCCCATAACACACGAGTTGAACATCATTCTATAACCATAAACAAGCCTAATACACTTCTTGTTTGAAAAAAACAACAAATCCTACTTTCTAGAAGTGTAGCCAAAGATCATATCTTTCAATGTCCATTCAATCCTTTGAGCTACTAAATTTCATCTGTTACTATGCAATGCATCAATTTAGGTTCCATGTGTCAATGCCTCCAAAACATTAATCCCCTTTTACTTCCATATTGCAATTCAACTGTATGATAGCTTCTATGCATATGGTAATCACATGCCATAATCACAAGGTTTATGCAAAACCATTACAAGTTAGCTATGTTCATACATACCTAAGATAAAGATTCGACTTTTTGAAGAATGGTCTCGATTTGGTTTTCTTTTCATCATCTACTCCGACTCAAAGATACCATAAAGAGGTTTCTCATGTTCACCAATCCATAGAACCAACCACACAATTGGACTTAAACCCCTAGATGTTTCCTAAACAAATGCATAATTTTTGGAGTTTTACATGCTCAGTTATCTTCAACTTGGACCACCTTATTTCATCATATCTCACCACTAACTCCTTATACAAAATACTAAGTATATTATTCATTGTCACAAAATAGCTATTAGCAAAATGGAAGAAAATTCAACAAGTGTAGTAGAAAGACTAAAACTTCACATACAAGTAGGTTGATAACTTTGCTCTTAGCTTTTAGCTCTTATGTCTACCTTCAACTATTTCTTTCTCCTCCTTATATCAACAATTACACCACTCTTCCTTCTCCACCTCCCAACGATACAATAAATGTAACTCCATCCTCCACCATCAACAACTCCATCAAGATAAGTCCTCCTATTCCAATTCAAGTTTTTAAAAAAACTAGGAACCTTTGGTTCTAGTTCCTAAAATTTTGGAAACCTTAGTTTTGGTTTTGATTATGATTTCAAAAATCAAACCCAATTTTGATTCAATATTTACTTATGTGAACTTAAATTTTTGATTATAAATCTCCAGCCTCCAAACTACGTATACAAACAACCTAATCTCCACTCAAGGCCCATAGTTAGACCTAGACTCTATATCAATGTTACCACATTTGATCAACCTTTTTTTTTGGAGTGAAAAATTGCCAACAACACAAGAAAAGGCTTTATGACAACCCTATTGTAAAATTAAGGCAAAAAATTTATAACAATTCACCTAGTCTACCTATTTAGGATTAGTAGCATCACCACCTCACAAAAACCCTAAACATTTTTTTCACTATAGTCTTTATCTAAACCAAAACTTTTTCCGCCAAGACAACAACCATAACCAATAAGATTTTTGTCATCACACCTTGCATCTTTCCAAATAATTTGCCAACACACATGATACAGTTCAATCTCAACCTTGACAACATCTTGTAACAACAACCAATTAAAGGCTACATTTGACATTCCATGTTAATGATTCCCTTGGGCCAAAATTTGATTACAAGATAAGAGATGAATGACTTGTTTTGTTGGAGAAACTTCTCTTCACCACATGAAGTGGAAGTCTAGGGGCTCTAGTCACTAATGTGCCCTTTATTTTGGAATGACAATTTCCCCTAACGAGGGAAAGGGCATGCATTTGGATCTTTTTTTATGAACCAACAACTTACAATGGAAGAATCAATTATTAGCATTAATGTTTATTTCCCCAAAAAAAACATTGAAAAAGAAACATAAATGCTAATAATTAAAATTTTCTATTGTAAGGAATGAACTAAGAACAACAAAAATTTATGACATGTAGATATTTTGAGGTTTTTTGAACAATGACCAAAGTTGTTGGATAGTGAGTTAATGAGGGCCCAATGACATTGTTCCCTATTTTTTCATACCTAATAAAACTATTTAGCACCTATCTCAATTGTATTATTTAGGGTACTTATTATTCATCTTTGAATTAATTGGGGATGCCTTCCATGTTCAACTCTTTTTTTTGTTTTTTTGGGGCAATAAGCCATTTTGATTGGCCCATCACAAAAAAAGACTAAAACTTTGGAAACCCACAAATACAAATTTCTACTCTCAACATATAAATATATGTTGTTGCCTTTTGGTCCATGTATATAAGTGAAAAGAGGACAACTTTGGACAAATCATATGGGATAAAAATATGGTGCTATTGAGAAGATCTTGGGGAAAACATTGGGAACAACAAAAATAAAATAAAATTCAGCTATACTCTTGATGAATAGCCATAGGAACACACACTCTCCTCATAAGCATGTGATTTAGGTGTTTAGGTTCATGATAATGTTTGTTTTATGATTTATAATAAAGTTAAAGCCCACAAGAGCAAGATATTCCCAACTTAAAATGTAGGGCTTGATTGGGATACCACTTATTCCTACGTCCCTTAATTTGGGAAGGCCCCTAATGAAGGGCTTTACCTTTCACCAATTTTCTTTTGGTTCCTTTTAAAATTATAAATACAATGGAGCTCTATGATGTTGGCCCAATAGAAAATTGAAAAAACATTTGCAGCCTTGCCCTTAGCCATTGGAACATAGTTTATATTTTTGATGAATTATCACCAAAATTCCCCAATGGCCAAGGGTTAACCATACTAACAAAGGAAAAAGACTTGATTTTATTTTTTTCACCAAAAACCCTGCACACCATCACAACTAGCACCCAATACCTACCTTAAACCTGGGAGTTCTCACTAGAAGCTTCTATATTCCATAATGAGTGAGGATGTTTAGAAGACCCCATTCGTAGCCATTAAACTAATACATGTGCAAGTGCATTTCACTATGTAATCACCAAAATGTTCAACAACATGGGGAGAGCCCTCATCATTATTAAACCTTTCACATGCTTGCAACTCACCAACCTCCCTCCTTAGTAATGAACATTGATCACTTACTCCCTTTTTCTATCTCTTGCTTTTAATTTTGCAAGAATTCTATAATTCTTGAGTTTTTGCCTTGAAGCCTTGTGTGTTGACAAGATAGGAAGAACATTCCAACAAACTTATTGCATTCATATTGCTCAGTCAACTTTTAAAGTCTCATGATAAATCAAAACCCTCATCCAAACTCCAAAAATGTCAAGGTGAATGTGAAATTGCATTTTGCATTTTCCCTTGGAGTTTGTGATCTTCGACTTCTTTTTCTTGTTTTCTATGCTCCTTGCAAGGATTTAAGAAATGAACATGTTTAAGGTTTACAACTTTTAGACTTCAAACCTAATAATTTCAATAATGTCCAAGTTTTGAGGTTTAAATTTTAAATTGTTTTGTCATGATTCACAAGTTGCATGTGTGCATTATGTTTTGATTTTTGAACCAATGACTTTTCGTTGATTTCTACATTTAAAAAATTGAATTTTTTTCATGTAAATCATTGAAAGTTTTTTGAAGACACTTCATTTGTGTGAATTTTTAATCACAAAAATCCAATATAAGATCGATGGTCAAAACCATCACAGGGAACACAAAAAGGGAAGGCCAAAAAAAGGCCAAAGGATGCATAGATTGTAGGAACCCAAAAAAAGGAGAGAGTTAGTCTTTCTCATGGTAGGAAACTATTTCACCTAGAGCCCTTCTAATGTCACCTGCATGTAAATTGTGAGATCTAATAGTAATGGGAGGTCTAGAACAAGCATCACTTGCCAACACAATCTTCCTCTCTATAACAGAGAGGCTAAAGCATGCTGAAGAGTAATATTAACATGTTACTTGAAAAACTAAATGCAAAAAGACATAAATAAATGACTTTTCCATCATCTATTGTGGAAAAGATAGGCACATTCCTTGATGAAACAATCCATATCATGCTTAAGTGCGCCATGCACCTCCATGGCCATCGGAATAAATTAGTGCCCTTCATGAAGCCCTTTATATTTGTAGATTTTAGTAATGGCGTTAAGTTTCGTAGTTACACCTACTAGTTGACTAATAACATTCGAAGCCATTATCTCCCATGTTGGGTTAATAACCACCACATTGACAACGAAAATGTGGTCCTCTCAAGTCATGTATAGATCGACTTGTAATGAAATTCTTGATGTAAGGGCATACCATCGTTCTCTACATATAGCATGCCCACTTTCTTGGTTGATGTGAAGCGACTTTCTATCCTTCTATTCTCAGTTTTATGAGGTGACTATACTTGAAAGTACATATGCTATTGGTGAAGGAAAAAATGCAAAGTGTATTTCTAGATGTTAAGTTGCGTTATAGTTGAAACCAAATAGCTCGTCTCCTATACATCATTTATGATTTAGAATTGATAGATGTATATTCCAAGCTCAAACATTCCAAATCCTAGAATTTTATGTTAAATTGTCATTCATTCAAACCAACTTTTAAGGATTCAACACCATGTTTAACTTGGCAGCAGACCATTAGTCACTTAAAATATTATCCTTATCACATACATTATTTAAATCTAGCTTGCTTCAGCTCATTATAAAGTTAACTACAAGGTGCATATGCCTACCAAATTCCAAGCTCTACACCTAAATAAATAAGAAGTTATGTTACCAAACCCGAGAGGGTTTTAAGAAGGTAGAAAGTTCAACTTGGCTATAGACCACTAGTCACTTAAAATATTATTCCTATCACATATGTTGTCTAAATTTAATTTGCTTTAGCTCATTAGAAGCTAGCTACAAGGCGCTTCTGCCTACCAAATTATAAGTTCTACACACTAGTTAATAAGAAGTATATTACCAAACCTGAGAGGGTTTTACGAAGGTAGTAAGTTCAACTTGGCTATAGACCACCAATCACTCAAAATATTACTCCTATCACATATGTTGTCCAAATCTAACTTGCCTTAACTTATTAAAAAGTTAGCTACAAGGCGCATCTACCTACCAAATTGCAGGCTTTGCACATAAACTAGTAAAAAATTATGTTACCAAACCTAAGAGGGTTTATGAAATTCCTCTAAAATTTTAAGCTCCCAACAATATCCTTACTCATTTCCATTTTTTCAAAAGTACTACAAACATCTAATCCACTCTCCCTCTTTCCACAATCTGTTAAGATTAATCATTCTTCGTTTCCCAGGGAAGGTTGTACGAAAAAATATTCTCAAGACTCAAATTGAAAATTATTTTCGAAAAAAATAAACTCAAATGATCCAAATCCGCCCTTTAAAAAAAAGGAGAAGGAAAGAGGTGAAGGAAGATCCCAACTTGGTGGCCAATGGAAGGTTCCAATGCTTGGTGGCCCTTGAAAGGTTCCAATGTTTGGTGGCCCTTGGGAGGTTCCAATGCTTGGTGGCCAATGGAAGGAGAAGGAGAAACACCTTTTCACCTCTTCCCACTTTCCCCCCAACAAATACTTAAACCTTCATTTTTTTTCGTTGATCTTAAGGTTTTACTTTACCATGGTTATAGGCCATTACTCATGCATTTCCTTCCTTTTCTTTGACCTATAAATTATAATCACACATTTCGATGTAATAAATCCTTCACACATTCATTGCCAATTTGATTTTGATTGAAGTTTTTTTTCCTTTCCTTGAAATTATGGCATTGTGTATGGCCACGTTTTATGGGCCTCAAGTTGCACAAGTGAATGAAGAACCGCCTCTGGAGTCATCTCGAAATTTGACATTGATGCAACATTTTCGTGATGAAGATCTCGAACCACGAGAGGTGCGGGTTTGTCTTAAAGTTAAACCCCTTTGAGCTTGGTATTATTGAATTCCTCTAAACTTTCGCACCTTGGTGATTTTGTTGCAAGTTGATCTCACTTTTGGTGATGAACCTAAAACCGTCTATGAAGGTTGTTACAAAACTAAAAACAAATCTATGTTTGCATGGTCTTTAATTTTCGACGTTGGACACTATTATTGGTTGCACGGTTCAATTTGTTGACTGCCTCTTAATAGCAAGGCGGACTACTTAGTTCACACCATTCAACGCATCCTAGATTTCTTGTAGTTATGAATTATCATTGTGGCATAACCCAGGATTCGACATGTAATTACAGCTCCTCATTGAGCTTATCCATAATCTAAATAAAATTTTCATTCATTATGAAACTAATGTTGCCATTATCACCCTATCACACTATCTATTTAATTGTTAAATTTTCTCGAATTAATCTTATGTTTATAAGGTTTGAAGATTGTTTTATCTCCATTGGACCTTTCATTGACACCCCTTCAACTGCTTCTTGAATCTCAAACATCATTACTACCCACTAAATATTAAAACAAGATTAATGTTTTGCTAATCATTACGAATTTTAGTGTCTGTTTCTAACCCCAACCCTCTAAAGATTTCTCACCCTTAATTATGCTACTGAGATTCTAAAACTATGATTACGAACTTTTTGTTGAAAAAAAAAACTAACCCAACAGCTTATTCATCCAATATCGTATTTCGAAAAAGAAAACAACCCCCCCCCCATGCAACCATGCGCACTTATCACTCCTTATTTTAACATGAAGTTGCTAAAAACCCCTAATAACCTTATCACATTCGAATATCCTTGATGCAATTCTTAAAAATTGAGACTACCGCACATAATTGTGTCGATATGACTCACAAGCAAGAGTATACACGACGTCTCAGATGGCATCATGGGTGGCTATTCGTTGACTTCCAAATGGGCAACGAACTAAATGTGTGCCAAATGTGTCCAACTTGTGTTCACACTCACATGTGAGAAAACTAGATGCCGAAGGTTGAATCAAACCAAAATGAAAACATAACATTGAGGTGAAAATAGAATGTGAGATGCAAAACGAATGGATAATTGGCCTAGTAACCAACCATAGCCATGCCCCCTTGTTCAAACAAAACCGAATGTGGGCTCTGGATGTTGAGGAAATGGAGTCATCTTCCAAGATAGACTTAAGGGATGTGTCATGGTGGATGTCCATCATAGATGCCTATAGAGTTGGGGTGTTGGTAATTGCCAAACTTTAAAAAAAAAGGTGCATTTCCTTAACTACAAGAGGAAGGCCATTTCGTGCTGCATGTAAACATGATTGAAATAGGTGTAGGCCCCCTTCAACCTGAGAAACATACTATTCCAAAACAAGTCTATCAAAAATACGAAACCTAGAGCACAAATACAAATCCACTAGAGCTCTATTCCCTAGAAAAGTAAATGGGGCACAATCTTCCATAGAGAAAAGGCTTATACCACACAAAGGATATTGGTAGTTGAGCATGGTGCCTCACTACGGGGCCCTAAAAAGACTCCCATGATTTTCAACCCATAATGCCCCCACACATTTGCATAACTTTCCTATCGAAACTTGTCAAAAAAGACATGAGGGAAGAAGGAGATACTATTTGTGTGAGATAATAAGGTCGATGAATTACACATGAAGACAAAATGCCCAAAATAACTTGGACATGTCCCAAGAGAGGAAGATCATCGATATGTGCCATGTCTTGAAATAAAACCCCATCCAAAAAATGTGTGGCAAAGTTTTGAAAACCCACTGGCACACCCAAAATGCTTAAACCATCTCTGACCAAAGTGCATCCATGAGGAATTTCTATACTTGGAAAAAACCCTAATGGACTCCAAAGCTTGCATTTTAACACTTTGAATCTAAGCCCCACTAGGGTTAATTGGGTCAAAAGGTGGTCAAAGGTGTGGGTAATCTTATTCATAGGCCCCATGATGTGAATATCATCCACTAAGGATGGAAATACATAGCTGGGGGCTTGTGCGATGGTCTTTATGAGAGCTCGATAATGAGCCAAAGCAAATTGTGTGAATTGGGTAGAACTACCCATTATTGAACATGTACCTATTGTTAAACACTTTCCAATATTTTTCTCATTCATTAATGAAATGGAATGATTTTTGGGTCATTGGATGCACAAATTGGAGGACTAAAAATGTTCTTTGAGTGTCAAAAGTAAAGGAGCAACATGGAAAACACATGAAGAGGATGAATGATATTTTTTTTCAGTTTTTTGGAAAAAATAACTTTCTACACATTTCTTTAGTTCTAACCCCATATTTTCTTCATTTTTAGTTTGTTTTGAGGGATTTAAAACTTGATGGGTGCACCAACTAGGCCTTTACAAAACTTTATTTATGCAAGAGGCAAAGGTGCAATGATCAAAAATTTTAAGCTCAAAATCCCAATCTTTTTTTTGTTCAACCATCATTGAATACTAGATTGCCTTAGACCAAACACCCCATATCTCCCCCAATCCTTTATTGAATTGAACAATTTTTGAAGCATGAAAAGTGCTAAGAAAAAGGGTACAAATGTTCTTTGAACTTTAGAAGCAGAGGAAGAATGTGTGAAAATTTAACGTCATTTGAATTCTTAATTGTTCACTCACCAAGCTATCCCTCTTAGAAAACAAAAAAGTTTAAAAACATAATCCTTAAAGTGGGAGTGACTTTACGCTTACATATATAAAAATTTCCTAGTGTATTTGAATGGCATCTTATATCCATAAATATGTGTTTTAGGAAAGAACCTTACATCCATGAATATTTCCTAGAAAAAAGGATGTTTCATCCACCTGCTCTTAGGAATGAAGTGATTTTGAACCTACTTCTAGGTAGAAGATCCTTCTGAAGGTTTCATACACCTACTTTTTAGGAGTGGAGTGATCCTAGACCTATTTTTATGCATAAGATCCTTTTGATTCTTGATGAATATGCATCAAAACATTCTCTACATAAGCCTATGACCTAGGTATGTTTAGGTTCATGATAATGGTTGTTTCTTGTTTTATAATATGGGTAAAGCCCAAAAGTGGGAGATATTCCCAACTTAAAACCTAGGGTTCAATTGGGTTACCACCTATTTTTAGGCCCCCAATGTGAGGCCTAATGTAGCTTATGCCACTAGCTCAATGTGTGCATGACCTTGACAATAGAGTTCAATTGTGAAAAACCTATTTAAAAATTTGAATTCATTTTTAATGACAAAAGTTACTAGAATTTCAATATATAAGCTATACCTTAGGTCTAAAAATTATGAAATCACCTCCAAGAAATTGCACTCATCAAGAGTTTTCAAATACTATCAAAAGCTTGCCCCAATTTTCTTCAATTTTTTGGTTTTGGACTTTTTGTATTTTCTTTGACAAATTTCTTTTCAAGATTTAATAACTCTTACACCATAGATCTAAACATTATGAAACCACCTAATGCACCCCTACTCATGGGGGCTTTTCAATGGTACCTAGAGTGCAACCAGGAGTGCCATGGTTTGGGAGATCTCAACATGGCAAACAAATGAGGCCTTTAGGGAAATGGGACCAAATGGGACTCCCTGAGTCCTTGTCAAACATTTATTGGGTCAAATACAGCCACTAAGAGGCCTCACTCAAGAAAGTGAAGGTAAGTGGTGGTTCACCCTGGCCAGATATGGATGACTAGTGTTGAGAAGAAAAAGTTGGCAGTTCCACAGTTCTACAGTCATAGGCAGGTCTATCCCATACCTTCACATCCTTTATGTCTACATTACTTTCTAGTTATTTCTAAGTTATTAGCTAGTTATTTAATAGGCTATTTTCTAGTTATTTTCCAGGTGCTGAAAATTGCATTCCCCAATTAGAAATCTCCAAGTTGTTTGGGTTAATGGGGAGGTTTTTTTTCTCCCTGGTATTGATAACTTGGGTGCCAGTCTCAGCCCTAACTGCCATGGTACCTTACTGTCCTCATAGAGCAAGGGATCCAGTTTGGATTTGAACTCCCAACCACTCGGCTAGGCAGCCTGGGAGTCTTCTTTTTTGGGGGTGCAAAAATTGCCTAAAGGCACCAAATTTTGCCCGTATTTAATTTTTTGGGGGAAGAGTGTCATCAATTAAATAAAAATCTCTCTGGGGCAGGCTCGGAACTCTTGCTACCACCAGGGTTGGGTAACAGTTAGAACCTGGGTGGTTCTGGTTACCCAGAACCGAGCCAAAATCAGGTTTGATTTTTGGAGCTGAAACCAGAACCAGGTTGCAAACAGGATTTGGTTCTGCAATCAGAACTGGAACACAAACTCGACTCTAGAATCAAAACTGGATCTGATTCTTGATAGTGGATTTCATTGGGAAATTTCTTGGTCAGAGACGAACTATCCAGTAGGGTGCATATAACATGCAAAATGTTATATGAGAGATGTGAGGATGAATTGGAACAATTTGTGTATGAGGGCAAAAAATAAACATATCACACAGAGGGTCAGTGCTTATCAGATAGACCAGGTGAGCTACAAGAGTGCACAGACTGTGAATAATCAAAGTGTGTGAGTGGCTGGAGACTATTCACAATAACTAGCACTAGCACTCTCAAGGACATCACCAAACATGACCCATTGTCCAAGAGTGTGGAGCATACAGGTTATGGGACACATGATTAGTGAGTGACTTATGAGGTTCAGCCAACCAGGAACTTACAAAAAGTAATAAGGAGGTGTAAGCAAAAATCTGAAGGCAGCAAAATATGTAATATAACTTTCAAGATCTTGTCCAATGGTGTGCTGCCACGTTAGCAAGATGCTGACCACAATTGGGTGTGTATCTAGAAATCTGCCTGCAAAGACAGCCTTGGCCATAAGTGTTTTTTGAAGTACAGTACATTGAGGAAGCCAGTGCTGTAAATCTTGCTTGCAAACAGTAGCATCATGCTTGGCCTAGTTTCTTCTTCTTTGCATGATGAGATGAAGATCTTGCTCGCAGGAGGATCTGCTTCACATCTAGACAGGGCTTTTTCCTCTCAATTTTGTGATATAGCTGAAGTGGCTATCAGCATAAGGTGATTTAACCAGATTTGGTTACATACTAGATGTGAAAGGAAAATAAAAACAGAATCCTTCTATATCCTTTGCTACCTACTGGACTTTACTTATCATCAAAATGTGGCAATTTGGATTAATTTGTCTTCTTAAATCTGGCGAATTTGGGCCATTTTTTTCCATGAAATAATACTCTTTATATAGGTCAAAATCACATTTTTCATGTCAACAAAAAATCTGGTGATTTCTGCCCAAAAAAAACACTGCTTCTAGACAAGCCCATTAGGTACACACCCATTACATCAGGTTCAATCCTGATACACTAGATTTCTGTGGAAACAATTTGTTACAAGTGCAGTAAAGTTCTCTATAGAATTAGTACATTTGGGTGGAGCACACTGGTCTTTTGTCGGGTATCTAAAGTCTGCAACTAGAGTTGTCTACTTGCTCCAGTACTCACCAGCTGCTGCAGAGGCTGGCTGATTTAACTATAAATCTTCAAACATCTCTCATGGCAATCAGGCTCGACATCAAGGAATCCTGCACTGGAAACTCCTGATCAAGCTCCCAATTTCGCTTTACTCTCTCTCACTCTCCCTCTCTAATGATCCAGACTGAGGAAGGTGAAATCAGGCTCCACATCATGTCAAGATTGAAGTGGAAACTCAGACTGGAGAAACTCGCAAAAATTTCCTTAATTAAGACTCTCATGCGATCCGGAGGATCGACCCGGGAGGGCTGTAGTTGCCCTGCGTCTGCGCCATTTCTCTCCGGCTAGATTCTAACCTGCTCATCGACTGGGGACGGAAGAAATCTGTGACAAGGATAAGCAGCTAATGTCAAACCTCAAACTCTCTACACGCTTTGCATCAGCTAGTATATTATTTGGGTGGAATCGAGTTTGCACTCCCTTTGCACAAAAGCTCGAACTTTGATACGAAAAGATTGATGACAATTAGCTAGCTAGATCGACACAACAAGAGTTAGATAGCCATGGGTTGAAGATAATTTTACCTCAAGAGAATGTTGTGAGACAGTAGTCCACGACGTGCTGCTGCAGCAGCTGGAATCAGACACTGAGGGAGATGCAAGGTCGACAAACTGATCACTAGAGTTGTTGTAGCCTAGAAGCTCCTCTATCATCTCCGAAGCGAATTTGTCCTCCTCGCTCATGTTGCGACTAGTTTGATCATCGGTTGTCGATGGTAATTCAGGCGGCTTTAGTAAGTCTGGGGGGTTGCAGCTGCTTCCAAAGTCGACCTTCCGGCTCAACCAGTTGGCCTCAGCCTGCCTGCAGCCTCCTGTGAGTTGCTGCCATATCCCAAGCTTAGATTGCTCGGCGTCCAGGCATAAGCACGTGAGAGACTGCTCCTGCTGCATTAATCTCGTGTCATTATTGTTCTTCTTGAGCTCCTGTTGTTGCAGCTGCTTAATATTCATATTTTGATCAGCTTGAGTCGCTGCCAAATTATACCAGCGATGGAGTTTTGCACTCAGCGTTGCGGAAAGCATCTTCCGGGACTTATTAGCACTCATTTGCTGCAGTGGAGCATTTGGATCCAACGGGAAATTGGTGCGAGCTCGGACCCCACACATGAGGCGAGCCGCTTCATCGTAGGCGTGTGCTGCATCCTCCGCAGTTTCAAAGGTGCCTAACCACACTCTAGTCTTTCTGCAAAAATCAAACACCCACGAGCAGCAATAGAGAATCGCGTGTTAGGAGAAGAGTCAAGATCAGTGACAAAGTTTTTCTTGATTGAAAACTTCGAATTTTCATGTGACATTCGTCCCGCAAGATTGTCATGAGGAATTCTGTGTATGGGAAGAATAATGTCCAATATAGAGAGAGTTGGTAGCATCGATCCAGAAGCTGTGCTAGCTCCTCATGTTTCTAGTGAGTACTACTAGCGCATGCATGCTATTAGACGATGTGATTTCTGAAAATCCATTACTGTTGAATGTGTCTGTCAGCGTTGCATATCAAAATCACATCGGAGATGTAGGAATATCTGCAAAAAACTAGACTCTTGAGAACCATATGTCTATTTAATTAAGGCTTATAAGAGCTGCTGCACAAAGACTAAAACAATTGCAGCATTACTTGGAAATCTGTCAGACAGTACTAAGCTATAGAAACATACGAGAAGACAAATTGTGGGATCTAAGAGCAGCTGGGTAGCTAACTAGAGATCAAACGGGAAGCTGGAGACATGTGGATTAAGAAATGTACAAGAGCGGATGACGAATCTCCGACACCCAAGAGCCCCAGTGCCTCTGTCGCACTCCCCTGTATCTCTGAGTCCGTCCCATACCCTTGAAAGGAGCTATAAAAAAACACAGAGAGACACACACTCACTCACACACACACACACACTCACTCTCTCTCTCTCTCTCTCTTCCCAAAAGCTATGTTTAAAATGTAGCCTACCCAAACACTGTCTAGTCCCGAGAAGCTACACCCAAGTTCCAATTCCCCGGCTGCTGTTGTGCTAGCTTGATGATCTTACAAATCCTTCTCTTCGTAAGTTCAACACACCAGCATCCACAGTTAGAACTCGATATCAGATAGATAGATGGATAGATAGATAGAGCTCTACCGAAATTTATTATATGCAGGGTCTCCTGTTTCTGGGCAATAAATCACGCTGCCAAAATCTAATCTCTTATTGTATCCCGGACAGCACTAGCTGCTACAACCTCATCATCATCACCCTAATGGCTGCATGCTGCTTCTGCTGTTTGTGCTTCATTTATTCGGTTGTCTTTTTGCTGCCAGATTTCACGGGTCAATCTCTTGTCTGCTTGCCATGATCCCGTTCCGTTGGGTCAGCTTGAAGAAAACCATTTTGAAAAAGCCAGGAGGGTAAAAGGAAGTTGTGCTGGGGAATTCTTCTTCTTCTTCTTCTTCCAGGCCACTAGGCTAATAAGGAAAAAGATACCTAGTACCTAATACCAGTACCTGCCTGGTATGTAAAAGAAAAGAAAGAACCTTGATACCAGTATTAAGCTTGTATGGTCAAAATTGGATACCAAACCATCACTGGTCACAGTTTCGGGGCGGTTCATTACTTTCAAGAACAACCACCAGTTCCAGTCCCAAAACACAAACTAGAACTATTTTGGTTCCAGTTTCGCACATAAATGAAACCCGGAATCTGGATTCCTGGTTCCAGATACGGTTCTGGTTCTAGTTTGGCAGTTAAATGGAAGCAGGAATCTGGTTCCAGATATGGTTCTGGTTCTAGTTTAGTATTTCAATGGAACCAGGAACCATTCCTGGTTCTGGTTCTAGTTTCGTAGTTAAATGGAACCAGATTCAAGGAAATAGATTCTGGTTTGGGTTTTGGTTCTGAAATTCAGACCAAGTTCCAGTCCAGTTCTGAGTAACTCAGACTGGAATGGGGAGTTAGCTTCTGGTTAACCTCATCAGGAAACAGCCTCCAGCTAGAAGAACTGGACCTGAAACCAAAACTGGCCCTAAACTAGTTTTGTCCAAGGTCCAATTCTTCATCTTTTAAAAAAAAATTAACATTAAATTTTTTTTCAAGGTTTTTTTTTCTCCCAGCTTGGGTTAGAAATGCTGTTAGTGTGAGAAACAATTGTGGTACACATTTTTTCATAATTAATTCGTGGGCAGGATGGGAGAGGGAGAGTGGCATTAGGAATGTAGTTGTTATTTTTGGAACATTGCTTGAATATACAATTTTTTCTCTTTTCTTTTGTTTAAGCATGTAGTTGATATAGGTTATCACTTTTTAACAGTTGTGGACTGCTATTTATTGTTTTTAAATTAATTTTTGATTGTGTGTGCGGAGGTAGAACCGAGTACAGTTTGAAACCAGATCAGCCTTCGATTTTTTAAAAAATCTTGAAATTGTAAGAACTCGGTCTATAACCAGACAAGAGGGTTTCGTATACAACAGAAAATTCCTTGAACCACAACCAAGGGTTCCTTCAACTTTTGAAAAAAAAAAGTTAGAACTGAGACCAGAGGTTCTCTTGGAAAGTAAGAACCAGACCACACTGGTTTTAACAAGGGTTGATTAGTTGTTGAGAAAACACTCAATTATCAACCCAACTATTACTAACCTACCTAGCAATGAGAGGTTGTTAACCTAGTAGGATGATTAAAAATTTGTTCAGGTAAACTATCAATTGTAAAACCCTAAACTTGTTAAACATGTGATCTTTGACATGATTGGGGATCATAAGTAGTGCTTGTCACATTGAGAAGACGGGGTAGGATGCAACCATGTAGGGGACTCCAAGAACATAGTATTAAGGGTTCAAAGGCATTAAGTTGTGAGAAACCAATAGGCACAAGCTATGATAGATCTTTAATATTCAAGCCATGAAGGGGTTACTTACAAGCCTCTGAAAAAGGTATGAATTCAAATTAAGGTATTTTTTTTATTACTCTGGAAGTAAGTTTTATAAAAGTAATAACTAAATTAGGCCCACCAAAAATCTTGAAAATATTTATAAAGTAAGCAAGATATTTAAGAATATAATTAAAAGATATAATACTTTGATTTATGGCTAAGTTACAGATTTATCAAATTTCAAAGTTTCCACATTGACAAAATGAATTCACTTTTTATTTTATTTTCATCATCTACTATAATATTGTGATATAAGTAGTGAAATTATTCAGAGTGTAGCCTATGATAATTAGGATGATTTTCAACATTTCAACTTCATATTTTCACAAAATTTCGTTTCACTATTTTGAGGATTATTTAATGACGAAACTGACCTTAGGGTAAGGTACCTAATCAAGGACATAAATTCATATACCACCCATTTGGTGGGTGCAAATTTGGCGTTTTGAATTTTGTATGAAAGGGAGTGTGAGAGAGAGAGAGAGAGAGAGAGTGGTGTATTAAATGGGGGGCGGAGGAGGAGCCAAAAAGTGTGGCCTGCAGACGAGCTATTCACGGCAGCCACGAAAAGCCCACGATCCTGACAAACTTTTTAAGCCACCAAACGCTCACAGCATTAAAGCCCTAAATGTCAAAGCTTGTTGTGACTGGGGCCCAACACATTCCGACAGATTTAGCACCTAGAGCGAATTAATATGTAGCCCAACTTTTCTTTTCTTTTCTTTTTTTGGGAGCAAAATTTCGCACCCATTATGATATTCATATATATCCATAATTTTTGGGAATTTTCTTTTCAGAATTTGTTGGCCACATTTCAACTCACATTTTGGTTTGGTAGCATTTTTTTAAAAGCAACCAAGTTTGGGATTTTTGGGATTCTAGACACTAGGTGGATCCATCATGATGGAACATTAAAAAATGGAAAAAGAAACACTAATGTAACCTAGTGTCAATTACTGGAGTAGAGTGTGTGTGTGTTTCTTTTGGGGCCCAATTTTATGATGTAGCTAAAGTGATAATCAGTCATAAAAAAATTAACCAAATTCAGCCATAAACCAGATACGACAATACAAAGAAAAACAATCTTTCAACATTCTTGGCTAACTACTGGAACCTATCATTAAAATCTGGCGATTTGAAATTTTTGTTTCTGCAAGTGTGATGAATTTGGGCCATTTTTTTCATGAAAAATCCTTTGTATATGTTGAAATCATATTTGTGGGGTCTAAATTTGACCCCCAAAAAAAATTGTAGTGAGTGCAAAAGCATTAACTACTGGAATGTCTTTGTGTGGCTACTTAATTGATGGGGTTATGATTGGGTTCATAAATGCAGCATTGATGCACGTCAATTTGTGGTAGGGCTCCAGGTTCGTCCTTGGTCTCCAGCTTCTCCGCTATATTTGGCGCGCCTTATTACTAGGATTAGTTGCAGCTACCTAAACTTGTCAATCTGCAATTAGCATGGGCGTCAACTGATGACGGCATTGGCATAGGATCAGGCAAGGAATTGACTTGATACTCAAATGTGAAGAAGGGTAAAAAGTTACATGGGCATTTCAAGAAGTGAGATGCTTGCCTCTGCTTTTCAAAATGCCTGCTCCTGGTTTCCAATAGATAAGGTCCCCTCCAATAGCTCTGCCATAAATCGCAAAGTGTTTTACATACATATAAAGTGTTTTGCATACTATGTCATGGTCAAGCCCCTGCCCAATATTGTGAATTGCTGTCAGGTGCTTGTGAGCCTGCATGGAATACCAAAATGGTCATACTTTTTACCATACCCTTGCTTTCAAGAATACTCCATTCGCCCACATAGGTTTCATTAGCATGGGGATAGATTCTTTATTTGTTTCTGAGAGCAATTTACTCATATTCACAATATATGCATAGAGCAATTCACAATATTCACAATATATATTTCTGGGAGCAATTTACTCATATTCACAATATAATTGAATTCATATTCCAAGAGTGCAGCAAAAGAGGCACTGTGTAGCTTGGGAGAGACCACACAACAAACAAACAAAACAAACAAAAGTCTACCTTCCTTCATAGATAGATGTACTGAATTTGAAATATGTTTAGATTTAGATGATGAAATCATATACATTGGGAATCTTGGTCCCTTCTCTAGTACCTGCAACAATGTTCAGAATCTGAAGTGACTTCAAGGATCAAGAATACAACATCTGAACGTCCTCTGAAGATTGAGTAGTTTCTCTTCAAGATTCATTGGATGTCCTCACAAGATTGAGTCATTTTCTTTGAAGATCTATGGAGTACATTGTATGGGCGGTGGCCTGGTACCAAACCACTGTGAAACCATCTCTGCAAAAACTGAATTAACATGAAAAATCTCTTTTTGGTTTTGAGCCTTTTCAGGTAGGTATTCTCCCTGCAACCAAACACCTAATTTAAAGTCTGAACTCTTAACCCTTTTATACCCTAAACCCTCTCATGCCCTACATCCTATACCCCATGTCCTAAACAATCCCACTCCTGTCACTCCTGTGGTTATGGACTAGGTAACTGGTGAGAGGCTGCTGGTTAGCAGCACCTCAGCAATGTCCTGTAACCAGCAGCCTCAATCCAATTGCCAAACAGAACCAGAATATATCCATCCTATCCAATTCAACTCCAGTGGTATTCACTATTCACCCTCATTACTAGAGCAGTCCAAGGTTTTTGGCTTTCTATTGGAATGCACCTCCTTGCATGGGAGATTCTTTCCTCAGTTGAAAGAGCCTTCCGCTGATCAGATGCAGACCTTCTGTTATTTGAATCTAAAAACCTTTCATGCTTTACACTTGGGAACAATGAGTCCATTTGGATAATGAAGCAAGTGTGATTCCTGGAGCATGAAGAGGAACTAAATCATGCATGTTCAAATGACCATGATTGATTCTTCTTCTGGATTTGCAAATGGACAAACAAATACATAATTGTAATGAGTTTTCACAACCCATTTTTGTGTAGTCTGATAGAGATTGCAGCAGAAATAATAGGGTGTTGAGGGCTATGGTCATGTTGGTAGCTTGAATGTATGCACAAGAAAAGGCCCACTCAGCCACAAAAATAGTGGTCCAAGGCTCTGTGCTGCTCAGAGGCCATGGCCAAGGACAAGCTAACTTGTGTACATGTATGTGGCCTTCGACCCTATAGCTAACAGGATAATAGACATGGACTCCCTCCATCTGCACTCTCTGGGAGGTGAAAATACAAGTTTGGGCGATTCTTAAAAATTTCAAGGAATACCTAGTCACATCCACTTCTTTGATTACTTGCATATGAAAGAACCATGATGGATGGTTCTAAAATTTCGAATTTTGTGCAGGTATGGACTAATAATGGAGTCAAAGGGACTGGGACCAAACTCCAAATTGGAATACCATCTTCTTCGTACCAAGGTGACCTTTTTTTTACTGGCAAAATTTCTGCAAAAAGCAAAATAAAAAGTTAAAAATTCCAAAATGAAGTGATTTTGGAGGATTTTAATTCCCAGAAATGAGGGAATGTTTTTTTGCCAGATTTCTATATTTATTTGTCACTGTGTAGCCATCAGTGTACAAAGTTGATTAAAGATTTGTACTTCATATCCAGATTTGGCTAAATCTTCCTAGGGATGATGGCCATTTTTCCAACATGTTCATATGCACGATTGCCACTTTAGCTACATACTGAAATTCCTTTAAAAACAACATGCACCCACATGATGAGGCTGCTATATTCTATGAATCTAAGCTATAAAAAAAAGAACCAAAGAACATGATATTGTCAAAGTGAGAAACAAGCCTATAACTATTGAGCTAACCATTGGATACTGAGGGTCCTGAACTGTTCATTTTGCGGCTCTTCTATCTCCATCTTATTTGGTACCCACAAGTGCACTCCAAGAGTCATCAACAAATTGGCTGCCAGGGGTCATTCCTTTCTAGTTTCCAGCTAGTGGCAGACAAAGTGGGAAATTGTAGCCCAAGTGAGGAATGTAAGAATGCACACAAAACCACGATCAATCCCTTTAGAACAGTGTTGGGTTGGATTTAGTTACATGATCCCAGCAAGATTCTCTCTCATGGACATGGATCACAAACTAGTGCTTTGGAATTTAACTTGAAGAGCCACCTCCTGTAGATGCTCCTGTAGAGTCAGGAACCTTCTTTTCTCCACAGTGTCGACTCTAATATGTAGGCGGTGCAAATTGCAAACATTTGTGGAGTGGGTGTAGTAGTGGAAGACATGGGGTGTACCATCCAAGGTCAAGCTCAAGATCTGGTTTCCAAATTGGAGGGCTCACTCCCATAAAACTAAAAGCAGTTTCAAAGGTGACTTGCACAATACTTTTTGGATAGAGAACATTCAAATTTATGCCAATTTGGGCTAATAAATTAGCTTCAGGTCAATATATTTGCGCACAATCCGCAAAATGCACTGCACAATATAATAATGCTTGATTAGTCTATATGATTTTATTTCAAGAGTTTCTCACCTTCTGTTGTATCGATTTTCATGTTTATGGGTGAGGATTTGAAAACAATTAGGGAGCTGTCTTGGATGTTATAAGCAGGGTTGAAGCCCTAAAATAGGGGGTAAGGGTGGAGTTGCATAAGGTACCTGAACATGTCACCTTGTATGCCTACCTAGTTGGCACAACTCACAACATAAATTGTCCATGACTAGGGTTAGTAGCACTTAAATGATATCAATTTAATCCCCCAGAGCTTAAGCCCTATTCAGTGTGGAAGGGACATAATTTTATGTCTATTGAACACCTTAGTTCAAGATCATGTTCGATATGAATAGGATTATAAATCCAACTGCTGGATCCAAAGTTGACACGCTCAAAATCTTTGGTTAAATTTTTTGCCCAAATCAGGCAAGGGCTGATGAGATATCAAAGCTAGATTGGTCTCTTATAGGACTGCACTGGTGCTGCCCAAAGATCAGTTGTTGTGAAGATCATGTTGGTAAAGATTATGTTGTGGAGTTATGAACTGTATTTCCAAGTTTGTTTTTTCTCTTCAAGGACATAGTTCTAAGTTTGACATTTTGAATTCTGGGCCTTAAAATTTGGAGCACTTTCTTTCACAGTCTTCAGTGGTGTACATAGTATGATTCATGCTAAAGTTGTGATTGCATCAATTGTTTCATTTTTATCTTTAAATAAAAGTAGTGGGTCAATCAAGAGGCCTAATGGTTTGGAACTTTACACCCTCCCAAGATAGAAATGTTGCTCCCCAAAAACTATATGGGAACATTGGGCAAAGAATGTGGAGTAAATAGCAGTTCTCTTTAGGGACACCTTAGGGAACATAATAAGAAAGATCAAGCACTTCAAGGTTTAAGGATTTTTTATTCATGGTTGAAAGCATCTCCTTGGATGGAAGATGCTTAAGTCAAGTGAAGGGGCCTTCCATCGTTTGCATGCAAACCTTCCAACATTGAAGTATAAAACCTTTCATACTTTAAGTTGGGGAAGGCTTGCTCCCATGGGCCTCCCATAATTTTCAAGTCTATGCCCATGGGCTACCATCCTTGAGGCTATGACTCAAATTAGGGAAGGCCCATAGGACCAAGCCCTACTTGATACATGATAAAGTTTAATTAGCACCTACAAAACATTATTTTAAAAGCGCTATGAAACACACCCCTACCAATTCCAAGTACCTTGACAATCTTCTATTCCTTGCAAAATGGAAAATGTGTAATCCCATTGATGAACTTTGTGTGGGGCAACTAAAAAAATGGGCAAATGCTTTTGGTGGGTTAAAACCATTGTTGGTTAGCACTTTGATTTTGTTATAACCTTTAATTCCCAATTTTTGAAAAGTTTCAAAATTGAAGAAAGTTACTTTAATGTTGGGTGACTAATGTTGGTTGGACGAAATCGAAAAATGAAAAATGCATTCATATGATTCACAATTGGTGGCCTTCAACAATATAATTAAAAATTTAATTGTTTTCATGACTAGTAATGTGGTTCAAAAGTGATGAAACAACATGTGGCATTTTGTTTAATTTTTATTATGACTATATATGATAGTTGCAAATGTACATGTGCTAATGGCAAACTAGTGCATACAACATGTTATGTTAGTTTACAGAACCTAGTATTAAATAACCACTAAGAACTTCAAGTAGTCTTGTTACGCACAATTTTAGCAGGCCCCCTAAAACCTTGATTTGGGTCACCCCCCCTTGAAGATTTTCAAAAGGGGGTGTCACAATTTGTTACCTACTCCACCCCTTAACTCCTGATTTTCTACCCTAACCAAGCTCCTTTTACTCCTAAACTATCCCCTCCCCATTAACATTTTGTAATGCCATGGTTTGAACCAAATCTATATTAGTTAGAATCCATCCCTCCTACCTACTTCCTTTTTTTTTTTTTTTTTTGTATTCAATTCTCCTTTCTATCTGCTACACATAACAATTTTACCCTTGCCCTACCACTCCTTTCTTCTAGCTTTTAACCAACTATAGCCCTAATTAAGTCAACCTCATGCAAGCATCATGAGACCAAAATACAACAAGTCTTTACCAATGAAACAAATGCCACACCTCCAAGAAGTGTTTACAATGTAATTTTGGTTCAATCCAAGTCTTCCATTCCTTTTTCCTTATTAAACCCTTACAATGTATCTACACTACTATCTTCCACTACACACTACCTCCCAACCATCTATATCTTTCAAGCTTTTTATCGCACCCCAAAATTGTTTTCTTTTTTACTTTCCTCTATTGGATAGCCTAAGTTCTAGTTTTTCTTGTATTTTTTCACAAAAGGGTAGACCTTTTCATTTGCTCATTAGGTTCAACAACAACCCCCAATTTCCTCATTTTTTCTATTCCTAGTTCTTAACTTCATCAAAGGTTTGAATACATTTTCTTAGTTTCCATTAGCTACTGCTGAGTCACCATGTTCATGGATTTTTCCCCCCACACTTGCAATGCCAGAACCACCATCACTTGAATCTCTTGCCTCAATTCACTAAAATGAATGTTGACTTGAACACCCCTTGAAAAGCTTACTTCTTCATGATGGTGTAACCTCCCTCTTTCACCTAGCTCACCCTTTCATGATATGCCAAGATCCCCTTCTTCTCCTTACAACCATCATCATCATTCCCCCTCCTCACAAACCTTCATGTTTCATTCATCACTCAAGAAAAAGAAAAACAATTCAACAATTAGTTTTTTTCCCCTCAGCTCCATGAAAATGCCATTAATAATATTGTACCCTAACCCTAATTTTTAGAAGCTTCTAGGAAACATCCTTCACCTTGTATGTTCCCCCTTCTACAACAAGTTTAACTAGTCTTAAACAAGGACAAAAAAACCTGACCTTATCCTAATTCGATTAACCTACTTGCCCCCTTGTCTTAGCTAGGCCCCCCAACCTTTAGGTTATATTGGGATAAGGTTAGATGTTTTAATCTACCATTTTAAACTTAAGGTTAACCCCAAAACTTCTTTAGCCATCCTATCTTTCATAATCAAAATTGGGGTAGGCTAATTTGGGCCAACAAATCCAAGCAACCTCTATGTACACCCCTAGGTACTTTATATAACCTATACATTCATTAAATAATCTAAATAGTTTAGGTAGTCCCTAAGTACACCCCTAAATACCTTAGATACTTTAAATACCCTAAAAAAAAAACCCTTAGGTAGGCCCCTAAATACCCAAATTAATTTAAGTAGTCCCAAAAATATCTTAGGTAGCATAGGTAGGTGCATAAATATTTTAATTAATATATACAACCCTTGTACATGTAGTGGCATTTATTCTTTCAATGTAAAGGTCAATGGATCAAATCCTTACTATTGCAATTTTTTGAACTTAATATAAATTAAATAGTTTAGGAACCTACTTTAGGCTGAAATGTTTACTTAAATCATTTAGGCTTCTTAGCCCATGTTTTTAGTTTAAGCAACCTAGGCTAAGTAGGTGAAGTCACCTAATCTAAAGACCCTTGGCTAGTTAAGTTATGTGGTGGTTGGCCTAGTTTAATCTAACCCAGGTAGGGCATGTGGTGCCATTTGTTCAACTTGGAGCTTACCATATGTCAACATTTCAATGGTTGAAAAATTTAAATGTCCCCATGACATTTTAATCACAAATGATTATGTCACATAAATATACATGACTATAAATTTTAGATGTAAAAATTAATCATGAATGACCATGTTAATAAGTTGATAAGATGTTAATTAAATGAAAAGTTTGTGTTAGGGTGAATCCACAATACATTAGTTCAATATTGGCAAAAATTACACTCCTTATAAATCCATACAAGATTTTTTAAATGATTCAAATGGACATGGTTGTTACTTTTTTAAATGTTATTATTTTAATTTTTATACAATACATGTTCAATCACTTATAAACCTTCCCAAACTTATGTGAAAACTTGTATTTAATGTAGTTGATGTCATTTTTTAATTTAAAAGTCTTAAAAGGAAAACCCACAAAATCCATATGAATAATGCCCCATATAAAGCTTTAATTAAATATGCTTTAAAAAAAAAAAATTGAAAAATAAACAAAAATTGCAACTCACATGGAGTTATGAGAATATGATCAAATTTTAACCATTCAAAAGTCCCTTACTATTAAACAATCAAGGGTTTCAAAAAAAAGAGTCCTCATATGAGTTTATCATCTTGTATTACATTATATATTGAATCTCAATAACAAATTTGGAATGTGAATTAATACAAAAAAATTCATTTTGTCATGTTGTAGTTAAATGACAAATCCATTATTTTCAACTTCAAAAGTCCATTACTACTAACAAATGAATTTTTTATTAATAAATAACCACACAGTTTTTTCCATAGTGAATTTTTTTGTTTAAATCCAAGTCCCAATTAGTAGATTAAAGAATATATTAATCACCATATGCATTTGAATAAAGGATACCCAAAGTAAAAACACCATTTTGTCACAAAAATGAACCACTATACCATGCATCTATTGATTAATCAAAATTCGATCTAACTATTATTTCAATTTTATGCAATGTCATGTCTTTTGTAACTAAACTTTTATGCAAATTGTCTAAGGTAATTAGAAAAAATAACAATTGCATGTGACATTTATAATTGAAAGTTAGTCATGTTAAATATTTTTAAAAATCAATTGTTAATTTGCAAATTCCTTGTAATGAAAGAAAAGTTGGATTTGATGGTACTTTAACACAAAATATTAAATGGAATATGTACACATTCAATTATAATATCAAGATAATTATATTTTTGAAGCTCAAATGAAGATTTTGTTTTAGACATTTTTTGTTTGTGATAAGCTACTTCATTCATATGGTGTAAAAAATCCACACTACAAAAAGTATATTATGAAAGCTACTTGCATTTTGAAAAACTATCTTTCTTTGATCATTTATGTAGAAAAATTCAATATATAATAATTTTATGATAGATTACTTTAACTTTGACATGGTAAATTTGTTGTATATTTTATTATGCTTATACCCCACTATTATTTGGTATTCTGAAAATTTTCAATCAAGGGTTCAAAAATGAGTGTTGTGTGAGTAAGTGTGTACCAGTAGACCATGATGCATTCAACAAATAATAAACATCATTTTACAAATTCCCAATTTGATGTTTTTTCAAGTTTTTGCAATATTAGTTATTTTTAAGTCAATTCTTTTTATCAATTATAACTTTACACACATTTTGAATGGATGTGTTATCTATTACATCATTTGTGTGGATAGCTAGAGGGATACCAAGTTTTGATGGAGATCCTATTGCAATGTTGGATGGAGCTATAGTTGATGTTGCCACAAGTTGCATTTGCACTTTGTAGCTTTTTTGCCCTTGGCAAATTAAATACTTTTAGACTATATTAGATAGTATAGCTATGTTGGCATTGTGAATTAAATGTCATCATTCTTTGTCCAGGTTCAAGCATGTGGTCTTGTTGTGTAACCTTTGATTTTTGCCATTTGTAAGTTGTATTTGGCAACTTTAGTACCTTATAGTTGACTTGTTGCAAAACTTATAGCTATCAATGCTTCAATTATTTCAATCTCACTTGCATCGACCTTTGAGCTAAATGAAATGGATCCCTTTCACTTCAAGGGCATGGTTTTTACAACTTCCATGTGGGTTCAAACATGCTAGAATAAGAGCCAAAGTTGCTTCCTTAAGTGAATGCTTATTTTGAAATATTCCTTAAATATTTTAAGAATATTTTGTTTGGCAGTTGAAAAAAAATTCAAATCTAGCCCCAAAAAATGTTTCAAACTACTATCATGTTAAAATATGTCATGTTAAGAAATCTCCCCAAAAATAAAAGCTTTTACAATGCTTCATGAATGTTTTTAAATTTCTATCCTCATTAGATTCCTTTCAAATGATTACGTTTTTTCATAATATATTAAAAAAATTGTCATGAATGCTTTGAGATGACTATAAACATTAGTACAATTTTTTATTTTAAAACATGAAAAATTAAGCATTGTTTTGACTCTTAATATTGTGATCGCACCAATGTGCATGTTGGCCCAACAGGGGATGCCTCTCAAAACCAACAAACAATGAAAGAAAATAAAGCTCTAACCCTTTGGATGCTTTCACTTGTAGAATTCTAAGGCCATTTTCAAGATGTTTTCACAGTTTGCACATGATTC
>Ga0209611_10001611_pt1 | contig 38918 bp, 27 predicted proteins | sample S1TSphgellanicum_3_FD_187693 | JGI IMG/M metagenome (GOLD analysis project Ga0209611, IMG submission 187693) | Host-associated microbial communities from peat moss isolated from Minnesota, USA - S1T2_Fc - Sphagnum magellanicum MG (SPAdes) (version 2) | ecosystem: Host-associated > Plants > Peat...
GCCACATTATGGAAAGCTGGAAGAGATCTTGGTGGTGTCTTATGATGCACATTCAAAGTTTGAAGAGTATGTGTTTAAGTGCAAGTGGTTTAAAGTGAACCTTGCTGGTGCAAATTGCACTTTAGTTCAAGATGAATGCGAACACACACGGTTAAAGACATCTGCCACCAGTTATCAGCCATCTCATTGGCAAACTTTAGAGCCATTTACTTTTCCCAGTCATGTAGAACAATGCTTTTATCTTCCTTATCCCCCAAACCTAGAGGAGTGGTCACTTGTTATCACATATGTGCCATAGTCCCGTTCTATTCTAGGTGAGAAACCAAAGGTTGTGCTCACAACCTCTGAGGTGGATGATGACCACGTATAATGTACTACTCATTATTTTTATGCAAATTGCCATTGAGGCTTGTGGTTCTATATTACTCCACAATGTTCATTGTGTCAAAGTCTTTAGCGAATTTCAGCCTTTATAGTTCCGGGAGTAGGCCCTTTAGGAACTTTGTACTACTCTCCTTTGCACTACTGCATGTACTACCTCAATGTCACCAAGATTTTATGCGACTTAAAAAAGGCCGTGATAAATCAGATGACATTGCGAAACCTTTTGTGAAACTTCCTTCTCCAGGATCCCTTTTACTACTTTGCAAATTAACGCACATCACAACTTGCGATACGTCCAACACCGGAAACTTTTGTAAAAATTTGTGATGAGGTTTGCAATACATATTCAAACGCAAAATGTGATGCTCCGAATAACGCAAGATTGCGATTTCTTGTAAGTCTCAAAGTGTTTTGCGATACTTTGTGTATTTTAAAATTTGCGATGTTGTGAGTATGATTAAGAGGTGTGAACTGTGGAATACCGCTAGCGTGCACGGAGACTGAAAGGGTCGCAAAGTTTTGGTTGTGGTATATGTCGCAAAAGTGCTGCAATGATTTAAGGTACATTATATATTAGCGATGGTTGGTGAACCACAAGTTGCGATGCGTGTCACATCGCAAATATGGCAGGTTATTTTTGCTTCTCAAACCCTTCCGGTTTTTTTTTTTTTCCCTTCGCAAAAAGGCACAATATGTAGTAGTGTATAATGTTAATACATATCAATTATTTTTAGATTAGTTTTTTGTGGCACATAATTGAAAATGCAAGTGCAAAAGGTTGGAGTGCATTACACATGCACAACTGAATCACTTACAAGAATTGGTGAATTATGTTCATATTTCTCTAGTCTTATGAAAGATTTATCTTTCTTGACCTACCCATCAAGCTTAAACCTATTGAAAATTTTACAAAAAATGTATTTAGATATAGAATTTGTGTGGACTAGAAGGTGCATTTATTACTAATATTGTGGACATGATTTTTTATCCATGGGGCCACTTGGAAGGTCTTGAGGCAATTGAGGAGCTAACAATAGCTTCTATTCATGCACTTACAATATTTGACCTTGACAATATTAGAAAGCTCTTAAAATACTATTGACATGTGAGCTTTCCAACCCCTAAAGGTTCCAACCATGGCACTTTCAAGGTGGAAATCTCACCATAATAGCATTAAGGTGGTCTTCCAACTAGTGGTTTTAGACAAGATTTAGTGAGTGGATCTATTAATGATAACGATATTTAGTCAATCTATGTGAGATGACATTAACCAAAATTATCATCACAATCAAATAATTATAGGCACTTATGGCCATGAGCCATGTATGCTCACACATACATGGTGACAACCTATTCTTCATTGTCTAATTTCATCATATTAATTGCCACATTGAATTCAATGTCTCTCATACCATTGATATGAACTTTGTTGAGACCATGATGCTCAATTAAATTTGGCTAGTTGATTAATATTTATACTAGACAATATTTGTAATAAATGTATTAATGTAATTAAAAGTTCAGGATATTGGTTTCACCAATGTGAAATCCAAGATCCAATGTAGACTTAGTCTATAATGATATGTAATATATATTTTTGGGAATACTAATCATGTTGGTGATCTTTAACTAGTTGTTGTGGTACATGATCACCACACCATTGTCAAAAACTAAGTAAGTCTATGGTCAAGTTAGCAAAAAGCTTTGACATCATTGATAATGTCAAAATTATAATTATTAAGATTGATTGCTATAAGTGAAGTCTACACCATTGTAATATTAGTATATTGTTGAAACACAATTGACATCTAGGGCACCATGTGATTCCAACCACTAACCATTCTAGCCAATGACCCTCATCTAAAGTCGCCCTAATGGTGCCACATAAACATAAAACAACTATTTGACATCTTCAATTTGGTCAAACTAACAAGGGAAAGTTGAAGTATAATATAATATTATATATTGACAACATTGTGATTATTATAATCCACATTCAACAATACTTGACCACTAATTAAAATGTTATGGCCTTATAATAATAATATGCTACAATACAATAATATTCTATCCATGGTTCAATCAAATCTTTTATTCATCTTAATAATATTATGCAACCAAAACCAATGACAAATTTGTCCAAGACATCACCAAAATTATGAAATCAAATATTATGGCCCATTTTGAATCAATGTTCTTTTCCAACTTAATTACTTTTCCATTTTAAAGTCATCATTTTCATTAACCCTCAAATGGAATTTTGCATCAAAAAGTTGAACAAATTCCATAGCTAGTACCTTTTCCCCACCATTCCCATTATTAGTTTGGCCCGTGAGCTTGGTCATATAAACCATCTCCTCACCTTCACATTGGAATTGGTTCATAGCTAAACCACAGATTGTGTTCCCATAAACTAAATTATTAATATTAATTTAATTAAACTTAAACAAGATTAAGCATATTAATTAATCTAGTCTAAGTCTACTTAATTACATATATTATGTAAATTATTGTATTATTAACATGGTCCACTTAAAAACTCCAACTCGCACAATGTGTCAAGGTACTTTGATTCATCATTTTTAAAATTTAATTTGTGGGAAAATTTTGAAGTCTATGTTCTAGCCAAATTTTTTTTTTCAAAGGATAATTGAAGTCATCTTTCCAAATTTTTCCAATTTTGAACCAAAATGTACCATAATGTGCATGAAAGTGGTAACCATTCACACATATATAAATTATGATTGGATAACAACAATCATGATTCACCCAAATGTCTCTCCCTTTGCAATGTTAGGTTTTTTCCAAAATTTTAAGCATTCTAATGACATGTCAACAATAGCCAAATAATTAACATAATTTCTTTGTGGGATAATAGAAAATTTTGATTGCACATTTTAATGGAATTTTTTTCATATTTAAATCCAATTAAATGAAAATTATATTGTGAAATTATAACATATTATTAATTGCCTGTAATTTCAATCATTGTTAATGCAAATTCAAATATTAAATTTCATATTATTTAATATTAATATTTTTACCTGAAACTAAATTAATTTAAATTAACCATACACTTGAAAAGCTAGGCTAGACTAAACCTTAAACCCTAAACCATAAACTATAAATTGCTAGAGTTCCTTAAATATTATAATAATTGTATAGACCTTAATGTGCCCTACACCCTAAACTCTAAATGAAATAACACATTGGGCATATCTCATATAATGTAAAAAAACCCCTTAATTTACTTTTAAGACACTTTATCATCAACCCTAAATGCTATAACATAAATCCTATGCCCTACACCATAAATTATCAACCTGTAAGCATGAACATTAAAAGTTGTTATAATAGAAAAATAGTATGTTGTACACATTAAACCTTAAACCAAGACAAAAAACAGGGATACATCATGGTCATGTGGCATAAACAAGCACATCCAGTTCAGTTGTGACACATCAACATGATCTCATCCATCATTACATGTGGAATGGAAACTCCACTTTCAACATTCAATGTTATAAAGGTGAAAAATACATTAAAGAATATTTTCATGAGCCAATTCTTGTAATGGGGAGTTTTAGGTGGCCTCCAACATTTGGTGAGAGTTAGTTTTAGTTATCTTCTCGAAAAATTCAAGGCCGCTGGAAAGGATCATGAAAAGTGCTACTCTAAAGCTCTAAAGTGCATCAAGAGGAGAATAATTGAGTGTGTAGAACACGATGGAACTCTTCTTTAGGAAGATTTCATTATAAGTGTTAAGTTAGGATTTTGGGGAAAGGATTGCAAATCATTATAAGTGGCAAGTTAAAGTTTCCGAAAAAGTACCGCGAAGAGTGTCAATTTGTAGCTCTAGAGTGCATCAAGAGGAGGAGAATTGAATGTCTAAAACATAGTGGAGCTCTTCTTCAAAAAGATTTTCATTGTAAGTGTCAAATTAAGGTTTTCAAGAAAGGATCACGAAGAATGATGATTTGCAAGCCTAAAACACATCAAGAGGAGGAGAACTGAATGTCTAAAACATAGTGGAGCTCTTCTTTAGAAATTTTTCATTGTAAGGGTAGATACAAACTATGCTAGTGCACGTTTTGCATCCTTATGAACTTTTTGCAAAATGTACTCTATTCAAATGCCACAAACAAATTGTAAAATCATCAATTTGACAAAAATATTTATAGATCCTGATTGCCAACTTGAATAAGAATATTTATTAAGGGGTGAAATTCAATAAACATACACCAATCATATAGTAATGGACTTTCAAAATGGACATATGGATTATAATTTGGGTTTTGAACTAGCATTCAAATGCATTTTTTGTTACAATTTCATCTCAATATTTTTTATAGGGACTCAATATGTGATACATGATGGGAAAACAAAAATTGATTGAAAAAATCTACAACAAAAACTTTAACCAACAAATAACTATGAACTTTTGAATGACCAAATATGGGCCATTTTCAAAAGTCCCAATCTTGATCATATTTTGTTGAATTGATATTTTTTTTCCCCTAACATGTATAATAAAGTGTTTTGTAAATGGGCAGCCTTTCATATGGACTTTATTAATTGATTAATCACCACATATGGCCCCCTCAACATTGGTTTTAACATTTTCTGCATTATAATGTTAATTTTCCCATTTACATGGATTTTTGGGACTAGGTCTCTTGGTGCTTTTGAGCCACCATAACTTGCATCTACTTGGAAGCATCAAGTTGAAAAAGCATTATGTTTCCAGGAAAGTACCACAAAGAGCATCAATCTGCAATTTTGGAGCACATCAAGAGGACAAATAATTCACATAGTCCTCACAATTAATTTCAATGGGTGAAATTTTACAACATCAAATAGATTCAAACAATGTGTACACTCCTCTTAGCAATCCTACATATTTCTTCTTCCATCTTTCAAGTCTTCACATCAATCTATATTTCTAAACATATAGCTTCATATCCCTATTACCACATTCATTAATGTTAAAAGTCTCTTTTGACAATATGGACCATTCAATAGTATAGAACATTATGTGACAATGTGGTCCATTTTAGTGCATTTGTAAAGGAGTTTAAAATTGAACAATCATTTTCATCATAACTATTTTTCAATTTCTTAGACCCACAACAATGCGTTTATTTTCCTCTTGAGATCTCCATCTCATCCAACTAATGTTTTCTATAAGATTTATTCAAAAATAGAGTGCATTTGTGTTTGCTTTCCTTGAATTAAGAGGAAAAATTCTAAACCTTGAATTTGCATTTTCAAAATGTGTTGCATTGATGGGGAGAAAAAACACTTTTTGTCAAAGCAAAATTTCTTGTTTTCGATCCTACCTCTCACAATAAGACAAAGAAAGCACGAAAAAGAAGGTGAGTACTACACAACTATTCACATCAAAATGATTCCAAGGATTCACAACTCTCATCAACTCATCTCTTTCTTCATTTAGAGCTTTCATGACAACACATTATAATACAATTGTTCTATTTTGTGCTTCCTCAACTTGATTCCATGAATCCTTGTATTTTTGCATTATAATTCAAACATCAATTTCAAATAGAAAGGATCTTCCTAGATTTCCATGCTTCTTGTTCCATCAAAGGCTTGTTAATACCAAAATTACAATCTTGATTACAAAATTGATAATTATTGCCAAACTTCATTACGACCAAACCATACGACATAATCATATTGAAACTATAACTATAATTTTCTATCAAATTGCACAACCAAATCAGGACACAATGCCTAGTGGTTCCCAATAAGTCCTGTTTCTTTCTAGTGAGTAAAATAAGGAGATAAGTGTTGCTAATAATGCAAGTAGGAAAGGAAGAGATCGTTTTGGCATTTGGCATGCAAGCTATGCCATTTGGCCCAACATGTTTGAGCGCAGTGCAACATAGAAAATGCCTAAGGGCCATTAAAGATTTCTTGAATTGACAAGCTTTTAAAATGGCCAAGTAGTGGAGATGGCCAAAAATGTATGTATGTTTTGAAAATCTTTGAAAATGCTAAAAATTGTAAAATCATTGAAAATCAAAGAAGCGCGAAAACACCTAACGGCCACTAAGCATTTTTCATATTCTCAAAGAATCACCAAAAATGCATGGCAATTGCCACACATTTTGTGTTTGATTCCCGAATCGTTAAAAACGTTTAGTAATCACTAGGCATTTTTTGGATGGTTTTCAAATCACCAAAAATGCTTGGCAGTCGTTAGGCATTTTCGGCAATTCAAGAAGAATCTTGAAAATGCCTAGTTGTGGTGAATCACAAAAAATGCCTAGTGGTCATTAGGCATTTTATAGATTTTTTCACATTGACGAAAACACTTGGTGGCCACTAGGTGTTTTCAATATGCTCCACAAATAACTGAAAATGCTTGGTGATTCGCAGATTTAAGGTTTAGGGTAGCCCAATAGAAGGCACCCAAAAAATAGTTGGTTGCCACCAAGTGTTTTTCCAATATACAACTAAACAAATCACAAAAAACCTTGGTGTTTCATGGAATGTTAGGAGGTTGCTAGAAATTATCCCATATGGTCATGAGGTGGGCATTACAAAAAATGTGTGGTGGCCATGAAAACAAAATAGATATTTTTTTTTGTATTTTCAATAGACAAATGAGAAGGAATCACCAAAAACCGCATGGCATTCATAATTTATGTTCTGAATGGCCAAAAAGACAACATTGCAAAAAACTCCTAGCGGCCGCTAGAGGTTTTGTGAGGTGCAATAATTTCAAACATGCATCTTGTGTATATACTCTAATGGCCAATAATGAAATCTACTAGAGGCTGTGCAATGCCTTTTCATGGATTTGATTAGATTCATGTATACAATATGCCTAGGGGCAACAAGGAGTTCAATGATATATTTTATGATGAACTACTAGTTGATTACGGCCGGCCACTCAAAATGTTTGTTCTAATGCCGAAGTAACTTTGGTAGAATCTAGTGTTATTTAATCCTATTATTTTGGAAATTTTATCATAATTAGTCAACATTAGATTAGTCTAGTTAACAAAATCCCTTTGTAGTGCAATGGGTTGAGCGTTTAGGGGTTCATCATTTTCTGTTCAATTTTGTGTTCTAATGTATAATGGTATTAATGATCATCCATTAACCCTATGGATGTTCATGTCTAACAAGTAAATTATTCGTAAGAACATGATTGCAGAGATGAATGTTGGTGACACAATTTCTATTTGGGATTCAAGCAAGGATGGTAGGGTTCAAATTGGAATAGGACAATGCAAGGATCCATCATTGGTCCCAATACATGGTGCTAATGGAGTGGAGAACTACATAGTTTTAACCATCATATCTATGATTGAGGCCTTTAAGTAACAAAGATTCTTCTGCCCCACTCTTGTTGCACGATATTGCAAATCATCGGTGGGAAATGATTACTTTTGGCCTACAAAGGATGTTTCATTGCTTGAAGAAGCACCTATATTTCTAGTGCAGGAATACATTCAATAGGAAGGTTTTAATAATCCTTGGAAAAAAAAATGTCTTGCAAGGATTAGGCTTCATCTACATCCTTACATTCTAAGAAATTTAGTGTTATTGAGGAAATTAACATTAAAATGGTTGGGATTACTGGTGATGGATCCAATGGATACAAATGTTATAGCTTTCTAAATGATGTTACTAATGAAAGCAATTTGAAAAGAACTTCTTCTGATTTTATGAATGAAAGAAGAAATGAGGAAGGAAACAACAAACAATAGGAGGAATGCAATGAGGAAGGAAATGAAAGAAGGAACTCCCACATCCTAGCAAAAGGTAGGTATTCTTAGCACAGTGTGGAATGTGACCTTCTGGATGATGGTGGGATATTCATTGCAAATGGCCATGTAATTACTTATGACGCCAAGGAAGTAGTTCTTAATAATCAACTCAATGAGGATCATGTGGGTGTGAGTATTTTTTATTGCCCAAGTAATGTCTCAATGGTAATGACAATTTGGAAATGACCATTGGCTAAAATGAATTTGGATGGGTACTCCTTTAGGTGACTTCTCATATCTTATGATGAAAGCCACATACCAATTGTTGATGAGGAAGGAGAAACTAGTGTGAGGAAGAAGCAATATACTTTTCAAAAGAAGAAGTGAAATGTAGGACATTTTGAACGTTAAATGTCAAGGATTGAAAAGCTCCAATCACAAGAGTCTATTTGGAATGTGAGTTCTATGTTATATTGTTCACAAAATTGTTGTCAATAGTTTCTTCGTGAAAAGACATTGTTGAGAGAAGAGTTTTGGGGTTTGTCCTTTGAAGATGTAAAGCGTATGACATGGATATTCCAAGAAGGTTACTTGTGAGAAGAGACATGAAGTAATGAAAGTTTATCACGATTTAGGAAATAGAAATATGTGAAACAGCATGGCACAAAATCATTGACTTGTCAAGATCCACATACATGTTATAGGGTTAAAGCATAATAAAGTAGGCCACGGTTGATCCTTTTTCCAAAGTAAAAGGAGTTCAAAAGTAATCTTTGAATTTATAAACAAGAACAAAATCGTAGGCCTAACCTAGGCACCACAACCATAGCTACTTACGAAAGGGAGCTCATGATCTCTATGTTACCCATTCCTATGTAGGAGTCTCCAAGGGTGAATTGTGTTGGGCAAATTTGCAAAATGTCGATGGAGTGCATTGACAACATGTGACGCAACAATTGTAAAATCTAAAATGGTGTTCATATTTAGGCAAATAGTTCTTCTTTGTTGTTCTTTCAATTGTATTATGGTTACAAAATTTAGGCACCAAACACATGATTGAAAGTGGTGATGGAAGTTGCATTCTATCATTTTTTTCAAATTTTAGTGCAAGTTTTTTTATTTGTAGGTGTTTGGGTTAATTCAAATATTGGTTTGGGTGCTCTTGTAGAATTTTAAGTTGTGTTCTCACTACAACAAAAGGTGTCCCTATATGCCAAGTGATTTCATTGGATTTTGAATGAATTCATTAATTGTAATGAATAGGGACCAATGAAGAAGTAGTGAATTCACTACTCTAGTGAATAGGGACTAGTGAACTACACCCACATTTTATAGTAGTGTCTATGCATCATTTGGGTTTGGTGGGAGGCGGAGGTTTCAAAAACTATGTTGGAGGGTGAAGGTTTCATAGTCTTGTTCAACACTCTCAAACTAGTATCTTTGTTTTTGTCATTCTAGCATTTCAGTGTGTGGTTTAAGAATAGATAAAGGTTGTCAATTTCTTTGAAGATTAGGTTTGGTGGTATAAGGCTATCGAAGTAATGTGAAAAGAACTTGCATATTCAAAGTCCTTGAAACATGGGGTCAAGTGCTACAAAACTTAGTTCAGTTCATTTTGGATTTTTAATTTTAATTGCATACAAAGCTCTTTGGTGGTTTAGGTTTTGATCAATAGTAAGCTATTGTTACTATCGATTTTAGCAAGTCTTCTGAACTCTAAGCATTTGAAGTGTCCAATGTTGGTTTTTTTACCTTCAACAGTTGGTTTTGACCTTTTGTGAGGATTTAATTTCCTTCAAGTTGCATCTTGTAGGCATGGCTTTTAATCTTGATAGTGTGAAAGCTAAAGTCAAACCCCTAGGAGCTTTGAACCCCAATGTTGCCTTAAGGATTGTAAACAAGAAGGAAAGAGAGAAATTGGAGAAGGTGTCCCATACAATATGATGATTATCTTGGAATGTGGATGATTTCCATAAAAACTTGAAGTTGAGTAATATGTGTGGGCATAGATGCACGAAACAAACTAGATTATGACATTGTTTCAATTGTAAATCTAGAAAAGGTTTTTAGGAAAAGAACACATAATGGTTGGAAACCGAAACTGAATGACCATTTAATTCTTGCAAATTGTGTTGCATGCATTGCTGAAGTTTTATGAAATTGTTTATGCTCACCCCCTTGATAATGGGTAGTATTTAAAAATCTTCTTAAAAGCTTGGTTGGCACATTGTAACGGGCACAAAGTAAACTGGAGCAAATATGCTCAAGATTACACACAAATGCAAATGAAAAAAACAACATAGCCTACTTCCACTATTATCAACAACAGTAGCTCACAACTTGATTCAACAAATTGTGACTACATTTTTGGTGATGAATCATTGTCCGTGGTTAGTGGTTCAAGGTCTTTTGCCACTATTTGGATCCTTGATCAAGTTGTAATTGTGAAGAGGTTAATGGAAGAGGGTAGAGCAGAGGAAGGGGAATTCGACTTCAATATGCAAATTGAAAGAAAAGACATCAAACCTAGAGTCTAAGGTCTAGGCATTGAAATCCAATTTGCTGGATAGGCGGAACTTTTCACAAAAGGCATAAGACAAATTGGGTCCCCCACAATAGAATCTATAGTCCTTCAAAAAAAGGTCTAGAATAAGGATATTGAAGTAGGATTAGCACATGACTCAAGTTTGTGCTAGACCATCATTAATGGCACACAACAATCACTTGATGAATCAATTGCTACAATGCAAGAGCTTGAGAAAAAAATATTGTGTCAACAATTTACAACAAATTTGTATGTCACTAATGTGGTGGAAAGAGAGGATGAATTAATGGAAACTGAAAAGGAATTCTAGAAATCAAGTGTGAAACTTCAATGGTTGGACCATAAAATGACTAGTAACAAAATGTGGGTTGGTGGTTTGCTGCAACAAATCCAACTCATGGCTAATGGGAGTGGCATAACTAGTTTACCACTTCCCATTGATAACCCTCGCAAACTTCCTACAAGACAACCTTTTACAGTTTCTATGACAGATTGTCCAATTTGTACATTGTTTTATGTTTGCAACAATGTTGTTGTTGCAACTTATGGATGCACTTACCACCTTTTCTACTTGGGCATATATTTGGAATGCAAAATGAATGTGTGTGTTGTTCCCAACTACGGAAAAACATTGTCCATGGATTGATTGTCAAGCATGGGATTCAACCAATTGAACATGCTATTGAAAAGGCCCAAATTGGAGAAGTCTAATCTAGAATTTACAAGGACTTCCAAGCAATATTCAACAAGTTCCACAAGTTGTATGTTTTTTGCACCTTCCTTTTTCCACTTTTAGTTTTGCTTCATTTGAACATAAGTTAATACTCAATTGATGTGGTCTAAGATTTGTCATTCCAAAATTGAAAGTCAAGTACCTATGCTTTAATGTTAAACTACTTGCCTTACAAGATGTAAAATAATTGATCTTTGGAGAATTAGTGAGCAAGTAGTTAAATGATGTGGTGTACATTATGCTTGTTCCAAAAGTAAAGTTGGTCTTCCAACCATAGATGTAAGGTCAAGCTTCCCAATTGTGTCATTGACTAGATAAAGTATGCATTTTATTTTTCAAAGTGGGTTTAAATGGGTTCAAGGACATATTAAGTAACTTACAATTTGTATGTCAAGCAATGGTTAATGTTCCAAGTAGAACATGTGGGTGTATGCACTCTAAGGTGGCTCATTTTTGACAAATGCTTGATCCACTCCCTAAAAGTCCATACAGTAGTGTTAAAACAACAATCTATTTTGATACATTAATTTAGTGGGGAATTACATGGTGGTCAATGAACTAAAAGTCCCATATGAAAATAAGCCATTCTAAAAAATTCTTTAATGTACATGTTAAAAAAATAAAAATAAAAGTCCACCCAAAAATGATTATGACATGGACTTATGAAAATATGGCTCATTTTAGGCCATTTAAAAGTCCATAACTTTTTTTTGGTTAGTTTTTTTCTAGCAATTTTTGTGCACATAAGTTTTTTTTGTTTTAACATATCATATATTGAGTCCCTAAAATATATCCCAAATAAAATTCATACACAAAAATGCATGTATAAGAGGCACAAATAGCAAACTAGTTCATATTTTTCAACTTCAAAAGTCCAACACTATATATTTGGTGTATATATCTTGCAATTTTTTTTATAGATGTTTTTGTCTTCAAGTTGAAAATCTAAATCTAGCCACAAATTTGGAAAAAGATTGTTTTTATGCCATGTTAATAACATGTAAATGCATGTCACTCTACAAAAAACTAGATTGCGACATAAAAAATGAGCCACCCTAACTTGCAACCACCCATGTTTAAAAGTCTAAAACAAATAGTTGCTACTATGTTCCAAGTAAACAAGTAGGTTGGCTAGTAGGTTAAGAGTGTGGTGTTGTTAAGGGAGTAGGCTAAATATGTTGTTTTGGATGAACAAGGCATTAAATATAGGGATTGAACATTGGACATTGGAGGTTTACATTTTGAATTCTTGTTTAATTTTGAATCATGTTGATGGTGACTTGGGGACTGCCCAAAGATGGGAGTTATGGGGAAAGGATTTTCATTCTTAAACACAAAATTTTGGAGTAATGATAGATGTAGGTACTTTGTAGTAGAAATTGCAGACTTTGTTTTTGATATACCATAGATTTAATCTTGTTGTTTGATTTCATTTTAGTAGAACATGGAATTTTTTGTTGTATTTTTTATTGAAGTTTTCAATAAACAAAAGAAGTACAAACTTTTGCAATGATTTTCATATTCAAATTGTTTTGTAAATTTTTTAAAGTATAAAAAATATAAGGGAATAAATTGTAATTTTGTTTCTACATTTTCTACATTGTATTTTGAAGTACAAATTTTTGTTATATGAAATAACCATGAATTTGGTGTTTTAATGAACTACAAAAATAGGTGTGTTAGAATCAAGGCAAGAATTGTGAATGTGTGAATATTGTAATGCAAATTTGTTGTTACAATAAATGTCGAATAGTTATGCAGAGATTTAATCCACATTTACCAAATGTTTATTGTCTTGTGGGGTTTTCTAAAATTCCAAGTAAAAAAGCATGTACACAAGTAGGAAAATACTAGGATTCAAGTTTATACTATCTCCAAGTTGATAAATAGACTGACAAATAAGGTCAATATGTATATTTTTGGTCTTTAGTGTGTTTTGAGTAAAAGAGCATGTGTAAATGTAAGATAAGTATTATGACTCCAAGTTTCCAATGTCTCCCAAATAGATAAATAGGTTTGCAAGTAGGGTAAATAATGTGTCTTGTGGTCTTTAGTGTATTTCAAGTAGAAAAGGTTATGTAGAAGTAGGATAAGTAGTATGGCTTTAGGTTTTAGTGTCATCCAAGTAAATAAGTAGAGTTGCAAGTAGGTCAAGTTTTAAGGTTTAGTGGTTGTAATTTCTTCCAAGTAGAACACCAAGTCTATAAATAGGAACATTATTTAGATAGTGTCTTCCCAATAGGTGTGAAATATTAAGGTTAGTAACAGGTCACTATGAGAAATCACGTCCACCTAAACCACATTACCTTACAACTAAAACTCAAAAAACAACTCATATATAACTGTTATGCAATTATCCCTTTAAAAATACAGTGTATTAATAAATAAATTACCATGTTAAAAAATCAATTAGCTATATTATAGTTGCAAGTGAGTTGAAAATGGGTCTTCTATATGGTAATTTATACACATTGTACATACATATGTTGTCAACCATGTTTGACTTTTTTAGGAGTTATATTGTAGTTGCATGTGGCAACTACTTAAATGTGTCACTAAAACAACAACTATGTTGCAATTAGTGTACAATGTAGATACATGTGATCATGCCACATGTTCACATTTCCACTACCCATTATGGGATACATTTGCAACTAGTTTTCGACTATGATTCCCATTGATATAATTAGTATGGCCACTAGTGTGCCACTACTAAGATACTATTGTTCAACTATGTTTGATTATGATAGAACTATTTATAACTTAATAAGGATACATATTCATCAATTATTTATATGTTCATCATATGTGTTTCATTTTGAGTGATTTAAAATGATATGGGAATGCTACCTCAAGTTTTAGAAATCATCTTTGAAGTGCAAAGAAAAATAACAAGAAGAAAAATAAGTTTTCCAACTTACAAAACACATTTTTTTTTCCTTTTTTTGCTTCTCTTTAGACCACTCCTACTTTCAAACCTCATAATTTTCTTATTTCTTATTCATTTTAAATGATTTAAAGTGTTATAAGAGTGCCACTTGAAGTTCTACAAATCATCTTTGAAATCTAATAACACATAGCAACATACAAGGAATTTTTTTGGTGTTTGGGAATCGATCTTTATAACATTTGGTTGTTTGTTTTTTTCAATTTTTGACCCCTTCTACTTTGAGGGGCCATAAGTTAATTCTATTTCATTTTTTACAATTTTTAGCACCAAATGCACTAATAGGAGGGGTTCAAATTATGTTTAAACACCAAAAACAATGGAGCCTTCCCCTTGGATCTAGCCTACCTTGAACACTTAAATGTTATAGTTGTAATTCAATTTGCAACTAATGAACAACTAAAAGATTTAACCCATATGCTTTGTCTTTGAATCCCATGTTACAAACTATATAAAGAAGGCTTGATTTTTTATGTTCTCACATTAAAATACATGTGCCATTTTGGGATGAACTTAAAAAAGCTTAACCAAAAAGCAAAACATAAAATAAAAAATAAAATTTCATAGTTATTCTTTAGTGCATTTAGTCTTGTGTTGTCCTACCTACTTATCTACCTAGATAAGTAAGTAGGTCCTATTTATCTACCTACCTATGTAGGTAAGTAGGTAGGTCCTAGGTAAATATATATGTATGTAGGTCTAAAAATCTACTAACCTACCTACCTATGGTTATGTACAACCTACCTAGCTACTAAAATTATTTTGTTTATTTTTTATTTTTTCCAAAATACAATTATAAATATGCCATGTGGTAATTTTTTTAATGTGCCACATGTCACAATCTCGGACCATCATTAACAATCATAATGGATAATCAATATGGAGATCAATATTTCAAAAAAAATTATGTCCAAAATTTTTCATAATGCCATGTGTCATATTTTAATAGATGGATGACAATTAATGATGTCAGCATGACATCATGTGTGTAGTTATAATGGAAATAGTAATTGAAAATGAGTTTTTTTGACTAAATTGCAACTGAGTTATAATGAGTTGCACCGTATATACGATGAGTTGCAACTTTACAACTCATGCAACTTGTCCATTAGCACTCATAGCATATAAATACAATGAGTTGCAAATCTCCTCTACAACTCAAAAATTGAATTGCAAGGCCAATTGCAAAACACCCCTTTTTTCATAGTGGTTAGTCTTCAAATCAAGAGATTTTATATTAAGCAAATTATATTCAAACATGAAGGATCCATGTTCTTGGAACTATGCACAGTTCTAATTTGGTGTTTCCATTTTTGTTGCAAGGGGGACTCTTAATGTTCATCAATTATCATCACGTGCATCAAATTCCATTGCCCATGATAGAAGACCAAGGACAAAAACAAGCACTTGTCCTTTATCCATTGGATTCTCCATCACCAATTAACACCATTCCCAATCCATTAATTATGCAGGAAGAGGTTTTGTGTGACAAGCAAAATGACCTTGTATATTTTGATGTGGGTGAGTACCTTGTTGCATTTGATTCAGAAATAGGAACCCAAGATGCGGGCTTGTCTACCCAACATGTGTAGGAGGAGTATGTGTTAGTAACAACAATTATAAACACTGGAGCAGAAATTGAAGGCATTAGAACAATTAAAACCTTGACACCACAAGTGGTAATTGAAACCTTTTCTTTCTAGAAGGCCTTTCAAGTCAATTCCAATTGTGAAAACTAATATTTTGCAAACTAATGTTGTGCAACAAAAAAAGCATGATGGCAACTTTGAAGATGTAACAGAGGGTGATACCATCCCTCTTACTGAAAATAACCTTAATTCAACTCAAAAGAACCTCCCAAACACAGTGAAAGGTTTGAAGTTTGGATGACTTGAAAGGCCTTCTAGAAAGAAAAAGAGTTTTAATGTACTAACATTTCAACCTCCTAGTGATGATCCCTCAAGTTCTCAAAATAAAAAGAGTTTCAAAATTAATGAAAAATCTAATACGAGAATTCCTATTCAGTCCAAACAAGGCATTTCTGCCATTAGTCTTCGTTCTAACACCCATCATTTTCATTGAAAAACAGAGGTAAATTATTTTCATCACCCATCCACCTATATTTATGTTTTTAATTTGCAATTCAACTTCTATAACCAAGTGTCATCTCGAGCAATGAGTTTAAAATATGAGCTGTGTGTGTGTTTTTGTTTCTATAAGGCTTGGATGCAACATTTTGGGGGCACTATGATTATGTGACAAAGTTTAAGATAAACTAAGACGCGTTAAAATTGTAACATCAATGGCTATAGAGCTAGTTTAATTCCAATTATCATTTTACCAACCTTTTGCAAAATAGATTTGTTGTAAGGTCCAACAACTCTATTAGGAGCCGCACGTGCCCCTTTAGACCACTACTTTATTTTTAAAATCTTTTTGGAATCTTTAATATATCTTTCAAAATAATATTAAAAATCTTTAAATTCTTTTTAATAATATTATATTAAGGTGTATATTTTTAAAATCCAAAAATATGTCATTAACAAATATTTTCAAATTGTGCTTTTAATGTCAACACTATTTTAAGCTGCTTTATGTAACTTTTAAGCAATGGTTACAAGAGGTTTAAAATCTTCATACGTATTTCTCACTCATTAGATTGATTCCAATTTTTTATGATATGTACATAATGTATTCATAATAAAATTTTATTAAAAAAATTTTCTATTTTTTAAATTTTTCTTACAATCCAAAATTCAAAAAATTAAGTAGTGGTTATGATTGTTTTTGGTACATGTTAGTATGATTGCACCTTGTGGGTCTACATATTTGTAGAATTTTTACATACATGTATTTGGGCTATGTTTAATGTTTGGAAGTGGCAAGTTGGTTATACCAATCCCAATGACCACACCTTCATCTACACTCAAACCATGGTGGCCCTAGAATTCTCAATGCATAGCTTTCCTTTTGCTATGGATTTCAAAACATTCACTGAAACTTCCTTTTGAACCTAGTTTACATTCTTTGTTGGCCATCATGAAATGGAATATGCCTTGTGGAGAATACAATATTTGAATCAACCTACCACTTACAATTGCTTGCTAAATGTTGTTTTATGTGCCACAAGTATGCCAAACATGCCTTATTTCTATATTGTTAACTTTGTGGAGACTTTGAAGAAGTATGCAAAGCTCTAGCACATACAAGTCTAGATGGCAAGTATCATTACTATTGTTTCTACATTTAATTCAAGCTACTAAGACTCTAATTGCACTCATGTTTTACATCAAAAAATGTAGGTTCTCAAGTTGCCTAAACTCAATTAAATCTTATGTGACATGACACAAGACAATGTATATTACTATTGTGAATCCATCATGAGTAATAAAAAGGGCGCATATGTTTTTCTATCAGTTATAATCATGTGTTTATAGTGATTGGGATTTTTGCATTGTGTGCATCAAAAAATTTTGGTTAAAATGACAGTTTTAGTTTTAAACGACTGGTTGCAAACAATATAATTTTTACTAGTAATTGTTATTGAAGTGGCTATAGTGGTTGGGAAAGATTTAAGCATATTTTGTGCATCTAATTCTTTTGTTCACACCCCCTTTTCAATTTGTTAGAAATTATCAGATATAGAAAGCTTGAATTGGCTACTTGAAGTCTTTGGTATGTTTTTTATTATGTTCATGTCAACTAGATAATATACTACATGAGTGAAGTTGACCCTTTCACTAGTTGGTCACTTGATTGAGCAATTTTTAACAAGGTACAAACAAGTGCATGGCATGTTATGAATTGCCTCACATGACCTAAATGGGTTGTGGACTATGTGACATATTTCATTGATATGAGATGCCCATTTGGTCATTGCCTCACTTGGTCATGCGATTGAACATGACTAAGATGTTTTTCACAACATCTGACATGATAAACAAGTTAGCTTTAACTTGTTTATTTATTTCAAATTTGTGCTCTTGGTCATGAGTTCATGTTCAAATGCCCCTTAGGCTAGATGAATGATCCACTGTTTTCAAATTTCAAATGTAAATTATGATCAATTCTTATAAGCATGCATCAAGTACAAGTTGTGAATCATTTATTTATATGTAGTACTTCAATGTTGAGGAATGCAAATGTTCCTTAAAAAACAATGAACATTTTCTATCAATGTTTTGTTCCAATGTTCATTCTAGAAGGGCAATTAATTCAAACAACATACACAATGCATCGGGCATAGGTCCAAGTCCAAAATTGTTGATTTTTCACTTTATGTAAACTTGTTAACAACTCTTGAATGAATAGTAGGATCCTCTTTGAGTACAATGGTTGCACTCCATATATAAGAAAAAAATATGAAATTACATAGCGAAAGAAAAAAATGGTGGGGGCTTGGTGAAGCTCAAAGAAGTAGAACTTTAGTCAAAATTGAGCTCAAAAGTTAGGTCCAAAATCCAATCCTAAAATCAAACAAGTTCAAAATCTAACACAAAATCCCATATAAGATTCAAGCCAATGATCTAGTCCAAAATAATAGTTCATAATAAACATTTGATTCAACATTCTAACATACATGAAGATATATTAATCCACCAAAATGGGTCATGGTTCTAGAAGGTGGGTCCTAAAAAATACATAATCTGCCATATGAAAGGGTAACATGAACGATGTATAAGTATTTGCAACAATTTGTGTGCCAATTTCTTTCATGAAAATTACTACATAATTTGTTTAAAATTTAGAGACACCAAATCACATGCATGAAGATTAAAGATTATGTGGAAAGGACAAGATAGAAAAAGTACTTGCAACATTTTATTTGGGTGAATGCAAGGTATGGTGGTTCACTTTTGGTGTCACAATGGTGTTTTTTGTTGTGTACCCCTTGTTCAAAGGCATATAGTAAGTAGTATATTTCTAAATCTATTAATTGGTAATTGAATGTAAACTAACAACTTTATTATGAAGATATTTGTGTAGTTGTTTATTGATAAAAAGTTCATATGTTAATAGTAATGGACTTTTGAAGTTCAAAATTATGGACTAATTGGTTGACTAGAATGATAAAAAATTGAACCTGGTTCATCTTAAATTGTATTCAAAATTATCTATCGTGATTTAACACATGAGTTATAATCAAATAATACACTTTTATGTGAAAAATTTCCTTAAGAATCAGAACCAAATTCTTTTGAGTGCCCTAAATTAACTCATATTTTCATAAGTCCATAACATTGTTGCTTTTCATTCATTTTCAAATTTTATTTTCAAAGGAGCATAATTTCTACTTGGGCTTCTATTAATATGAACTTTATTGCTTTTAATACATGGACTTTATTACCATTTAGCTAATGGTACCACAGAAAATTAAAAATTAAAAAATGAGCCACCATACAATGCATTTACCCATTCGCCCATTTGTATGTAAAAATTACTACAATTGAGAAAAACTCAAAGATGGTGACTTGTGCATTTCCAAGGTTTTTTACAAAAGGCAATCTAATTTAAATAATTTATAAAAACTTGCAACATTTTAGCCCAATCCATTCCTATGTGAAAATTAATGTACTTGTAATTTTCATTTAAATAATGTAAGTAATTTTGCATGTTCAAACTTTAGTTTTGTACAAAAGGCCAAAAGGACACTATAAACATATAGGTGCACCAATTTATTTGCTAATTCTTTTGTGACATCGATTTAGTTGTATAAAACTTAGAGATGGCAATTCACATGCATATTCAAGGTTCTACACAAAGGGCAAGAAAACCAATTTGTATAAATATACATGCATTGTTTACTTTGCCAATATCTATGTGAAAATAACTGCATTTTTAAAAAATTGAAATATAACAACACAAGTCTACATATTGAACTTTTTGCCATTCAATTTCTAACCTTGCACTTCTATTGAACAACATCTTGAACATTAAACATAACAAAACATTGAAAGGACTTGTCTTTGCTAACCTTAACCTAATTCATTCCACTATATGACCAAAGTAATTTTTAAATGGCAGTAATAGATGTTCATTGACTCATAACTATATAAAACTCAAAATCCACCTATACATATTAGACTAAACTAAACAACATCTTGGGCTATAAGTGTACCAACAATTTAAAAAGACTTGTTTTTGCTACCCTTATCCTTTGTTCCACCTACACCAAATAGAAGGCTATTATGAATGGTAATAAGAGGATAAAAGTCTTGATATATAATGTGAAACTTTAGCTATAACTCAAAAGTCATTTATAGTTATTAGACCTTAAGACTCCATCTTTGTAGTTCAATCACATTACTATAATCAAGTAGCCACAATTGTATGGCCAATCTTTTCTGCAACTAATGACTTGTTTTGATATGAGATGTTAATCATATGAAAACATGGGCATTAAACATAATTAAGACTTGCCTATATAGACATTTCTCCATGGTTAGATCCAAGGTAGATTGTACAACTTCCAAATTATTTCAATGGAACATTCATGGAAGTCAATAAGGCCATTTACATATTTCATTAACATCAATCATAAAGAAAAATGAAAGGAACATTTTACTTATCTAACTTTTGTAATGTGGCACAACCATAAAAAATACCCACACAGTTGATGAATATATGCGAGTTGCTCAAGTGAATTCATTATTGCTATGCAATCTTTTTTAATGTATAGAATATAAAACCTAGGTATTAACACCAACACAATCAACTTTTAACAAGTAACTTCCATAAAATGAGTATAATGAAACTACTTGATAACAATAACAAACATCCAAAATGTTATTAACATAAAATGTTATTAACATGGCAAGGAAACAATGAATACAAGGTAATTTCTCGATATTGAATGTTAATATCAATAGTACAAAATAGCCAAAATTGTGAAAATGTGTTAATCTATCATTCTTCATAAGACTACCTCTCTTTTACATCAATAACCAAAACGTCCCTAACTTCAATAATCATTGAAAACCTTGGTTCACCCTTTCGTGTGGGAGAAAGGAACATTGGGAACTTGGATGCCACCACAAGGTGGGAATATGCAAATGTTGGCCCAAAATTTGTCAATAACCTATATATGAAATATTTGCACTAGCTCGTCAGCCATGCACTCTATAATACCAAGTACCTTGGAGGATCATATCCCCTTTGTACCAAGTAATCCCCATTCATCATCAAATGTTTCTTCGCACCTATGAAGTGGCTTGTTGTAAAAAACAACATAGAAAAAATCAATGTTTTTGAATTCATCAAAAATGACTCCAAAATTATCACCCATTTCAACCTTTGTAGCGTCAAATTCAAGTCAACATCATCTCCAACCTCTGAATTAGAATTTGAAGCCTTTTTCACATTCATCATAGTATGCACTTAAACACATATTTACAATGTTAAAACAATTATTAGGATGTGGTAAGAAATCACATTAACGAGGACTAAATTGAGTTCTAAATTGGAGCATGCCCCAATGTTGACCAACATGCAAGACATGTAAACAAATTTAGTATCAAATGTAACTTCAATCTATTTACATATGAAACATTAAAAAGTTCTAGTCTTAACAGTTTCCAAGGCTTCACATGAATTTGGGTCTCCCAGAATTTTGAATTGTCATCCATTCATTCAAAATAAAAACATGCAAGGTCCTTCACATTGAATAGAGTACAATCTTGATGTGAAATAAAAGCCGCCAAGTGCATAAAGCAAAAACCTTCTATATTTTTATAATCCCAAGATGTTCTAGTAATACAAAAGTGGGGCGTAATTCACTATCCCAAATCACTATGGGACCTTAAAAGTGAAATATGTTCACTGCACTTTAGTGATTTCACTATACTATCACTATGTAAACATCATGTTTCACTACTAGTTGACATAATTCACTATTATAATTTATTATGGTAAATAGGTTTTTTTTATGTTGTTCTTTTAAATACCTTATGCTACTTTGTGATATACCCTATATTATTTTAGGCTACCTTAATTATTATAATTTATACCCTAAGTTATTATAAGTTATTATAGGCTATTATAAATTATTATACATTATTCTATGTTAAGGTATCCTAGTTAGCTTATTATAGGTTTTTTATTTAAAAATTTTTAAAACTAAATTATTCAACTAACCTTAGGCTATACCTTAGGTTATTCAAGGTCATTCTACCTTATGTTATTATAAGTTATTTTATCCTAAGTATATATAATAATTTAAAATAATCTAAAATAAAATATAATGATTTAAGGTAAAATAACCTAGAATAAGCAACAATAGCCTATGAAAAATAATTTAGAATAGCCTAAAATAAAATAACTACCAATAACCTATCATAATATAACTTAAAATATCAACAATAACTTATAATATAATAATCACCAACTATCGTGATATAACCTAAAACAGTAAAAAATAAACACCAATATGTCACTAATAAAATAGCCATCAATAACCACCAATAAAATAACCACCAATGGTTTATAATGCAATATCCAATAATAGCCACTAATAGAAAAACCAACAATAGCCACCAATAGAATAGGCACCAATAGCCACCAATATAATAACCAATAATAGTCGCTAATAGAATAACCACAAATAACCTATGGTAATATAACCTAGAATAGTGAATAATAACATAAGGTGAAATAACTTTCAATAACCAAAAGTAACTAACAATAGTTTCGCATAACTGAAAATAACTTAAGATGAAATAACTTAGAATAGTTAAAAACCATTTATAATAGGCACAAATTACCTAAAATGAAATAACCTACAATAGCCAAAACTAACATAGAATAACCAAAAATAACAAAAAGAAACTAAGAATAACCATAAATAATCATAAATAATGTATGGTGAAATAATTTATAACAATGAAAAGTAGCCTTTAAATAGTTGAAAATAGCTTAACATAGGTAGTAATTTTATATTAATAAAAATCTTATCCATTTATTAAACATTGTTTTTTCAAAAAAATGGTCATTGAAATGTTATTATCAGTGATATTCAACAAAAAATTGTTCAAATAGTTTTACAATTTCAAAAGGAAATAAATGTAATTATATACATTATTGAAAAAAAATTTAAATTAAACTTTAATCATTTCATTTTGACAAAATTTCAATAAGATATGACTTTTCAAAGTTTAGGTTTTTTTAATGTTTAAAATGAAGTATTTGATAAATAGAATGCAATGTAACACATTATCACAACAAGTGTGGTGGCTTGATGGTAAGGGTGTTTACACTACAACAAAGGGTGTCCTTGTATGTCAAATGATTTCATTAGTTTTAGTAAACAGGGATTAGTTGGAAAGTAATGAATTCATTGGTTTAGTGAACAAGGATTAATGAATTGCACCCACATTTTGTACTAATGTTGCCTCCATCTTAAAGGTCAAGGGATCAAACTTCACAAATGGTGTGTTTGTGGTCAACAGTGGTAAATTGACCGAATATTCTCCTATGTAATTCCCTAGGATAGGTGCCTACTTAAGTTGATTACATGGCCTATGTACTTAGGCTAGGTTTTTAACCTAGCATAAATAATGACACGTGTCAATAATCCATAGGCTATCAAAGTCCACTTGGTACCATGTCGCAAGGTGTGTGTTTGACTTCAAACTTAAGCCTTCATTATGTTACTTTTTTATATTGAGCACAAATTTGGTTATGGTAGTGCTTTCATTTCTTTTGTTTATCTAGCTATAGGTATTAATAAAAAACCAAAAACCCTATACATTTACCACATGGTTGTCGTATGTTTGGTCATACTTTGGAAGTGGTCATGGAAAAGGAATCCATGATGGAGTTAATGTTGCATTGAAACAAGATATAAGAAATGAGGAAATGGGGATGGATGGTGAAAGACTCCACAATGTAACAGATGTTATGGCTTTTTGTGAACAAAAACAAAATGAACAACATGTTGCATACCCAAACATAAGGAGGGATGTCATACGTTACTTTCATCTAATGAAAATTGAAGATGTTGACAGGAGACACTACATCAAAATGCGTCCTAGTTCACTGTAGGTTTCACTATATTTTGAATTAATTTGAACATTTTTACCATGGTGAAATTAATCAACCCCTAGTGAATGGGGACTGATTGCTATGGATAATGAATTGGTCCACTAGTACCAATTGAACAAAGTTACTTTCAAATGAAACACAAATTTACCAAGCCATTTCACTTGCTAATTAATTAATTAGGCAACATGGAAATCAATTAATATTATTGATAATTTCATGGTGGGTGACACAACCATTTAACTAGACCAAATGTTCATCGTAGTAGAGGCCATGATTGGTCAATTTGGACCAATGTAGTTCAAAATAGTGTTGAACAAACAATGTATCATCTATAATGTCATCAAAAAGATAGTAGTGGTATTCAACAATTAACTTCTTTGCATCCAAATTGGGATCCTTTAAGTAAACAAGATTCCATTAATAATAAATATGGACCAATATGGTAAGCTAAAAACTATGCCAATGCATTTCCTGTAACGTCATTAAATCCATGAAGGTGTATTTTTTTACAAAATCAATGACTAACATGTAGTCTTGAATGGAAAAGTGTCAAGGCAAATTTTGTATTCTTCTTTTTGGATTCGCACCACAAAGTTGTGTATAATAAATTTTTGCAACCTTGGTCTAGTGTATGAAAAGAATAACTACACAATAGTTTCCTTGTATTATAGGTTGAAAACCTTAAAATCTAGACTTGCCTATGTTTCCCACGCACAATTTTTTCGTAACACTTCCATTTCATCAATTTGTCATTTGCACTATCCTCTTGAGTAGGGCAAGTGACTAACATGTCAATTCCACAATCAAGACATTCTCCTTGTAAGCATTTGAGATCATGGAAGTCTCTAGTTGTTGGACACATAATGGAAGTCCACATGTTAATTAGGCCTTGAAATGTCATGCAACTAACTTTGCACTCACTTGAAGTACTGGTAGAGTTGCAACAAACATCATAGTTGTAGTTGCAATTTGTCCCATTACCCCTTTTGACACATGCCGCATTTTGTTGAAGCCTTTTCGAAGCTCAACCATTTTGACATGGTATTTACATGCACAAGTATTCCTCTCCATAAGTCTATGAACATAATAGGGTTTTAGCTTTTCAAAAGCTCTCAACCCTACTTTGCTACCATGTGCTTTCACAAAGCAACTATAAAAGTCTAGTTGCAAAACCCAATTGAAAAACTAGTAGTGAATGACTTAAATAAAGGACTAGCTATAAACAAGATATATGACAAACAAGTAACCAAATTTAACACCAAATAATGCAACAAATCCAAGTAGTGAACAACCTAGTCAATGTGAGCAGTAAACCTGCTTGACAAGTACAAAACAATAGTTCATAAAGTATTTAAGGTTATAAAGCAAGTAACCAATGCCATTTTACAAGTATTTAGGTTGCTTGAAAGTGATGAAAGGTGAGTAACAAGTAACACTGCATCACAAATTTACAAGCTTCATGGTTCGTTTCAAATCTGTGTGAAATCTATTATGTCATCTAGGTTCATATTATGTAAATACAAATGTCATGCATTATTTAAACACATAAGTCATGTGCATGATTTTCATTTGTAAACTACACAAATAGACATACAATATCCATGTCTAAACAATATGAATAGGCATATGACATTCGTGTCTAAACAATGTGCACGACATCGATGTTCAAACAATACAAGTAGATGAATGACATCCATGTCTATTCCATACAAACCTATGCAAAACAAATTTCACACGAAATTATTATTGCCAAATCATAACCCATTAAGTTTATGATGTGGGTTGGGACCACTTGTACTTAAAGCACATTGAAAAGTATGGATCAAGAACTTTGTGACTAGTAAACCTGCATGACAGGTACAAGCCACACTAATCAAGTATTAAGATATGTAAACCAAATATCTAAGGCCACAATTCAAGTAGATCAAACTTGCATGAAAATGACTTCAAAGGCAAATAAAAGTAACACAATATTAGAACCAAGTATTCATGGCAAACTAATAAGTAATGAATTGGAGTTGTGAGTAATAAACCTGCATGCCAAATACCAAGCACAACAATCAAGTATTAATACTTGTTAAATAGGTAACTAGAGGCACAACACAAGTAATCATGTTTGCATGAAAGTGATTAAAGGTGAATAACAAGTAACCTAGTATTGGAACCAAGTAGTCAAGCACATTGACAAGTAATGTGCAGGAATTGTGGGTAGTGAACCTACGTGACAAGTACTAAACATAACCATCAAAGTATTAATACTTGTAAAACTAGTAACCATAGCCACATCACAAGTATAAATGCACATTGCTTAGTAGTGATGCAAGAGAATATGAACTTAAGTTGAAAAAACACCTCTTGCATTAGGAATCATGTAAAAGCCTATACCATACTTGGAGGTTTGGGTTTAGGCATACTAAAGTGTCCATTTTTTGGTGTCCTAAGGGTAGTTTGGGGGGGGGCGGTACCTTTAAGTTTGGTACAATATATGTTGGGATATGATTGAAAATTATAGTAGGGATTCATTTAATTAATTTATAACATTTGTATAATCAAATTTAAAATTTTGAAAATAAAATGCCATCATTTCATTACAAGGTGGACTTTTAAAGCAATGTAACATCTTTTGCAATAGTCTATAACAACATTTATGGATTTTTATTACATAATTAACATGTGTGAAATGTTAAATTGTTTTACCTAGTATGATTGTGAGGCTATTGTAATGATAAAATAAGGGCTTACAAGTAAGTATAATATTTTAATTTATCATGATTTTGTAAAATTGCTAATAGTATATAAAGGGGTGAAAATCCTTTAAGGTGTACCACACAAGACAAAAAAGGCCTAGTCATTTTTACAATCCTTTTTCTCCCTATATCTTGATCCCCATAAAAAATAATGAATCAAAAGTTGTCAAATATTTCAAAAGGATTATATTTTAAACCATTAAAATTCTAGATTCCATCATAATCATCCATAAATGTGCTTTTACATGGTAAAAAAAGACTAGGCAAAACAAACATAAAAGGGTGACATTGTGACAAGATTTTGATATACCTTAAAGAATTTACGCCCAAAGTCCACGATTTATTAAAATGGAAAAATGGAAAAATTGAAAAAAATTGTTTTGTAAAAAAGGACATTATTGAAAAAACCCATGTTTTTGCTTCTAACTTTTCCCCTAGTTGATCAAATTGAAACATGTGCCACAATTTAGAAACTTGTAAGTTTAAGTTTTAGGTATTCCTCTTGCCTCCTACTTTCAAATGGACAACTTTACATTGCTAAAACACTAAACATTTAAATTAAAATTTTTGAAAAAGTAAAACTATGGATTCCACATGTGCCACTTTTGGTACCACCTTAGTGTGCCTTCACTTGTCTGAGTTTGTGCATTCGAAAAATGAATTCCTATGTGTTATCCATGACAAAATGGATTGTGCGAAGACTACACTCCCAAGGTTACAAGTGGCAACAAAATGATTTGTGGGCTTGGACAATTGCCCATTACTTTGATGAGCATGATAGCTCATGGTCATGGCAATGAAAGATATGCGCAATATTCCAATGAGTTGTGGCCAAATGATCCCAAATTTACAATTGAGTCATTATTGTGGCTTCTCTGAACTTTGGAAAAAACTTTAATTTGTGAGTCCAAAATCTTGTTTGAGCACCCTCCCCAAAATGTGTTCTTTGCATGTCTTTTGCAAGGCAATTTCATGTATAAATGAATTAAAAATAACAAGTGAAATTGTTGGCCTAAAATTATTGTTGAAAAATTTGTTGCTTCAAATAGATAATTGTGTGAAGGACAATAAAAATAGGTATTTGTTAACATTTCTTTCATTGTTTATGGCAAGGGAAGTGTTTGAAGAGGTTAAACTAGGATTCCTTGTGGTTGGCCATACACATGAAAATATTGATGGATGTTTTCGATATTTGTCCAAAAAATTGAAAGAGTGGAACAATAAAATTTTAATAGATTTGATGAAAGGCTTTCATGGTCTTGCAAGAAAGACCTTTCATTTCAAAGCTGATTCCAAAAATTCCAAATTTTAAAGCTTGTTGAATATCGATTGTTTGAAGGATGGTCCGGAGACCTTGGTAAGGCATATTTGTTATGCATTTTTTAAAAAAATTTGTGGATTTGTCTAGTTGGCTTGTGATGCAATACAAAGTTTCACTAACTGTTAGTATTTGGAGTCCCACAAAGGGGCCTCCAATCCAATTATGGAAAGCTAATGTAGATGGATCTCCAAAGCTACCTACTAAAGTCCCCGACTTTGTTCCATATCACCCAATTTGGGGCCATGATGCAATGACGTGTGTGGAGAAGGAAAAGTTTATCAATGTTGGATTGTCCAAATACGTGGAATTCTAGAAGCAGACATTGAACAAAGTGCTCATTATGCCATTAAGATGATTTTGTATGTGGATTATTGGAAGGATATTTTATTGCATTTGTCAAAACCCTTGCTTGTTCAAAGGTCACTACTAAGTTCACCCGATGAATTCTTAAGCATTTTTGGGTAGTTGATTGAAGATCATTACAAACTTGAACAATTCAAATTTGCTAATGTTTAGTGACAAATAGTCACTTTAAAATAGGTGGAAAACAATTAGGCAAATGGCATACCACTTTCTCTTAAGAAATACAAATAAAAAACAACAAACAATTCTACAACATTTGGAAAGATGGCAATCAAAATAACAAGGAGGAAAAACAACTTCAACACACTTTGCAAAGCAAAAACTTGAGTAGAAACAAAACTCACTTCATTCGAAAAGCTTCAAAGTGCAAAAAATACATTACAATTGTATCCAAAACAAAGATAAAAAAAAAGGCCCTTCAAGCTTCCCCTAGAGAAGATTTCAAGCCTATAAAAAAACAATGGGGGTCTTAAAGAAATTTGAAAATCCCTAGAAATCCTCTTAAACCCTAAATTATTAAACCTTATCCTACATTTATAATCTGGAACTGAAATCAAAAGCGATAGCTGATTTTTTGGTTTTATTAATAAATAACTTTGTAAAATTGATAATAATGTAAAATCCATTTTTACTTAAAATCAGTAGTAATGTAAAATTTATTATAACTTAAAATTAGTACTAATGTAAAATTGATAGGAACAAAAAATCAGTCTATCTTTCAAAATTGGTAATGTTTGAGTTTTGATACAATAATTACAACTCTTCAAAAACTAGCCTAGAAAACTTTCTAGCCTTAACAGTCATTCTTCAAGAGGGCTTTTGGCCATTCAACAATTGGAGGTTTAATTATGTGAAGGTTGAGTTGCCATCCACAAATTAGGTTGTTAATGTGGAAGACTAGGTCATGTGTCCTTATTGTGGGCCCAAGAATTTAAAACTAGCTCCCACATACACCCTTTTTAAAGATCTCAACAATGGAAATTTTATTCTCATGAAGCCTCATGATCCACTCCTTATTTGGATGGGAAGAACACAAAGTGGTGTTGTCAAGGATGATCAAAATGAATTTCTCAAAATAGTGAGGGTTTAGTGGTGGGTTCTAGTGAAGAAAGGGTCAAATTTGGATGAACATTGTTTGTATGAAGATTGTTGGAATGGCAAGTGGAAATGTAATTTGGCAAATCTAGAATAGTGGTTGGAGATTTCAATTGTTCTTTCATTTTTTCCTTCACAAAAAAATACAATAAACAAAAGTCAAATTACTATTCTTAATAATGTTTCTTCTCAAGTGAAAGTGAATCTTGAAGCTACTAATGCATCCAATAATTTATGAAGCATGTTGGTGACCTTGATAAAATATTGGTTTTTTCTTTATGTGTATTTTTTCATTTAAATTATTGCACTAAATTTGTTTTTATTTTTATTTTTGTTATTCACAAATTGTGTTATTTAATGAATCTAATTATACAACATGTTATTATTCATTTGAGTATTCATAATTAGTAACAATCCATTGATTCTTATTCATTGGTAGCATTGGTGTGTTTAAATGTGTGAATTTTTTATAATTGTGTTTATAGGTGAGGCAAAAATTTGGACCTCTCATTCTTTGCTTTTCAAACCAATAATCAGTTTTGTTGCACTTGGTGGCCACAAGGAGAAATGGTATATACAATTTTAAACGACTAGGATATGTTTTTATTATGAGCACCATTTTTAGATCTGTACTTATGAGTGTAGCCATTGCTAGATAGGCATGGTGGCCTTTTTTTTAAACTCAAAAATTGATTTTCTCCTTGTGATTAATGGCTTCATTATCAATAAATTTTTTTTTTAAAAAAAAATGTATCATCTACAGGAATAACTAGAGGAAAAATATATAGAGGTGGAATTGGCCTAGTGGTCTTTCTTTAGTTTTTCTTTGTCAATTGTGCAAGAACTATTGTTAATGAAACACATATTTGTTATTTTTTTTGTTTGATGAGATGTATTGTTTAATCAATTTGTTCATTGTAGATAATTTCAGGTTCATTGTTAATAATCATAATCAATGATCCTTGTTGTTGCACCTTAACTCTAATCCCTAGTGGTCACCAAACATTTGTTTTTTTCTTTCATGGCATAAAGCTATCAAATATAATTAATGATTTTATCATAGTACATGAACCAACAATTTTGGACCATAGACATAATATGATTGATGAATTGGCACACATTGTGCCTAGTTCTTCTAATTTAAGTAATTAAATTTCTACTTTTCATGAATAAGATCATTGATTTCCAACCTTGATAATGAATAACCTATAATTTTCACTTGGTGGGCACTAAGCAAATTACTTTTTTCATCATATTTATATCTTAATTTTGAAACCAACATAATATTACATTTGTTACAGTATGAACAAATGAATGGATCCATTGACAATAAGTTACTGTTGTGGGATTGGTTTCATGTCCCTCAATGTATTAAAAATAATGGTTGTAAGTGTTGCATGAAAAAATATTAATATTCTTTTGAAACAAAATGTGTACATGGATATTATATATATATATATAAAATGATTGTTGTTTTTATTTGAATATAAAGTTATATTTGTTAAATCAGATGGCCACCAAGTGGAGTTCATACAATCCATTGGGTTGGGTAAAACCCTAAATTAAAAATTTATTCCTAAATTAATTATATATGTGTTTCTTACTCAAATTTATAAATTATATAAGTATGGGCAATATAGGATGATGCATGGTAATGTTATTAATGTCAATGCAAATGTGAATGAAATTCAATCAATATTACCATGTCTACCACATGATGATGCAATAATAGGTGTGTTTCTTAAATGATGTTTTGAATACAAATCACCTTAAATGTCAAAAAATGATCATCCAAATATGGTGATGATTGCTTTATAAAATTTAATTGAAACACCATTATACAAAGATTTGAATGTTACCATTCATCATCCATGGGCAAGTTTGTTTACTTTACATATGGATTTAAAATTCCAAGTTTTTAATTCTAGTGATGCATCATTTGATAACTTTGATTTTGATAGTGAAGAATTACATTTTACACCAAAAGACCTGATGATACATAACCTTTTGGAAGTTCCAAAAAAATAGATTATGAAAATACTATGTATTATATTGCCCCAAGTCAACATTTTCACCCTCTAGGTTTAATTAAAGATAAACATTCAAAGGAACTAAATTTACCAACATTGTTTTATGGCCAAATTCAATCATTTTTAGAAGGTTTTTCATATTAACAAATATTTCAATTTGGGAATTATTTGCAAATTTTTCACTTAATATGTCTAACCTTTTTTTAAAGCTATTAAAATTTCCATACAAAAAGTCATAGGTTTAAGTTGGGTGTGGATATGAAAAGGAAAATGATGTGGTAGAACCTTAAAAGCTTTTCAAATACAAGATAAACCAAACATAAATAAAATTTTGAAGTCATACCTAGGTTATTGTGATTTACAAGGCTTACATAATTCATTTGATTATTTTGAAAAGTTATGAAAAAATTTATTTGCAATGATTGGGCAACTTGTTCCTCCAACATTCTTTATCACTTTTACATCTGCTGAAAGATTATGGGATCTTCTCATTAAAGTTTTGCACACATTACATGCAACTTGAAACTAATGTAATATGATATGATGCATATTGTCAAAAACATGATGAAATTTTTGAGATTAAATCTATTTTTAACTACCAAATGCCATATCCAAATACAAAAGAAATGAATGATTCAATATATTCAAAATCAAAACCATTGCAAATAGTTAACATTTGGAATGAGAACATAAATAATGAAATAAATGATTCATGTCTTAAATTTTTTATTAAAAACATAATCGATTCTAAACATTATGATTTATGATCTAACTTTGTGATTCAATCACATAATGTATCAAATTAAAAATCATAAATTTTAGAAGATGAAAATTTCACAAAATCTTCATATTCTATGATGATGGAATAATTTGAATATCATAGTTTGCTTAAACAATTGAATGAAGAACAAAGATTAATATTTGATAATGATATGCATAAGAAATAATTATACCCTAATATGTTGATTTGTTTATTTTGATAGGGGGTGTTGGAACTGGTAAAACTTTTACATTAAAATTTATAATTCAAGGATTATTACAATTATATAATAAAAATATATCTTTTAATTTAACAAAAACCAAAGCTTTACTTATGGTATCAACATGTAAAGTTTCCTTCAATATTAATGGTTTAACAATACATTTAGTATTGAACATACTTGTGCAACAATTCTTATCTAGTTTACCAAATTTATCAACATATTCATTAAATAAGCTTACATGTCAGTATGAACAATTACAACTTTTTGTGATAAATGAAATATCACGTACTAGTGCTAGAATATTGAATGTTATAAATAATAGGTTATCAAAGTCCATAAAACATATTCAAAATAAATTTTTCAGTGGTGTGGATCTTATCATGACATGTGATTTCTATCAAACACCCCTTGTGAAAAATACTTGGATCTTTCAAAATATCAAAAAAAATGTTAATGCATTAACACCAAAATTTTGGCAAACATATGTCCATTAATGATATGAATTAATTACAATTATCTGACAATCTAATAAGTTTTTCATACAAACTTTGAAAACATTTCACATTACAATAGAAAATATAAGGGATATTCAATTTATAAATTTTATTTGTAATTAACAACCACCCAACAATTTTATTATTCCATGTTTATTTTATACAAATAAACTTGTGCAAAAAAATAATGAACACGTGTTCACTAATACATTAGGTCCCACATCTATTTTCAAAGCAATGGACATTAATCATTAATCATGCCCACCATCTTACAAACTCTCAAATGATCCAAGTAAAATTGCAAGTTTGCATTCTACAATTCAAATAAATAAATATATTTTGGTTGAATTATGAGCTAGTAACTATGCAACGTATGATGGTCTTGTGAATGGAGTTGATGACATTTTTAAAGCATCAACAACATATTGTGACTTGAAACCAACATATGAATAATGTTTCAAAATTCTAAAATTGAAACATTGACAAGAGAAAAATACAGTCGTTATTACAACAACAACATTGAATCAAAATGGACACCAATTGAACCTATCATCAATGATATAAAAGTTGGTAAATCTTAATCATTTATCATAATAAGGGTTCAATTTCCAATTAAATTTGTAACATCAAAAATCATTCATCATTTTCAAGGATTATCACTAAATAAATTCATTTTTGGTCCTACTAATGTTAAAAAACATGGGTTAACATCTACAACATTGTCTTGCATTTGAACAAAAGAAAAACTAATTTCGTTAACTCCTTTCCAACATGAAATTTTCTATGTGGATCTATACATATAGAAATGAATAGATTAAAAACAATTACAACTTGGATAACATTAATTGCTCAATTAAAGAACTTACATAATTTTCATATAATTATACAAGCCTTGAATACAACTTTTTTATGTTCACTACTACAAAAACATGTTATTTTGACTAGAGAATCCAATAAAAAAGGACCCCATTCAAATAGATGTTAAAAAGACCATCTTGTCAATTTGGACAAATCAATTTGAACCTATCTTGTGTGACTAGGGTGGTCCTTTTGATTGGCAAACTTTTGGACTGTTTGACTAGTCATTTTGATTATTATATAGTGGACCATTTCATTGGTCAAAGTTTTACCCAATTTTTTTTAGAATTATTACACAAAAAAAAAAATTGTGTAGGTAGGTACGTTGTATATGCATTTAGGTAGGTCATAAAAAGGAAAGTAGGTATGTGGTAGACTGGCCTACCTAACCTAGCCTATTTAACCTAGCTTACCTAACCTAACCTTTAAAACATGTATATAGGTTACAAGTATTAGGTATTAAACCCTTCAACTCCCCAATGATAAACCAAGTCCTTACCAATGGACTACACCTTCCAAAGTTGACAAAACTTGGCAAGTTTTTTTTATTTCACTTGTTTATTAATTCACATCAATTATTAACAGTAGGTAAGTAAGAAAAGTTAGGTAATTAATAGGTAGGTTGCAAGATGCTTAGTAGGTAGAGGGGTAGGTAAATAGGTAGCTTGTAGTCATAGGAGGTAAGTAGGTAAGTAAGTAAGTCCGTAGGTAGATAGAAATTTTGAGTGGTAGGTGGGAAGTAGAAGGTAAGTGGGTATGTAAAGATGTAAGATTCATAGGTGGGAAATAAAAGTTAAGTGGGTACATAAGGATATAGGGTGGTAGGTGGGAAATAGGAGGTAGGTGGGTATATAAAGATGTAGGATGGTAAGTAGGTGGGAAATAGGAGGTAGGTGAGTACGTAAAAATGTAAGATGGTAGGTGGGAATACGAAGAAGTAGGTAGGTAGGTAAGGATGCAAGATGGTAAGTAGGTGGGAAATAAAAGGTAGGTGGGTATGTAAAAATGTAGGATGGTAGTTGAGAAATATGAAGTAAGTAGGTAGGTAAGTAAGGATGTAAGATGATAACTGGGAAGTAAGAGGTAGGTAGGTAGGTAGGTAGGTATGCAAGATGGTAAGTGAGAAATATGAGGTAGGTGGGTGGGAAACATGAAGTAAATATGTAGGTAGGTTTGTAAGATGGTAGGTGGGCAGGTATGTAAGTAAATAAGTTGGTATGTAGGTATGCTTAGGCTATTGTTTAGCCTAATTAATATTTATCTTGACCAATTAGGTAGCATAGGTTGTTGCATTTGACCAGAATGCCATTGTCCATCTTGACTAAAAATGCCATTTTATTTTGTCCAATTTGATTAAATGTCATAATTGATTAAAAGCCATTAGTCATTTTGACCAAGGTGGTTTTTTTGGGTCCAACTTAACTAGATGTTCAATTTAACATATAGTCAAATAGGTCATTTTAGTCAAGTTCAATAGTAAAAAATACACATGTTATTCAAGCTAAATGCATGTAGTCAAAATGTACATGTGCATTAGTTAAAAAGAACTTGTTAGTCAATTTGGACCTTTTGAAAAATCATGAATTGTAGTAATGGCCAACATTATGAAAACATCAACCATGATCATAACCTTCAAATGTTTCATATTTTATGTCTTATAGAAAAAAAAAACACCATGCATCAATAGATGTGCACAAATTTATGAATTCATCAAAAAATTCATATATTTCAATCCATGATGATCATGGGTTAATGATGTTATATGACATACACATACACATAACTTCTTTTAATACAATAATTAATGATGGTTTAGAATATATAATGGCAATTTTCAATATTAATACACGAAAAACAATTTACATATTTATGTGTGTATATAGCTCATTCATGTTCAGTTTCCACATTTTTAATCAAGTTTCAAATTATAATTCAACATTCTCCCAAACATTGTCTAATCATCATAATGGGAGATTTTAAGTCGACATTTTAAAAGATAACAACCATGGAAAAAATAAATAAGAAGTATTGGATTTCATGGATAAGTTCAAATTAAAATCACAATTTAATGAAAACACTACAAAAGTTGGATTTCAATTATACCATATATGGGCAAATGTCCTTGGAAATGAATGTAAACTTGGTGTAACATAAGCATATTGATTAGATTTTCACTGATCCATTTATATTGCATTCAAATTACCAAACACACTTCTTATGTATAACAAACAAACCATTATCATCTTCATTTTTTAAAAATGTAGCGTATGAATGTTGCATTTTCCATCTAATTAATGACACCCAAAATGGTGGCGCCTTGTGCCCTAAATTTTATTTATTTTTATTAAGTTTTCATGGACCATGTGCAAACAAAAAATCATAATTATCAACCACAAGATGAAAAAAAAAATTGGATGTTTTGTTATCCACATGTACACCCATCAAGTAAAACAACAAAATACCTTTCATGGAAAATCCTAAAACCAAAATGTGACAACAAAAATTAGAAGAAATATCAAATTCTTAAACTTCAAAGTGAAATGAGACTAAAAATTAACTGGATAACATTGCCAACTTTTTTCATTTAAATGACATCCATTTTATTATTTATGTTTGTTTCAAACATCTAAGTAACTAGTTTTACCTTGTGCACATTATGAGAAATTGTTTGCACTTTTTTTGGGGAAAACTTGGATTGAATTTTGACACAATATTGTTATTTACAACTTTATATTCATTTTTATGGTTACAGAAAAAGAAATGGAACTATGGTTGGAATTTTCAAATATACACAATGAATTTTAAGAGGGCTAAAAACATAAATTCTTAATACAAATGTGTAAAAAAAATTCAAAATCCTTTATAAAGCTAACAAACTCTTATCCCATGAGTCCATAATATAATTTTAGATGCAATATATTATTTTAGGACAGAGCCTCTCGTGGCAGAGCTACTGATTATGGTACTATCAAATGCTTATTAGAGCATCTCCACCCACACAATGTCCCTATTTGGGTCTTATGGTGTTTACAACCTCCAAAAAACAGTGTTAATTTACACCCCATTCCCATTTGTACACATGAAACGGTGCAGAAAATAAGGTGAGACACTATTAAAATATCATCACCTGGGCCAATCACTATGGTTGGCCAGTCAAAAAACCAACCTTGTTGTTTTACTGACCCTCTTGACCGAAATTGCATCCATTCTGATCCAAACATCAAAATGCAGACATTAGAAAGTGAGTTACTTTTTTCTTTTTTAAAATTGAAACAAATGGACTAAATCCATTGCACAAACAAACAACACAAAGGTCCAAAGCTAGGGGGAACCCCACGCCCTACCCAAGAGCAGCCAACAAGTGAGAAATTATTTGAATGTCACCACCTGGGCCAACCATTATCGTTAGCTAGTCAGAAACAACTTCAGTTTCCTTTTACTAGCCTTCTTGAAGAGTAGTGTATCCTGGGCCCCAATTCGCACCCAAACCACAAAAAGTGGTACACGTAGAGTGAGAAACAATTTAAATGTCACAAACTGGGTCAATCATTATCGTCGACCAGTTAAAAACAGTTATTTTCCTTTACAGGTCCACTTGAAGGGCAGTGTGCCATTGAAAATTGTACAGGCCAAAGTGAGTTTCACTCTATTGGACTGCTAAATTTAATCTCAAATATAGTGTACAAGCCATTTTACTGCTGAGATCTAATGCAAAGCATCTAAGCACAATTAAGCAGTTTTGTCCATACAATGCAATCTGGACCTACAACTAGAAAATTCAAGAAAGTTGAGTGGAGCAATAATAAGGCCCGCATTACACTAGGAGTCAAGGCCAAGGTTGAACTCAAATCAAGCATTCCTATTGGTGTGATCACTGAAATCAGCCCCAAGGGCTTTACAGTAGGAGTCAAGGCTGAAAAATAAATTAAAAAAAAAAATCTACCACCTCATGGCCCTGACTTGGCCCAAAGGCATAAAAAGGATACCTATGGACTTGGGAGGCCAATTTGCAACCTTTGGGGCCAATGTTGTTACAATAAAATATTGTTGTTTTGAAAAAATCCACAGTGAAGGATCAAAGTAAATCCTAAACCAAACGCTATATTTTCTATTCTTTCTTCATTTCATGTCTCTTCATTTTCTTCTCCTCTTGTTGAGCTTATTAGCTAGTTTGTGATTCCTTTCCTTTTGTTGAGGTTGGATGTTTATTTGTAAATGATGAAGGGAGTTCCTTTGTTTTACTTAGGATATGACCATGAAAAACACAAGAGTTACAAGAATCCTGTGTCTATGCTCATCCATGTTGATCTGACTTTTAGAGTTTAGTTTAAGAAAGGAAATGGAGATGAGAAAAACAATGGTATCAAGAAAAAAAATGAAAGCATATGAGGGGTTTAAGCCTTGGTCCCTACTCATTGACATTAATGGGTTTACACATGAACTTAATGGCCCCCGAACAAATAATATTTTATTAATAACTTGGGGCCAAACAACGAGCCAAGAAATGCTCAAATTTCTCATTATTGGCCCCAAGTTTGGGCTTGACTTTAAGTCGAAAGCAAGCCTAATATTAAGGCATTTTCCAATTACCACACACTGCACAACCACAGAGTTTGACAAGAAATAAGACAAAGGGGT
>Ga0209611_10001612_pt1 | contig 38907 bp, 32 predicted proteins | sample S1TSphgellanicum_3_FD_187693 | JGI IMG/M metagenome (GOLD analysis project Ga0209611, IMG submission 187693) | Host-associated microbial communities from peat moss isolated from Minnesota, USA - S1T2_Fc - Sphagnum magellanicum MG (SPAdes) (version 2) | ecosystem: Host-associated > Plants > Peat...
ATCATATATATTTCTTCAAAATTTTACCCTTTTTAATTTTGGAAACAAAAAATTGTATTCTAGTGATGTTGAAATTGTTTCATATTGAAGTTGAGTACACATGTTTTTAATTTCATTAATTTCATTAATTTACTTTTTTGGTTTCATAATTACATTGAAATAGTCTGTACATTCCAATATATAAAAAGGTACTAAATTAATTTTGATTAATTACTTAGAGAAAAATAGTGTAATGTTCTAAACTAAATGATCTAGGTTATAAATTCAAATATAACTTTTAAATTACATCCAATTTATTTCAATTTTTATCTAATTACATTTTTAAAAATTTATATTTTCACATGCCAAAAATCACAATAAATGAATATTTCTATTTGGGCTACAAATTCAAGTATAATATTTGTATCCAAAAAAATTATTTAAAACTTTCACAATGAAATGATTTTAATTTCATATTTTTAATTATATATATGTTTTATTAATTAAAAATCTAAAGGCATTATATTAGTTCAAAATTGTATTCCAAAAATCATAATGTAATTTTTTATATTACAATATTTGGTAGTTATGTAGTTATGTAATGATATACTTTATGTAATTAATCCAAGTTCAATAACATGTTTGTGCCTTTGTGCTAGTAATTGAATTTTTGAGAATTTTTTTTTTGAAATTGTAATATTACCATATCATCAAAAGTGGCATAATGTGTCATGTTTCGGTGACTAATTTCAATCCATGATGGGTCACATAAGTCAAGTTGAACAACTTCACATGAATGTTGCATTTGTCATGTGTATACCATAATGTTTGGTTTGATTAGATAACAAGTTTTTCTTTGTCAAAACTAATGTTGTGTGGTTCTTCCTTTTGAAAAGAACCTTTGGTCCTAGTTTTGACATTGTAAAACTTCTTTAGAGGTTCTTGGGTGTGGGGGTTTGAACCCATTTCTTCCAATTTCTCAACCTTTTAATTTTGGTTCTAACACATTTTTTCAAATTCAAGAACCTTTAGCCCCAATTCAAAAATTTAGTTCAGTTCCATTTACACATTACACATTCCCCAATGCTAAAGATTATATGGGTGCAAAGTTTTGCAACAAATTAAAACATGGGTTTATGTAATTACAAAGTTCAACAACTAATTAAAATGAAAACTTAACTATAAAGTTTAGCCAACTTCTTTAACTTTTATAAGAAAATTCAATTTTCCTACCTAAAGATCATGGCCCTACTTTCATGAATATTTTTTCTTGTTTCTAGTTTTTGTTCTAGATTTAACAAAAGACTAGTTCCACAATTCAATTCCTATGCTAGTTCCAACAAAATGGTGTCAACCCAAGTCTAAATCACAAGAATCTAAACCCAAACCTTTAGTTTTACCTTACAAATCAAACAACCTCATAACATTGATCAAAACAAACATAGTTAATTTCAATGTCACTTAAATTGGACATAGTTAGTCATTTTGTATTAACAGTTTAATTCTACCCTCAACTTAATTGTAATGTTGTTAGTGCAAAAACCATGGTTTTGTTATAGTGTAATTCTAATTATATGTTACATTGCAATGGTGAGGTGTTAGCAATAAAGTTATCATTCCCATTTAAATCCTAATGGTAAAAATTAAATGACACAAAATTGACAAATAAAGTTAACATGCCACTCGTCACCCCTCATTGATTCCTTTTGAGCTATCACATGGTTGCCAAAGCTTAGCTCTTTCCTCCAAGCCTCAACATTCTTTCCAAACTCTTCATATCACTCTTCTTAGCATATTTTTTCTAATGATTTTTTAAGAGATTAAACTCTTGTACGAATTGAGTTGCACACTCAACCATGAATTTTATAGGGATGTTTTACACCACAAGAATATGAAAAGGATTACAAAATTGAAGAAAAACACACAAAAAATGTACTAATTTTCTAAGTATGAATTTCATCTTGTAACAACTAATTCAAAATTTGGTACTTGTTTAGTTCAATTTATTTTAATGCATTTCAATTATCAATTATTTTTGTAGATATGTTACCTACTTGAAGCTTGACTTCTTCACAACAATCTTTATATTGTGAAATTGAAAAAGAAATCCGTATGAAACATTTAGAACAAGATTTGAATATCTTGAGATGTGATGACAACTATCAATTCACAAAGGGTGGACAAAAGATGGCAAAAAAAATTAAGACTAGATTTGTAAAATGCTAGTGATAATCACCCAGAAAATAAGACATGTTCATTGGCAAAACCTTTTGCCATTGTGCTAGTGCTAATTAGTGAAAATTTTGATAAGAAATTATGCTTCTAGTTAGTTTGCTATGTGTCATCCTAGCACAATGGTTAAATGTAGCCAACCCTAACCATTAATTTTGGGCCATGTAGTTGAAATCAAGGGAGTATGACCTAGGTGATTTCAAGAGTATTCACATCCCAAATTTAAGCAAGGACCTCAAAATCCTATTTTTTTACTCACAAAAAAATGAAAATTCACCATTAAAACAAAACATTGCTTATAATTTGTCAAATTTTGCTCAATGTATGTTTTTGACATGTTATATTGCATAAGTTCCTATGCTAGTTTATACATGGCCTTTGAAAGGTCCTAAGAAAGGGGTCATCGTTATTTAACAAGTTTTGAAGTAATTAAAACAATTATATTTGGAAGATTCCTAGTTTTTAATACCTTCCACTTGGTTTGCCAATTTTTTTCAAGGTTCTCAAGATAGGCCTTTCTTCGATATTTAATTAAATCAAAATTATGTGAAGAACAACTTATGTTTAGGGATGAATCGATGATAGAATAAGTGTAAGAGGAAACACTTTTTGTCATCAAGAGAAAAAATGACTCCAAGTCTTGATAAAAATATAAAAGAATTCCTCATCCGAAAGGGCTTTTTGGAATAAGGATTTACCTTGCACAAAAAGCTTTTGAAATTTGAGATTGCAAGGATCTTATGCCAATTCCCAAGGATTTTAAAACCTTTAAATGGTGAAACATGGAAGACATAGCAAACCTTAAGATTGCATTAAAACCCACCTTAGAAACACATTAGAATTTTTTTTTTGAAGGTGTAACAATGTTGGGAGATACTTGGGTTGATCGGTTAAATAGTGCTGGCCAATTATTGAATTTGGACATAGTTATCAAGTTGGTTATTAGTAATCTATTAGCTAGTTCTTGATTTTTTTGATAATTGGTTGAATTGATAATTGTTTAGTATTGAATTTTTCAAATCTAATAATCTACTTGGATGAACTAATTATCATCCAAGTAGGTTATCAATCTTTAAATATTAATACAAAACATTTTTAAAACAAGAAACATCATTTTTAAAACGTGATGATTGTCATAAAATTGGTGACTATCAACAAGTCTTTTGATAATCTACCCATATGCATAATCGATGGTTGTTACCCAAAATATTCTAATAACCTACTTGGCACTCAACTTTTTTATATTATATTGATAACCTATGTGGTCCCAAAAAACATAACAATGTGTTTGTAACCAATCATTTCATTACTTAGTGAATTTTTAAAAGGTCTTTCCATTTTTATTTATGACATATTTATGGGAACGTGTTTAAACAAAACTTTCACATAATAATACAATGCAACATTTTTTTGGGTCATAAGAATTAAAATCACTTGTTTTTGACAACTTGTAAATCATGATTCTAAGAATATTCTCTTAGTTTGACCAATTATATTATGGCACATCAACTTGATTGTCTCATCCATTCCTTATAAGGACTTTGTGAAATCGGCACTTCTGGTTTTTAATAAAGAAAAACGTACCCCATCTTCCCAATTTTATTTGTGTGTGGACTTGGAACTAGAATTGAAGTATATATATATATGAATGAAAAATGACTAGAATTGAGGATTAATTAAACATCAACCCAAATTAATTGTTAGTTCTAAGGTGAAAGCACATTAAGCCCCCCAAACATTGTAGTCACAAGTATTATATTTTTACTTGATTAATTTGTTTGGTAATGTAGGGACATCATATCTTGGATTATTATTTTTTTATTTTTAATATATTTGATTATTTTTAAAGTTCATTTAATCAATTATTCTTGAAAACCAACAAACATTGAAGAACTTGAATGTATGGAAAATATTTGTGGCAAAATAATATTTGTCACAAAGTTTGAAAAATTACACATATACTTCAAAACTATGGTTATGGGTGGAATTCTTGGGTGAATTGTTTTATATTGTATGAAATTTAAAGTTTCTGGATGAAATTTTATTCAAAAAATATGTTTTTTTGCAACAATAAATGCATAATAGTTTTTTCCTTTTAGGGAAAGACATTACCAAGTCAAAGAGGCGCTGATTTTATAAATGGACATGGCCTTTAATTTTCTTTTGTTTGGTAATGTTTCATGAACCACAAATATGAAGCCTTATGGCCATCAAAAAAATGTAAGTTATATACTTTATATACATTGATTTTATCCAATCTTTTCATCTAACCATTGGATCAAAAATAATTTTGACTCAAAATGAACTTTGAATTCCAAAATATTATCATGCAAATTCTATTTTTTTTGTTTCTGTTTAGAATAATCAAAATTAAGATTTCAACTTATTTTTTACCACAGTATTTATTATACATCACTTTTTTTTGTGAAAAATGATTCATCATTAGTGTGTTTTCACCTTTTAGTCCAAGTTAATAAGAATTGGACTAAAACAAGGTTTGTAAAGAACATAATAAAAAGAAAATTGTTTTTTTTTGAAAAATTGGACATAAAATCAGATTCCCCAAAAATTTGATAACTTGTCTTTTACCTTTCCATGGAGTTTCCCATTGTAAGATCTACATTCTAAAATAAAAAGTTAAGTTCCATTCCCATGCCTTCAAACCATATTTTCCCCTTTCAACTAAAGTTATGTGACTAAGTCTTCCATCATTGTAGCTTGCCCCATACATTAGAAACCCATTATGATTTAGTTTTGGATGAATCACAACTTGGTTGACAAGGTCCCAAATTGATAATCTATCACATGTGTAAACACTTTTATTTCCACTTCGTATTACTAAATTAACTACATATTTAAATGGGTTATTACTAGTGTTGTGCTTGGGTGAAAGCACACACTACAATGACCCCTTTTTGGGCACTTTTGGGTTTAGTATTATAGTACATGTAGTATAATTGTTCCAAAAGTATGATACATTTGATTTTGGGTATCAATTTTGGTTTTTGGCCTTTGTAATTATTATTTTTACAAAATTAATGTTATGTAATATTATTTTCAAAATAATGATAAATTTCACTATTTATATTGAAAGATCCATGGGTATGTTTATAATATACATTGGTATAATAAGGCCATTGCTTTGTTTTGATTTCACTATTTCAAGGTTTTATTAATCATTAAAATAATCAATTTCAATGGAATTTAAAACATGGCCCATCTAGCTATGCTTGTCATTTTCCATGTGAATGTGATTACTTGTCAAATTTTCAATTTCTTGCACATTTATCACATCCTTGTTGAAAAAACTCATTTTTTGAAATGAAAAATTTCAAATTAATCACATGATATCCAAACATGGTTCAATATGAATTGACATGGTTCAATATATCTTTAACTTTCATAAAAATTAAAAATTATTTAAACTATTTTGGGAATATATTTGTGTTTGAATGCATAAGTACACTACAGTTGTTTCCACAAATATATTCCAATCTCCCCCTTTTCTAAAGTGAAATGAAATAGTTTTAAAAAAAAAATTGGCTTAAGTTATATTCTAACATAATATGCAAAATATTGTGAAATTTTTTCAAAAGTTTGAAGTGGGATACATTCAAACATGCACATCCCTAGAAAGTGTTACAATGTGACACCCCAAAGGGGCTCATTAATGTAGTGTGCTTTCACCCATTTGTATTAAGAAGTAGATTATAATAACAATTTGGTATAAGGTCTTGCCAATACCCAAATTCATAACATACCAACTCACTTGGTTTTTGCATATGTTGTACCCTAATTCATAACATACCAAACTAGTTTTCACATCCAATATACTGCAATTAATATTTAGACTTCATGTTTCTTGTACTGTTACATTTGGGTCTTGGGTATTGCCATTGACACTAGGAGCATTCATTTGTAGTGCACACATGGGTGATAGGTATGGATCTTTAGGTTTAAAGATAATGAATAAGTAGGAAGGGAGAAGTGGCTACAAAGTGCAAAATGTTGTATTCAAGTAATGAAGAAGGAAATTGGAGCTTCAAAATGAAAATCTATTGGGAGGTATGTTGTATGTTTTTTGATATCAACATGAAATGGTGTTCAAGTGTTCACATAAAGCTATAAGCTTCCTCACATTAACTTTTCTTATTTGAATGTTGGTTGCATCGTTTAATGTTTACAAGTTGTTAAAGTTAAAGTTATTTATGTAACATGAGTAGATCATAGAATGACCAAAGCTTTGATTGGTTGTGCACAATCATGCTTATTTGTGTAATTTTTCTAGTGTGCACATGGTGGTTAATGTAAATAGTTTGGTTCAACATCATTGATTTTGTGGTCATTGCCTTTTTGTTTTGTGAATTTATCTACTAACAATCTACAATTATGACAAGTTTAACGTCAAATTATTTTAGATTTATGGTTTTGGTTGACAATCAACATTTAACAAAAGAAAACATGTTTGGAAGTTAGTGGCCTCATTGCATGTCGCATGCATGGAAGTTGCAAAACAAGGAATTTGATGGTGTTTGGGATTTTAAAAAAAATTGTAAGTCAACTTGAGATTTCGGTTATAGTTTGTGGGTGCTTGAACCTTGAACCTTCTTTTGTTTTTTTATGTACATGAGTTCATATGGTTTTTCCAAGCAACATAGTCAAAGGTTTGTAGTTTTAGGGTTTAAGATTTAAAGGTCATGGAAGGGATCAATGTCCTTGATCATGAATCATGTTTAGGGGATGAAGGGGGGGGAGGGGGGATAGGTGATACTTTTTGAGTTGTAGCAAGAGTAAGAAACAACTTGAACAACATACATGTTTGACACCATTGGAAGCATGGAAAAAGTTTGGTTGTTGAGGCACAAGTCAGTTAAATAGTGTTATTATTTGTATTGAAGACCAATTAGAGGTATTGGGTGTTTTTCTATAGACAAAATGAAATTTGAGTTTTTTTTGTTACATGGAAACAACATGGCATCTAATGTGGCCTTAATTCAAATGAGTAGGTGCATCAATTGCCACCCTAAATCAAGTAATTGTGATGGTTTTTCTGAAGCTCCCATAACATTGCACGCACCAAAAAAGAAATTATTCAATATGATCCTCTCACAATAACACTATTATGAAAACACATTTGGTGCATGACCATTCTAAGAAAATTGACAATACAAGTTCAATGTGAAAGAGGTTGAAGATAGGGATGGTAGAGGTTGATAGAAATGTAAAAAAGGATAACCATCACATAGTTGGTAGTAATAAATTTCTTTTGGAGGAGGCATTGGCTATAGAAAAGGTAACCATGCATAATTGAAGTTCATTAAAGATTTAGTTCTTTATATAACCAAGAGCTATGAAGCTTTTCTAGTGTTGAATCATTATGCCTCCATCGTCTTGTTATGTGTAAGAACAACAAAGTTTCAGTCAAAAGCAATTAATGGAAGAACATATACCTTCCATACTATATAAGACTATGGATACATATGTATTATATTGTGCCCTACCTTGTTTATTTGTGCTACAACTAATGTCGTTTTTGATTTGTGGATGAGTTGAAATGGATTTGACACTTTTGCATTAGTCATAAACTTCATTAATGATGCATCATGGGTTCTTAAGCACATTATTGTTGGTTTTTTTTTAAACACCCAACATTATAGGTGTTGCTTTGGCAAAAGTTGTGAAGCCCAATTCACATTCATGCACAAAATTATTGCATACATGAAGGGTGTAGGGTTCAACTTGAACACATTAGCTTTTACCCTAGATATATTATAATCTCTTGAAAACAATTACGATTAGAAGCACCATTTGCAAGTTATTTTGTTTTGGACATCCAATGTCCAAAGTTTGTCAACATGCCACCAATGATGCAAAACTTTGCATTGGCATTTAAAAAATCTTTTTGAAGGATCACCAACAAACTTTATAGAAGATTGGATCAAGAAGTTAAAAAAAAATCAACAAGAGTGGGATAGGGCGTGCATTAAAACTAGATTGCTTGCGCAAAAGTTGAAAATTCAATGAAGATAACATTTGCAAGCAAAGTTGTCCATTTCCAAGAGACTTTACAAGTGTAAATGTAATTAACATTTGTTATCATAGTTAATCTTTACACTTGTAAGCAAGAGTGCTTAGTTATTGATGTGGGTCATTACATGAGCTTGGTGGATACTTTGAATCCAATCATGGAGTAACATGTTTTGAATTAAATAAGAAGTTATTAGCTTTTGTCTAATGCCTTGAATGTTGCCATTACCATATGCATGAAATTGAAAGTTGATTTCAATCGTCATGTTGTGCAAGTGCCCCTTCTTGTGTATGGTGTAATTGATGACGAGTTGGAAATTTTGTATAGGCATATATGACTATAGAAAGATTGGGTGTGTTGGCTTGTTTTCTATCATTTTTGGAAACTTTTGCAATTACAACAAGCGTTCACAACATGTTGGTCCTAATGTTGGACCTAAGGTTCAAAGGGCTGAAATATGTGATTGATTTTCTTGAACATGAAAAAGGCTAAACTTGTGATAGTAGAACAATGATTTTTTTTAGATCCCCTCATTTATGAAATGCAATCATTTCTTGAATCAACATGTAGGTATTGGTCCTTCACTTGTAAAATGTTCATTTGATTTTCTTTTTAATATACCATTTTTGGGTGTAAAAGGAGATGAGGGATTATTTTCAATTGAATTTTTATTTTTTTCGTTGTTGTGGTGTGAACTTGAATGATGATGCAAGGTCACCTTTGCTTTGGTACAAGGAACATGTTAGGATGTATCCCAATGTGACCTTTTTTGCTAGATAGATTTTGGCAATCCTTGGTTTTTAGATTCAAACATGGTGGATATTCTTTGTGGTTGGAATCTTGATTATTTCTTTGTCATTGTAAAATTAGGCTCATAAACTTGAATGCCTTGATTAATAAACCCATCCTTGGGTGGTACCACTAGGAACCACGTTATGAAATGGTTAAAGAATTAAAATTAACCAAATAATTTTTCTAGGCCTTTTTAAAAATATGTTTTCACCATTATAAATTAGTTGGCCTAGTATATGGTCTTAATTTTTTATTGGAATAAAAAAATTTGTATTCTTAGTTACCATGGCCCCTTCAATATCACACTATTAAACTTTGGAAATTCATAACTGAATCATACCTATTCAATTAATTACTTAATTAAAAACATAAAATACCTCCAAAAGTATTTTAAAAAAATATTTCCTAAAACAAATCCCCAAACATGTTTCAAACATGTGTTCATGATCAAAAAATTCAAGGAAATGAAACAATGTTACATTGTTAAATTTTTTAAAAATGAAATGATTAGGAACACCAAAATAATTTTCTTTTGATATTAAAGTTTCAAAATCTATACAACCTAACAAATGTATTCAAGAAAAAATTTCATAATGAAAATCTTTATTTAAAAGTTTCCAATATTTTTATAAAGTTGAACGGGTTTAGTAAAACAAAAGGGTGATGTTCATAGTGGTACCACCCAAGGATGCATTTGCCTTGGTCATGTATACAAAAATTTGCTAGAAGATGCGTGCATTGACTACCAATTTGCAAAAGATGATGTTGGGGAGTTTTTAAATTTTTAAGTAGACTTGCCTAAAGCCCATGAAGAAGAATTGGACCAATATGGCTATTTTGAGGAGGATTTGTAATTGCTAGAATTATTTCTTATAAACATGGATTTGATTTTAAATTCTCTTTGCAATTTGCACCAATTCTTTGTAATGGTCACATTTCATATGTTGTAAAATTCTCCATTAAAGCTAGCTTGTGTTTCAGATTTCAAACTTCAACTCCTTGGAGATTTGATAGATGGTTTCAATTTTCAATTAGGTTTTAGCTTTAAACTTGATCATGTGTGCATTGTGCAATATTTCACAATTTTTTAATATCTTTTGATTGACATCATTTTTAGGTTATTTGTGTGTGTGCATGGTTCAATATCTAATTGGTGCCATTGTTTGTTACTTGCTTGTTGATGTTAGTGTGACGATAAGTCACTTTTGTCATTTTTTGAATTTTTTTTGATTTACTTCCTCTTAGATCAATGTTATTGATTTTTTAAAAAGGTGATTAGTGATGCATAAGTAGATTTTTCTTCATTGTGGATGCCTAGTAGCTTTGATAGATTGCCCTTGGTGTTGGATGCTTATTTATGGAACAAATGGAATGAAGGGAACCCCTACCTTTTGTTCCTTTTGCTCTTATCTTTCCAAGAAAAGAAAGGTAGTTTGAAAGGTTAGATTTTTTTTGCCCTTTCTTGAGTTGCGGAAGGAGATGTAGATGGGGAGAAATAAATCCTACCCTTCCAATTTTTAGCGACACTCCTTCAATTTTGGGGCATATGTGATAGCTATGTTGAAGGTTTGGAGTTATTTCAACTATCATGAAAACATACCAAGACTAGGGTTGATACCCCTTGCTATCATCTTAAAAAAAAGAGAAGATTGATACCATATTTATACCCAATTTCATATTTTAGGTTTTGATATGAGTTTCATATGTAGTTTGGGCACTTCAGCACTTGGATCAAATTCATAACCCCCTCCAAGATACTATACAAACCAGGACTAGTCTAGTATGTGCAAATTCCAATACCCCCACAACATTGGTTACTACCATAGATAGATAAGTAGGCAGCGAATGTAACTATCTATGAAGGGAAGAACTTAAAGCACTTGGTGGCTACTAGGCTAGTTAATGTGCTTGAGCTGCTTGTTACTATTTGTAAAGGACTACTTTATTGTTGTATTCAACATTGGTTTTAATCTTAACATGTTACACAAAAGGTTTAAAAGCATAATTGGGCATGTGTTTTTACTTCATTCCCATATGGGTTCGAATGTTTGAGTTGCAAATTAGGTTAGAACCACCCATCACTAATTAGTAGCTATGGGGCGAAAACTTAAGACTTCCCATAAGAATGCCTATAATGAATCACACCTAGTGGGTAGCCATTCAGAATCGACCCTAAATCTAAATGCCCTATTCAAAAAATTAGTGCATTACCCCTTAGTTTAGGGATGGAGGTTTTGTGTTTAGTCACTTGCCTAACAATGTTTGTTACTTAGACCCCTTGAACCTCCACAACTAAAAATGCCGAGAGAGTGAACACACTTTCTGTGAAAGCTCAAGTATTCACTCATCAACCTATCTACCCTAGATGAATGTGTCTTCCCATAATCATGACTACATGCAATATTATGGCTTTGGGTCACTAATTACATGATTAGAGGTTGGTAATGGGTCCAAGGAACATGTAAATTAGCTTAGGATTACAATGTAAACTCACAAATTGCTTTCTACAATGGTTTGTGTGGTTCATTGTTCTTCTCCACTCTCTTAAGTCTTTGAAAGCCAAACAAATGCTTGGGAACCCATGTAAAGAAGGAACAACAGTTTCTTATAAAACTGCATGCACAAGTAGGAAACAAGAGACCAGCAACTGCTTCAATGTCACTTAAATAAAAGCTGCAGAGCAGTCAGACAGCCAAAAAAATATACATCGCTTGATCACCTTCTCTAAAATAAGCAGCTAAATCTATGTTCACAATGAGGTTGGACAAGCATACCTGCATTCGTGTTTATGGGCCAAGAGACATCTAGATTGTAGACCATCTCAACAAGATTGCAGAGATCTCTCCACAGCAACACTTTGATGGGAACACAACAATGAATGTGGTCATAACCTTATGAGAATTGCTTGACGAGTGTCATATCTTCATCTTTGTCATGTTTGCAGTGACAAGCTGCCATGACTACACCCTTACTTCAGCAGAGCTCCTGATGGTGGGGCAAATCATTACACAAAAATCTGCATCCTGAGTTTCTGTCACATTTCCAGAAGCAACAGGAAAGATTCAGTCACTAATAGTTGGCTAATAGTCAAGAGAGAATCATTTCTGCAAACGATGACCAAAACATGAGAATCTGCAGGAGATGGACGCAAAATATATAACTCTGTTAGATTCAAAACAACCCTTCATATCTGCAACCTGCAGATAACAAAATCCACAACAGTCATGGTACTAAACACCCCAAATTACACTGTGGCACTACTTTACAACCTGCCAAAGTTTCAGAAGTACCTGCAAAAGTCAATTGTGAGAGATGGCAAGAAGGGAAAAATGCCCGCAGTTGGCTGGCTATATTTGCACATCATGCAAAAAAGACTGCTGCTCTACAACTGGGTACAAAATCTTGGAAGATCTCAATCTAAGAAATACACCCAGAACAGATTCTCCTCATTGCAAAAGAAGAGAGCCCAGACTCTCAAGGTTGTGTCAAATTCATGCTATTTCTACACCTAGGTTCATATGTTGGAAATTCTATCATTCCAATACACCAATTGTCAAGCAGCTTGAGGAGTCTTCCGCAAGTCCTCAACAACCAAACTTGATGGAAGTCTTTGGACACCTGAGACCACATTGGAGCCCTCCAAGGTTGCAGAAATATCCTCAAGAGAAAACTTTGGGTTCCTTGGCTGTTGAACAGACTCAAGACCCTGCTGGCAAATACGGCGCCCCAAGCCCTCAAGTTGTTTCATTGTTGCTACTTTAGTTAGTGGCTTCAACACCATTGTCCTGTGTGCAAGAGATACTCTGCCTGAAGTTGCAGCACCTGCCAACTCCATCTTTAAGCTGCCAACACCACTCCCATTGCAATAGTCTGAAGGTGGCACTGTAGCAGAAGGGAAAAAAGAGAAGGGAGCTGTTGGGTGATTTGGTGCTGCAGGAATGGAGGCAGAAACAGGAAGAAGTGGCACAGATGACATTTGACCAGGATGGGCCATCCTAGCTGGAGTTGGAGCCACTGTGGGCATGTGAGAAGGAAGGGGATATTGCCATGTTGGAAAGGTTGATATTTTAGAAGGCTGCTGCCAAAATAAGCGATTGGGCCTAAATTGACTCATCTGTTGCAAGCCAGAAGCACTGGCTGTTGCAGGAATACCAAGAGCAGTCCATGCTGTGCTCTGCTCAGCATTCCATTTAGGCAGCAAAGGCCGTTGGCGCTTTGTCATCCTGAATGCAGGCTCTTCTGTTGATTTTTTGATGGACTCCTCCTTCAGCATATTGCTGAGATAATCATGAGTCAAACTCTTGTCTAGAAACTCCTTCATCAATGTTGCATTCTCCTCCTGAGTTGGTGTTGATGCAGATGTAGGATTTTCTTGACCTGCTATATTGGGCATTATTTTCTGCTGCTCTACTGGATTTGGCATTGATGTTGATGAAGAGGCATTTTCTCGACCCACTATCTCATACATTGGCCTCTTTGATTTGCCTTTCCCGTGCTCTGTTCATCACAATCAAGATTCACACAATTGAAATTCAAGAGCTACCATGATTGAGATGATGAAATCTGTTGTATTCAACTGCGTTTCTGTCGGGATATTTCCCAAAGCAAGACAAGACTTGGGACTACCCCATCTGGGTCAATAGTTGCTCAGTGGGCATCTAATCCTAGAGAAGGGGCCCATAACTGTACCTTGCTCAGGATGCTTCCGCTTGAGTCTGAATATCAACTTGCCTCGGTTCTCTGTATCTTTCTGTTCTTGATCCTTTGAGCTGGGTGTACTGACCCCCTCTGATGAGCTTGAGATGTGAGGAATGTTGGTGCCTCCTGTACCCACAAGAGGAGTTCCTGCTCGTTGGGCTTCTTGAATCTGTGCAATTGACCCACCCCATGGAAGCCAGATTGGACCGCGTGGACCGAACACAGGTGCCCATGTTACAGGTGGAGGAATGCTGTTGGATGCTGGCAATGAAGATGGTGGATCATTACATGCAGGAAGACTGGGCTGACAGGGCTGACTAAGCTCACTAGGCTGACTAAGCTCACTGGGCTTGGCAGTCACAGGGGTAATCTTCATTCGGGCAGGCAAATGGTGGGAGGACAGAGGTTCCTGTGTCTTTTGAGTGGAAAGTTTGCTTGGTGCACTCTGAGAGTGAAGTTTTGTTGGTGCATTCTGAGACTGAACTTTGGTCACTGTTTTCTGACCAGAGAGCTTGGAGTTGAACTTGGGTTTCTGATGCCACCTCTCAAGTGTCCCACTTCCCAAAAACTGCATTACCTCATTCTTTGACCTGAACCGACGCCCTGACACTGGGTCATGGTAGTACTGCAACACATAGCCAGACACATTTCAGAGGTCAACTCAAAGAGAAGGAAATCACCATCACTACATCATTCGGAATAGCTTCCTGGGAATTGAGTGGATCACCACCATTCCAAGACAGAATGATCGTGCAAATAGAGATCAGTTGAAAGTAAGAACCAAGCTCAAATCCATGACTAATACACATGAGGACTTGCCTACAGACCCTCCAAGGAGACTGCAATCTCAATCCCCCTGTACTGTATTTGAAGACACTTATGGATGAGCCTCCTCAAACACTCAAATATAACAAATACTTCATTACCATCCTCAAAACAGAAAGAGAAAGTGAAAGGCAGATTATGAACCTTGTCCTTAGTTCCAGCTGTGTGTCCGCCCCCTCTGACCTTCACCTCTGTTGTCCATCCTTTGGGAAGCCAGTCTGGCTGTTCAATCAATTGTGAGGTACTATTTGATTTCTCAGAGGTCCTTGCCATCTTAGTACTCTCAAAACCTTTCTTATGGTTCTGTTGCCCACCTGCTGGACTTTTCCTTTTGGACATCATATAGTCATCGCGAATTGACTCATACTTGTCCTGTGACACAGCTTTGGCTGAAGTGTTCAGTCGATTCCGAGATCGTAACACAAATGGGGTTACTTTTCCCCCCTTTCCAGTGGAGGAAGTTTGAGGACCAGAGTTTTGATGACAACCTTCTGTCATGGTTGCTGCATCTGCCAAGCTTTCCAATGCAGTTAGGCGTGATCTCCTAGTGTAGCACTTGATTGCTGTGCTGGGCTCATCATCTGTCCTTCCCAGTAGGGTCTGTCCAGTAGCTGCAGAGCCTGCCACTTGGTTACTGTCTGGAACCAAAGTATGATCTTGCCTGCTCCTTTTTCGTTTACGGAAGTAAAACTTGAATGTTTCTGGAGGATTCTGCACTACAAAATCCCAGTCATCTGCAAGATCTGTTCCTTCTTTAACAACTCCTTGGTGACTCACCTCACACCTGGTGACTGCAGTGCCCAGTGCAACATCCACACTTTGCAAGCCTGCTTGCTCTGACAACAACATCCCAGCACAAAGCTTACTTGCTTCTCTTTTAGATTCCACCACAGACTGACCATCAATCTTGAGGCTGATGACTTTGTCCCCGCCAAAGAAGTCTACATGGTCAGAAGCTTGACATGTGCCCCCTCCTCTCATGCAGACCCCATTGTCACTCACAGTGTCAGCACATAGCAACTCGTTCTGCCTATCTGCATCCAACTGACCACCAGGATCAATTGGGCTGGCAGCTTTGTCCCTGTCATGGAAGGTGCCTTCAACCTGAACAACTTGGTCACTGCCACTCACAGTATCAATATTGCACAACTGTGTTTCCCCATCTTGGTTCAACTCCTTGTGATTGATTGGGCTGGCAGCATTATGGGCTTTATGGGATGTGCCTTCAGCCTCAGCAACTTGGCCACTGTCATTAGCATCGTTAACCTCATCTGTATCCAATTTCCCAGCATCATTGATAGTGCTGGCAGCTTTGTCTCCTTGGAAGGTGCTTTCAACCTTGGCAATTTGGCTGCTGCTAATGACAGTGTCAATGTTATGCAACTTTATTTGCCCATCTGTTTCCACCACCCCGGCATGATCACTTGGGCTGGCTGCTTTGTCCCCTTCATGGATCCTGCCTTCAACCTCAAAATTTTGGCTACTGCAATCCCACTTGGTGGCTGGCTTGCTGTCTGTATCTGTTGTTTGTTCATCTCCATCTGAAAAGTAGTAAGGATCACTGGTTGATTCCTCCGCTGGCAGCTGGCAATCCTTCCTGACCATGCCAGCCATGTTCTCTACAGGCAAGGGTGTTTCAGCATTAGTGGATTGATGCAACTGTTCTCCCATGGTGGTTGGGTTGCCATGTACATTGTGAACCATTTCCAATACTGTTTGGTCATGTGTCTCCCCATTTGGAAGGTGGAGATCACTTGATTCAATCAAAACTGTGCTGTCATGACGTTCATGCCCAACTACGTCACCTGAATCCAACTTCTCAACCGAGAACAAGTGCTTGCTTGACTCCCTCCTCAGTTTCACTATAAACTGACCTTCATTCCCAGTGCTGCCAGCTTTGTCATCAGTAGTTTGACAGGTGACCTGGCTGTTAGTGGCCACACTGACCTCTGCTTCACCCAGAAGATGCAGACTTTCTCTCTTCCTGTTTTCCATGGCAAACTTACCATCAACCTCAGGGACACCAGGGGTATTAACATCACCCTCATCAATATAAGGCATATCTACAGCAGGGTGTGGACTATTGCCCTCACTTGGGCCCATCAGGCTAGAATCTGCAAGAAACATTTTTTTGGTGTTATCCAAGACTGAGCCTCCATTTGCATCACAATCTTCTGTCTTGTCCACTATGTGCTGGCTGTTATGCACAGCAAGATTCTTGTCATATTCACAGTCCCGAGTGGTGGTTTCAGATAAGCTGCTGGCCAGGCAATGGTCTGCATCAGGGGATATATTCAACCCTATCACCTGTTTGGAACCTGACCCACCATTGCAATCACCATTCTGAGGACCAGGCTCATCAAGGCTCCCCAAAATCGAATCCCTCATTTCCACTACAAAGTCAGCCTCATCTGTCGACAGTGGCTTGTTATAGCCCTCTCAATGCTGCATGGCAACTGTTTGGATCTACCAGTCTTGCAACACCTGATTCCTCACAAGACTTGAGAGAACCAGAAATCCCTGTTGGCTTCTCTGGACAGAACAACAATTTGACTCAGGTTTTTCATCATCATAGTTATCTACTTACAACATACCTCTGGTTGCAGAAAGCTGGCTAGTACTCAGACCTCCTAACTGACATCAACTCTTCTTGAAAGTGACTGCCTCAAGAGAGTGACATTGCTGAGCATGTCTACAAGTAGCCGTTTCCTAAGCCAAAGGGACCAAAGGGATTTAACAACCAATTCTCAAACCCTAGTAGCTCCCACAAAACCTGGCCATCACATCTGTGAGCCAGTCTAAAACCCTAAACTGCAGTCAGTGGCTTGAATCCTGAGAGACGCACCAGAATCAGTGATATATATATTTGATACTTAACACTCTTGTCAACAATATTGAGCCACTAGCCAATGACCCTCAGCTTCAATCTGGGAGTGCATCCAGCTTGTCCCATCTACCACCTTCTGGCCCTGTGAAATCAAATGAGCCACCAGAGTTCAAACCTACAAATTGGTATGAACTGCCACTTGAGGTTGGAATGGACCCTGCAGGAAGTTTGTGCACACCTCCACATGATGCTGCATCTCAAGACCTGTTGGCACAGCACAACAAAATGTCCATTGAAGATTTATCTGTGAGATTGCAGAGAAAACTCCAGGAGGACACATTCAAGGAAATTGTTCTGTCCATTCCAGCAAAACTCAACTGACATGACATGAATGAGAGTGGGTCATAACCTTAGGAGTGTCAGTCACAAAGTATCAGTCCATCACTGTCATCATGAATAGCAGTGACTAGGTTCCATGACTCCCAACTGACTTCATCAGCTCCTGACAGTGGTGTGGATAAGTATAGAATCATCCACTAAAACTTTCTGGCAAACAATCGTAGAAAAATTTGCATCCTGAGTTTCTGTTGCAATTTCTGGAAGCAATCAGAAGACTCAGTCATGATGTTGACTAGCACTCAAGAGACACAGTGCACTGCAATTCAGGGTTTTAGGTTGGCAGGTAGACTTTATATGATTGGATGCACAGAAACAAGAAAATAGGTGCACAAACAAACAAAGATACAAGGAAAATGTCAATTGTATTCTGCACAGCCTCGTTGCAAGCAAGAGCAAGCAAAGATTCCAAAATCCGTCAGCTTGCCACTCAATCTGGAAGTCACAAGTATGACAACACAAAGGCTTGCAACCTGTGATGCAAAATGGTACAGACCTATGCAATAAAAAGTGCACAGCCATCACCTCCAGAGAAAGGTATATGTACAAAACACTTCTGACTGTAGCTTGCATCCAGAGGCTCTGCAATCTTTGATGGAAAGAGAGAGACAGAAACAGACAGATGTACTATCCCATGGACAGGAATGTGCAGAAGGTAGTAGGAATACAGAATCCAAAGGGACACCAGTGAGTCCAACATATGACATAGATGCACAGTAGAACAAAACCAGGAAACCTAACAGCCTATGACCTCAACACCCCCAGAATCCTTAAAGCTACAAACTAAACAGAAACCTGATCAGGCCTCCCTATGCCGCAATAGACAAAAAGGCACACAAAGGAAAAGAGGATATAGTCTGCATCAACAACCCCATAGGTCAAACATAATATGCAAGAGCTTTTTTTTCCCAAGCCCCACATACATATACAGCATCTGAAACTTCCAAGGAAACACGAAAAGATCAATGGGAAAGGAAGAAAGTAAGGAAGGGTTCAATCTGCAAGGAAATGATCAAACCAATGACCAGATCATTTCAGAAGAGTTTGACATACAACAGAGTAATTCTCCTTAAGGCTAGAATGTCAAGACGATAGCGCATGTATGCATACATACATACATACATGTAAGCTAGCTATGCAGCAAGGAAAAATGCAAGCATTCCCAGTAACACAGGCACTGTTATGTTTTTCTCTCATGAACAAGATGATGATGAACTTCAGAGTGGGAAAAAAGGAAGGAGTGCAGCCAAAAGCCAGCCTTTATACACTTGCCGCAGAAAAGAAAAAACCCTTCTCCACAGAAGAACACTAAATCAATCAATCCCAGAGCATGCACCAAATTCCACAGCACTGGTTTTTATTCTGAAACCTCCAAAATCCTCCAGAGACATGAGACTCAACAGGATGTGATGATGATGATTGCTGCTACTGCATCTTCAACGTATGGATTCAACAAAGCCATCAGAGCAGAACATAATAAAACCCTAGCTCCCACATGAAACTCTATGGTTGGGGCGGGGAAAGAGAAGAGAAGAGAATAAAAGAGAAAATCGGAAAACCAACCACAAGAGCTCGTTCACACATGCTGAAGACAAGAGAACATCCTCAAGACGAGGAATCTCAAGCTAGCGACATGAATTCTTCGGAAGCAGATTGTACAAAACCCTCAGATCTGATCTTCCCTGGCACCGAGACAGCAGAGACGCAGAGAGAGAGAGAGAGAGAGAGAGAGAAAGAGAGAGAGTTACTTACCACAACGGCTGCTTGCCAGTAGAGTAAAGCAGCAGCTTTGTGTACCCGGCCGCCGGCCCCAAGAGGACTGCCAAGAGGAAGGAAGGAAGGAAGAGCAGTAAGGGAAGGAGGAACGACAGGCGCTGTTGTCTTTACCACAAGGGAACGGCGAAGAAGAAGAGGTTCGAAACCCTGACAGACGGCCAGAAACAACGCTTTGCAATTGACGCTTTGCAACCTAATTTTTTCTTCTTTTGCTCCAGACAGGTGCCCACAAGAAGACCTAGTAGGGGGCTGGCTCAGGATTAGACTAAAACTAGCCAGATTAGGAAGCCCTTAATTACACAAAAAATCTCTCTAATCTCACAACAATTACATTAATGTACCTAATCTAATCCTTTGAGTTTTGTAAGCTGAAGTCTTCATCATCATCTCCTTCTTCTTCATTTTCTTCTTCTTCTGCTCTTATAGAGAGAAAAGAGAAGCATTTGCATAAGCTTTTTTCTTTTTGTTGTTTCTTCTACTCCTTCTCTCTTTGGAGTAATTTTGTTGCAGGACTGAGGGTTTGTGATCTTGATGGTCATGGTCAATCACATGTGTCAATCTCTCTGTCTCTCTCTCTCTCACTCTCAGAATGTTGTTTTAATAGTGCCGGGACATTCGATTTGGTTTTTCTGGAGCTGCTGCTGCTCAACATATTCAAAGGTTTTTGTTGGGCATGTTCAGAGCTTTCTTTTTCAACATGTTACAAGAGCTTTCTCCTTGGACTGCATGTATGTTCAGAGAGCCTTTCTTCATGGACTACATGTTCAGAGAGAACTTTCTTCTTGGGTATGTGTGTGCGTGTCTGCATAATCTGGGCATAATCTTGTAAAAATCTGAAGTAAAATGCAATGCAGTTTTGTCCTCTTTCAATCCTGGTTTTGGTCGGTTCATGAAAGGTGTATCCATGTTGTTGTTTCCATACACCGTAAGGAGACATTAGATCATTAAGCACGCAGGTGTGGAAGATGGGGGGGCATCAGAAGGCTGAGCCACTCTGGGGAGCACAGAAGCCGCAGAAACACTACCAATGAGGGTGGCAGCATAGTTGGGGTGGTCACACATACAAACAAAATGCATTCCTGCATTTGAGATGTGCACCGAGAAAATACCTAAGTCAAGTCACGAATGGCAAATCAAGTAACTTGGAACAGATAAAAGTTACTGGGGAGGAGGACCGACAAGTGATTTTCATCTCACAACACAAACCACAAAACTGACATAAGTTGAATGTAAGAAGAGTCTTCTCAGGAAGCTATCAGGTCTTTTGTGAGAGAGCAGAACAGATCTGAGACAAAAAAAAAGGGCGGAACTCTTACCCTGCAGAGGTGAATTGAATCCACAGCAATCTTTTGGTCCAGGGAATGCCCTCCTTGCAGAAATGAATTGCTCCAGATGCAATATGACTGCAATGACTGCAGAAGGAGCAGACTCCACAAAACACACCATGCAAAATGGTGGGGACTAGACAATTGTCCGTGTCAGTAGTTCCAGCCAAACCCAAAAGCAAAACATGACAAGGAGATGAGTGACAGTCATAACCTTGTGAGTGCCCGCATGAAGGAAGGAAGTAGAGCTGCAGACCATCACCTCTCTTGACTATTAGCTGCTATTGTTACTCCCCTGTGATTTCATCACTTTCCAACAGTCCTGACAGTGCAATGTAGATAGTCCTGATGAAAACATGACTAGAAAATGAGAGCAACCCACCCATGTGAACCCTAAACCCTAAACTCTGAATTGAGTTGAGGCAGGATTTGATAATAAGCTGATGAAGATTTCAAATCTGCTGGGTACATTGAACAACCACAAGTGTGCAGCCTCAACCCTAAACCCTGAATTGAGTTGAGATATGACTTGATAATAAGCTTTATGGGGATTTCAGATCTGACAACATATCAGCAAACAGGAGGAGAAAAAGGAAACCCAATACCCAAAACCCTCCATTGAGTTGAGGCATGATTTGATAATAAAGCTTATGGAAGATTCAGAGCTATCAAGATATCTATCAGCAAACAGGAGAAGAAGGAAACCCAAACCCTAAACACTAAGTCGAGTTGAGGCATGAATTGATAGTAAGATTACAGAGATTTCAGATCTGAAATATCAGCAAACAAACCGGAAAAACAAAACGAGGAAACTCCAGCATAAAAACGGAGAAACCCACAAAAAAAAACAAAAAAAACAAAACAAAACTGAGGAGTGAATGGGCTGAACAAGAGCAACACAAGCAGTGGCACCTCGTGCATGTTGAGAGGAAACCTTCAACAGCAACAACAACTTTTGTATTGACCAGCTACCAAACTTGATATCTCCATTTTGGCATCTTCTTTCGTCAGCTGCTGGCTGTGGTGTGTGTGGAGGTCAATTGTCAATACATGAATCAACATACTGAGTTCTGTCACAGGATCCACAATGAATGGCAGCAACATTCAAATCACAATGCTGGCTAGCTCAACAAAACCTAAAACAGAAAGAGAAGACCCAAAACAAACAGAGTTCAGATATGGTAAGAAAAAAGCAAAGTGAAAAAATTTGCAACAACCCACAACAACCCAAAAAAAAAAACAACAAAACATTCATTTATGAAAGTATCTTAAGGCAAAAGAAGAATTATGGAAATTCAAAATACTTCACCATGCAAAAATTATAATCTTCAAAAAAAAAATCCCAATTAGAGAAACCAAAATCCTTCAAGATATTATTATAACTCTATTATAACTAATCTCAAGTTTCAACACAAGCCAAAAAAACATCATCATCTTTCAATCAAAAAATCCTGGTACAAAAATTGACCTACCAGGATTTAGGGTTTAGGGTTTAGGGTTTAAACCCTAAACCCTAAACCCTAAACCTACTACTACTACTACTACCTAGGGGCCAAAATCCCTTAAGCTACTAAATACTCCACTTGGCCAGTCATTATGATTGTTCAATCAAAAATAATAATTTTCTTTTGGGTACACCCAATGCTTTCAGGCTATTGGATCATGATTGAAGTAAGTTTTCACACTAGGGTCAGTTTCCACATTGACAAAACCAATAATAATAATAATAATAATAATAATAATTCCAAAAAATGAATTTATTTTAAATTTTTTTAAAAAATTATATATTTCCATTATCTACTAGAATATTGTGATGTGAGTAGTGAAATTTATTAAGAATGTAGCCTATGATAATTATGATGATTTCCCAACATCTCAACTTCATATTTTCACAAAACTTCATTTCCCTATTTTGAGGATTATTTAATGACGAAACTGACCTTACCCTAGGGTAAGGTATATAGTTCACGAAAAATATATGCCACAAGCCATTTTGTTCTTGTGAGTGGTGATGATGTTTCTACCAATGGCTCCACCCACAATAAAATATTTGGACTTTCAACAATATTTCTCACATCCAAGATGACTTCCTTGACTTCCTTACAATTATCAACCCTTCTCCAGAAAATCGAGACAAGAAATTGTGGCAAATTACTTATAGAATTCCTGCTTTTAGTGTTATTTGATTATGTTTGTTTATTTCTTGTTTTGCATTTGCATTTGCTTGCGTTGGTGATATTTAGTTTTTTTTGTTGTATATGTTTTGTATGTTATATATATATATTTGGGAAGAAAACATAAATAAGTGGACAATTTGGATTATAATAATTGTAATTTTTTGTAGAATATAAATGGATTTAAAATGTAAAATCATATTGAACACTAACATTATCAATTTTTTAATAATTCATTTTGCAATAAATTTAGTGGGAATGATATATAAAGATTATGAGTTCTAAATGAATATTGGACTCATAACGGAGTTTTGAAATGATGACACTATATTTATCATGTAAACACAATGAAAAATGTGGATTCAAAAAATATGATGTAGTATTGTCAAAAATAAAAGAAAAAAAAATTATAATCAAATGACGAATTTAAAAATAAAATGCATTGAAACTTTACAAATACAAGAAATTTTTATTTAATTAAAAAATGTCATTCAATTTTTTTTCAATTTTTTTCATTTGTTTCACATTTCATATTGCAATCTCCAAGTTTTCACATTGATTTTTTGACTAATTATGTGTCTAGGGATATTTATAGGGTGGCTTATCAATATTTGTGATCAATTCTAGTTTGATAATTATTATAATTGTAAGAATTATAGCTAATGCAAGATGCAGAATTTTCAAAATGCCCAAAGTGATCCATTGAACCATGTTGTCCTTTTTTGTTGTGTGCTTTAACATAATGTTTTTTTTCATTGCATTTTTTTTTGTATGATTGAAAGAGGAAAAAAAATGAATTATTTTGTAATTGTAAATTCTTGTAATATCAAGATTTAATTCTTATAGAACATAAATAATTTAACTTTAAAAGCATCAAAGTAAGAACCACTATTTTGACAACACATACATTTGTTTTGATTTTTGCCCCATATTGTGTAATTTTCTTGTAAAAAATGGTGCAATTAAGTGAAAATGGAAACATAATCACAATAAAAAATGAAATATATTTCAATGACTATGGAAGAAAAACCTGTGGAGGGGTTGAAAAATAATCCAAATTTACAATAAGAAAATATCAAACTTGAAGGTAATTAAAAAAAAAGTGTAAATCAATATTCAAAAATTGCATGCTACAAGGAAAGTATGGAGAGGGCATAATAGAAATGCAACATGTGGGGTTTTTATTGTGTTAATGATGGGAAAGATATTGAAGGGGAAGGTCTTCAAATTATTAGATGCATTTTTTGTTACAACAATTTTGTGAATGCACCTAATCCAAAACTAAAGAGAGAAAATGTTTAATAACATATTATATTATCTATGGAATAACATTTTTGAAAAAAAATGTGAATATAAACCATGTCATTATTGAAAAAGAAATTTGAGGAGGAAGTCAATAGTCCAATGAGAGGACTTGTGAAAAGACAATTAACAAAGAAGAGGTTTAATTTATTTGACATTACAATATCTAACTTTCTTGGTGTAAAAAATCCTTTAAAAAATTATGATGTTAAGCATAAAAAGTTTTTGTAAAAACTTGGTTTTTTTTATTATGAATAATCATTTGCTTATGCAATTTTTGAAGAATGTTTGGTTTTACATTTGTGATTTTGAGTTATCTTCCCTTCCAAAAATCAAAATTTGAAAGAAATATTGCTTAACTTGGTGGAAAAATTTAAACAAAAGTATGTTTGGCTGAAATTGGTAGGTTACATTCTATAACAAGTTCCGATTTGTGGATGTTTAAGGGGGGGAGGCACATGATATATTTGTTTTTGTCATTTAATTTTTGGGAGTTGATTGGTAGTTTAAACATGTGACTATTGGTTTATTTGAAACAAAAAAAAAGTACTAGTCAAGCTTTGACCAAAAAATTGACAAAATTGTTTGATCAATATGGGACAAAAAGAAAAATCATTGCCTATGTCAAAGATGAAGGCTCAAATTTGAAAATCATGATAATTCATTTATAATTTATTGTGAGGTGTAAAATTTTGGGTTGGAACAAAACTTTTAAGGTACTTGTTTTGGTCATGTTTTTAAAAAAAAACATTGTTTAGTATGATATAATTGAGGAGAAGGTTAATTTGCAAAAAAAGTATATTTGTTTTAATCAAGTCTCAACATTAAAATCTGTAGAGATGTATATTTGACATAATAAATCTAGGAAAGGTAAATAGAAATGGAACATAAGGTTTTTGTGGATTCTAGTTTTTGCTTAAAAAGTTAAATACTTTGTTAAAAACAAGATAAATTTTAGTTTTCTATTATTTGATTTTTTCTTTCTGAGTTAAAAAAAAATTGCACTAGTTGGAAATATTAGCATTACATGTATAATTTCAATTACAAGTTTACTTGCAAAATTATTATGTTAGAACCAAGAAACTTTGTAATTTAAGGATGCGATTATTTTTTGTTACATTACACATAATATTATCAAAATCAAAGGAATAATGTCATTCCTTTTTACTTGGTACATTAAAAAAATACTTGTGGATTTTTTTTCTTTTGTTGTGAGTGTGTGTGTTTTGAACTAGTTTCATGACCACTACCATAATACTCAAACGGATTCAACAACAAATTATCGAATAATTAATTAAATTTCAAATCTTAACTTTAGTAGTTGGTTTTCTAATTAAATTTATTTTGACATGTCATATGTATATAAAATAAGAAACATGAATTTTTTGTCTTCATGAAATAGTTTAAGTGTGTTTAGATTGTCACATTTTTCTTGGCAAGTTTAAAATTTAAACAATTGAAATATTTCAAAATTTGATTTTATAATAATTATTAAAATTTTGGCACAAGTAATATATATTTTTTCAAAATTTTGGCATAATTTAATTTATGCTGAAACCAATCATGTACTATGGTAATTTGATTACTAATGCATTGTAATCTAACACAACAATTTATTTAAATTTCAAGGAAGAAATTATGAACCCTCTATTTAAAGTGAATTTGATTAATGATGATTTTAGATTTGTTTTGGAATTGGTTTTGCTTGCTTTCAACATCCAAAAGAAAATTTGTGATGTTTTGGAATTTTATTTTTATTGTAACTATGAAGAAAGAAAAGTTCACAACATGTTTTCCTTAACGATAAACCTTAGTTTTAAAAACCTTTGTCCAATAATTTTTTATTGGCTATGAAAAAGGCATTTCTATTGTTGAGGAATCTGATAGGAATTCTTATATCTTATGTTTTTGAAGTGTCATCATCATTTACATCCAGTGGTAAGAGGGTGCAAACATTGAATCATTTTCTTCTTTAGGCCATTACTTTTTTAGAAGAATGTTTTTGAAATCTTTTAAAAAATATATTTATCAAAATATTTTTTAAAAACCATATTTTTTACACTATCATATGAAGGTTTATATTAAACATTTGCCAAAATAAGTAAGTAGGTAGGTATTAACCTTTGCCAAAAATAACTAAATATGAATCCTTTTATATTGTAAAAACACTAATAACTACAATTATTTAAAAAATGATTTGCGTACTTTTTAATCATTAGATTGATTTCAAAATTTCAAAATATATAATATAATATCAATATATTAAAAAATCTATTTGTAATTTTTAAAAAAAATGTTAAATACGAAAAACTAAGTAGTGGTTTCAACTACTTTAATACATCTTTGTAAAAACACACCCACAATTTGAAGTTGATTTGAAGTTGATTGTGGAGACCAAATAGTTGATGAAAATTGCACCTTAGATATTCTTGAATAGATTATGAAGATGTAAGTGAAATAATGTTCAAAAACTTGTCATTAGCAAGTTGTCAAATTTTTAGATGTTACAAAGTGAATCCCAAGAAACTCAAATGTCCTTTTCAATGGTGGGGGAAACATGAAACGTGTTTCCTACTACCGTAATACATGAATGGTTTAAACATAAATTAAATTATTTTTTATTTTGTCGAATTTTTGAAAAATCATTTATTATTTGTGCCAGAATTTTAATAATTATTATAAAATTAAATTATAAACTATTTGAATATTAGGTTTGAACTTCAGACCTACCATTCTTTGAATTAAAAATGTGGTAGTCTACATGCACCTAGATTGCCCTTGAAGGTTAGCAATATCATGTTTATTTATTTTTATAAACATTACCTACCAAAATTTTCAAAAAAAAAAGAACCAACTATCAAAGTTAAGATTTGAAGTTTAATTAATTATTCGATAGTTTGTTGCCGATATTTTTTGCATAGTACAATACTAGTTTTTTAGCCCATCAAACCTTACACATTGGGGATCACAAATTGAGGCCACAAGGATTTTTTCTTTAGCATGCATACAAACTAATATAAGATGTTATTTACAATCAAACCATATAAAGAAGTTGATATTTCTGAAAAAAATGATTCAATATTCCTAGGGTTGGTTATAAAGCTTCTTGTAATTTAGTAGAATTAATTGAATGGATGTAGTCCTAGAAGAAAAGTGAAAGAAGATTGAAAGCTCATTTGAATGAGATGAAAATTTGGAACTTTTATAATATTTTTAATTAATTACTTTTTATAAAAATTGCAATTTATAGAAAATAAAAATTATTTCTATTTGTCATTAAAAAATTGGTTTGTGAAAAATGCCTTTGAAAATCAATTGTAATTAGATGCATGAAAACTAGCACTTTGAAAATCACTTGGAATTTTTTTCCCCAAAATTTTGAAACTTTGGTTGGTTCCCTTTAAGATGAAATTAAAAAAATAAATCGAGGTGAGTTTTCGAAGCTCTTCTATGAACTAGACCCATGAATGGTTCTTAAAAAAAATTGAAAACAACCCAACAATGGCTACTATATTATGCAATGTTTTATGCAAGATTTAAGAGACATTAGGTCATTTGCATACATACTAACTCAAAGCCAAGTTTTCATCTCAAACTGACATAAATATGATTATTTTTTATTCAAAAAAAATTGTGCAAGATGCTAATAGAGAGATGGTCTAAGAAGAGGAAAATATAAAAAAAAATATACTTCATGTTATCTATCTATGAAGGAAGGTTGTTTGTTTAGTAGTTATGAGATCCACTAAACTAGGATGCTTTAGATCGTGTTCTTCATATCTTTGGAAAGCTCTTGACGAGGAGGGGTGCATGAGCTTGGTTTCATGATGTTTGGACTTGTGGTGCAAAAGTTCTTGAATATTGAATGATTTCTCCACTGAACCAAAGGTTTTCTTTTCAAATTAAAAATATATGGTGCATCATCAAGGATAGGGATCCAAAGTTTTTTCAAACAAGGAACTAACCAACACCAAATATGCAAGGAAGTAAATAATATTGGCATAGAGTGAACCATGAAAGACCCCCTTGTTGAAGTTAAGAAAAACATGCAAACATATCGTAGTATAAGGCCAACTTCAACACATGTTTGTTGAATAATTAATTAGACTTGAAGATTCCATGTTGCAAAAAAGAAAATTTATTCTTGAATATTTTTTAAGAAATTTATCTATTTCCCTTCACAAAATTTTTTTCTTTGAAAAATGTATTTTTAATTTTTTAAAAAAAATTCTCAAAAAAAATTTAATTAGTGTTGAAGGTGTTGAGGTGATACCATGGTATTTACAAAACAGCAAGAAGCCAAGGGGAAGCTTGGGGAGCCCATCCAAAGGACCAAAGTGAACCAATAGCCATTATAATTGCTTGCCATTACGTGAGAAATTAAGTCCTTAAACTTTCTTGAGTTATTTTGTTGTGGTCCTTTAGGGCAAGTTGAGGAAATTTTTTTATGCTGCCCATTGGGGCGATTCACTTGTAGTGCCCTCTTTGGGGAGTATTACATTCACTAGGTGCCTTGAAAGGGTGCCTTTATTTAAAAAAAATATTAAATCAAGTTTTTATGAATTTTGGTTGAGTATTAAATTTTGCACCAAATATCACATGATGTCATAATGGTTATATGCATATACACTAGTTGAAGGTCCAATTTTCAAAGACCCACCACCCTTACCTCATATGTGTTCAAAAATGATTTCGAAAACCTTGACCGTGGCGATTCTTTAACTTGAAAAATTTAGAAACGGTGATTTTTTAGCCTCTAAACATTAGACATGAATACTTTTCAATGTAAATTTGCACTATCCTAACATTTTGGGGTTAATTAAATGTTTTTTCCTAGATGCCCAAATTGGGCATTTGAAAGTTTTTATAAAAAAAAACCTATTGCCCAACATTGCACTTGGAGGGTCCCCAATGATTATTTAAAATTGCATCAAAATCTTAATTATTATTAAAAAAATGGCAATTTGTTAAAGAACTGAGAAATACACCCAAATTCATGAGTGACTAAACCTTTGCACTCATACCCACCCAACACCCATTTTCAAATACTTGGACAATTAATTTTTTAAAATAAAAATTCAAAAACTCAAAACCAATTGTTATTACCCTTCAATAACAATTGGTTTTGAGTTTTTGAATAAAGACAATATGTATTGGTAACAAATTATAATTATAACAATTATTAGGTATTGTTATTATAATTTTGTTGGTAAACCAATTATATGTATTATATGAAAGTCGTCGATAGTCGACATTTGGCATGTTTTTGTGTGAACCTGGTCAATTGTTCCTTGGCCTAATTATTACGGGGACAATGTAATGGATCCATGAAGTTTAAATTTGTTATGTACTTAGTAATGGAAAAGGTTTAGTGAGCAATCAAACCAATCACATTTTCCATAGGAAAGGAAATGGATAAAACAATGTTTAAAAAATTAAAAAAAATCAATTCCGCAAAATTGTTGATTTTTAAATTTTTAAAAAAAGAAGCAAAATTTACATTGTGAAAACACATTTCAATCTCATTCTTTTCACAAAGTAGTGCAAAATTTTCGCCAAAAAATAAAATCGATGCAACCAACATTTATCCCAACTTACCATATTTTGGGCCTCTTTAGATACTTGATGACATGATCACTATAAGACACGTATCCATTCTTTTTATTTTTCAATCAAGGTGCATCAAGTAGGGAACCAATAATTTCATTTCAATTTTTTTTCTTTTTTCTTTTAATATTTTGGAGTGGAATTTGGTACAAGCGGCATTTTAAAAAAAAAGGGTAAGCTTCAAAGGAATAAAGGTGGTTTGATTTGTTCGGACATATCTACCATAGTTGGGAGTTATTTTTCACATGGAGATGGGTCAAAAGGCTTATATGTTGAAGAGTATTATTTTTTTTCTCTAATATAAGGCCTACAAGATGTGACAAAAATAATTGAAGGTACATTGAAGCCATGTAACAATTGTAACTTTGGGCATTTTAATAACATATACATGGGAAGTTGCAATTTTTATTTACCAATCACATTTTTAGTTAATTGTGAATTAACAAATAAAATAAAATTCTTAGCCTAACAATCAATATGAAGTTATAAAGCCTTGTGTCAAATGTATTGGAATTTAGAAGGTGCTTGTAGTTGGAAAGAACACTCCTCCCTCCCCACCCCACCTCCCTTTTGAACAAAGGTTGTAATACATTTTTCGAGTAATGAAAGTCTTGAAGGTACCCATTCGCTTCCTTGAACTTAGAAAGTCCAAAAAGGAAAGAAGCTTGGAAATCTTTTGCAAGAGAAAATGCTTTCACCAAAAACACCAACCTTGTAGAATCTATTGTGGGAAGGAAGCACCAAATGAAACTTACATCTAAGTATGTTGTATTATGGAAGGAAGATTAAGTTAGTGATGTCTTATAATGTTTTATTAAAGTTTTGTTTGTCAATGTGTTTTATTATCTTTCTTATATATATATATATATATATATTCTTTTTCTCTTTCATCTCTAATCCATATTTGCTCCAATCCTTTGTGTATTATTCTTTGTGACTTTGATTTTCTTCCTTTGGTTCTTCTTATGTCCTTCCATTGTGTCACTTGCATTAAACCCTTGGCCTTGGACTCTTTGTTTTGTCTTCTCATCTATGTATATATTCCAATTTCAATTTCAATTTTTGGTCAATTTATACAACAACATCCCTTTCTTTGTTTCTCATACTTTTATGCTTTCAAGTTTATTTCATTTTTCAAACATCATGTTGCTTCTTATGGAAGTGCCAAATAACTAATTTGAGGGCCCACTTACCGAATAATACATTCTATGCAAGCTTTTATGCATTAAAAATTTTCAAAGCAAAGTTTGATTGCCAAATAAGGTTGATAGTTATGACCTTCTTAGCCAAATGAACACGCCTATATATCATGACAATATTTCTTATTCAAAATATATTTTGAACCATTTTGGCATAAGACATAACATCATATCACCACATAACCAAGTTTTCTATATATTGAAATTAAAGATAAATCATTAATGGCAATTGATTGAACCTTTAAATCTTGAAATGCCATCTTTTAAATTTATGTTTCCAATAGTGATTGTGAGCTCTACAACATTAGGGCACATATGTCAAATTGCACCAATTTGGAACACCAAAATAAAGGGCTCGAAAATATTGATTTAATGTTATGAGTGCAAAACCTACTTGAAATCGTCAATATGCACAAATGGTTATGAGAAACTATCATAAAACAAAACACAAAAGATGATGGAGAAAACAAGGCCACAATGTATGGTAAAAGATACCCTTGAACAATAATGTTAATTCAAAATTTGAGAAGATTAAAAACATAAATTAAATTGAATAAGTTTTTACTATACAATTTTATTTCAAAATTGTTGTTGAAAAGATTGAAGATAAATTTGGTAGGAAGGGACAAAGGGATTATTAACAAAATGATTGTTGTTAGGACACATGAATACAATTTATGGCTTAACTACAAATATGGCATCACTATTTAATAAAGGGGTAGAACCAATGTTGCACGGTATTTTTTGAATTTTTAAAAGAACCGTTGGTCTGAGTTTTTTAAAATATTTCAGAATTAAACAAATGCTAGTTTCGTTTATTTGAAAAGAATTCAGAATCAAAGAACCAATGGTTTTCTAATTAGTTTTTTTAAAATTGATATATGTTTTTGAAAACCATGGTTATATTTAGGGTTTAGGGTTTTATAACCCATGGTTATATAATTATATCCCAAAATTAATTTTTTGAATGTTTTGAGAACCAATGGGTAAGTGGATATACACTTGGGTTAATAACTAAAGAGTATCTTACCTTCATTTTAAGAACTGCCAAACATTGGGTAGAAGTAGTGGTTATAGGTGCTACAACTTATAGGTGTACGAGTGCTACTAAGTTTAGGTACAAGTAAAAAAAGCCTATTGGTCATAGGTGTTGTTATCCCCTATTGGTGTGAAACGACCACCTACATTTGTAATGCTATAGGTCTAGGTTTTGATCTAAATGCAACACTATATATAAGTGAAAATGGAAGTGTTGAACTACTAATTCAAGGACAAAACTATAAGACCAATAGGTGGAAAATAAAAATATAATAAAAAATAAAATGGGACAATAAGGAATCATGTTACAAAACTAACAAGATAACAAATTAGTATAAATCCATTTGCTTTGGCCAAGGTTGTAATGGGACATGCATTTTAAAAAGAGTTTGATTTTGAATTATATTTGAATGTTTTAAAACTTCAACCACAAGTTATGGAGGTTTGTTACACCTAAGGGCTCTAGTAACTAATTCGTAGATTGTTACAAAAGACAACTACATCAAAACATGCAAAGAAATTCTTAGTGTAGTTGGAGGAACACTTGTAACACCTAGGATCCATTGGGGCATTTTGGAAAACAAAATGCTCATTCTTGTGAGCATTTCATTTTTTGAAACACCTCACCTTGCTTTTTACTTTTTTTTCCTCATGATGATACTCAATGGGTGTCATGCAAATACTTGACAAGTATCACGAGGAAATTTTATTTTTGACAAAAAATCCCTCAATTTTTACACATGCAATGTCTTTAAATGAAGATGATTTTAAAATAACAAGCCTTTGAATCAAGGCCTGTTATTTTGGGGATTCACCCCATGTAGTTAGTACGTTGTAGTTATGCAATTTTTGGGGAGGGGTGAGTGTAAGGAAACACAAAGGGTGTATGAAAAAATGTATGGGAAATTATTTACATAGGGTCCTATCATGTTGGTGAGGTAATAATCATAAAAATTATTTTAAATGAAAGGTCCAATCATGTTTATGTTAAATATAATTTTAGATAACAAGCTTCAATTGGGTGTTGAACTTTTTCCTTCCTTCCCAAATTAAATTTATTTTTCTATGTTCCATGTGCATTGTGGATATTATTTGACTTTATTCATTTCACCATTTTATGTAATTTGGTTCATTTCATGAAAATGTCATATGCATCTAATGTGGGCTTGTTTATAATGAATAGTTTGTGATTATGACATCAACCCAAATTCATCATATCCAAATTTCAGGATTGTGAATTCTAAGTAAAATTAACAAATTTAGATAAAGGGTTGCCAAATTGGTTTTAAAAAATCTTATTTCTTCATTATATATATAAGGGATGAACTAAAATCTTTAGCATTGATAAACTACAAAGAGATCATGAACTTTTTGGTTATTTAGGTTAAATTTGGAAAAAACCAAGGGATTTTATATAGATGGAAATTTACATAGTTCCTATGGATGATAACATGAATTTGGCATATGTGTTTTTGGTTGCTTCCTACTTATGCCATGTGGTTTGTTGTCAATTCTACATATACCCTTTGTAATAACACATGGAAATTTGATGTTTAAATGATAATATTCAATCCAATAATTCAAATTTTAAATCTTTCAACTTTTTCCATAATATTAAACAAGTGTCTTGATACCTATGCCATGGAATCTAGAGTAATTAAGAATAAAGTGAAAATGAATGGCCATAACCTTAAATAAACCTTTGAAACTAAATCAATGCATATGATGATCCATAATATTTCCCACCTTTTAGGTCTTACTTGTAAAAATAAATGAAACTTGATAAAGTGGAATCATAATTCATTCAAAAAACTTATATATTAATATGTTTTTGAATTTATTAGTATTTGAGTTTATTAAACTTTTTAACGATCGCATGATGTGTGGGCATAACTCAAAACCCCATTGGATGCAAAAGGCATTAGTAAGTTCCAACAAGTTTTCAATTTTCAAATATGTCCAATAATTTATTTGGAAAAATTTACCAAATTTTTGATATCACAAAAAAAAAATTGATTTTTTTTCATATTCTATGTAGTCTACACAACTAATTTTCAATAGAAAATTTATTTATTATGTTAGGTTGAATCAATGGGCTTATTCCTAGTTGGGGTTCCAAAATAAGGAAAAAGGATTTTAGGATTTTTTATGGGGCTACTTTTTGCAGATAACATTTATTTGAAACAAATTTTAGTGAGAAAAATTGAATATTCTAATTTAAAATAATTCATGTGATGGTGGTGAGTTTTCACATTCATACATAATTGTGTATGAATATTAAATGGTTTACAACCAAAAATGCAAAAAATCCCAAAAAATTTGAAGGTGTGTTTCAATGGACAACCAAACATGTTTTTTTATCAAGATTATTTCTTGCACATGTGACCTACTCCTAATGCTAGACATTTTGAACCATTGAACATAATATTTTTGGTCAAATAGTTTAAAAAATGAATAATTTGCTTTGCAGCCCTTTCCTTCAAAATTTCAAAACTTTGAAATTTTTGTATTATTTGGCTTTTCATCATGCAAAAAGAATGCATAAATTAATACAATTGATTAAAAAAAAATTTACAACAAAAACATGCCCCCTTTTATGAAATTACATGTTTAATATATCATATATTGAATCCTTATGAAATATCACAACTAAAAACCATAGAAAAAAATGCATGTATATAAAGGCACAAAAAAAAATTGATTCATATTTTTCAATTTCAAAAGTCCATTACTATATATTTGGTATATATATGTTGCAATTTTTGATATAAATGTCTTTTTATTCAAGTTGAAAATTTAAGTTTAACCACAAATTTGGCATTTTTTTGTGGCATGTTAATAATATATGTAATTTGCATGACACTAATTTACAAAAAAATTGCATTGTAATGCAAAAGTGGACCACCTTGCTTTGTAATCAATCACCCACAACATTAATTTGACATAATGTATTTCAATTTCAAGAAATTAATGTTACAAATAACATATTTTTATTGATGGGTGAAAACATGCTACATGTAATTATTTTTGTCCAAAAAAGGCATGTATAATGAGCATCCTACAATGTAATAAGTTGAAATCTTAATGACATTATTTAGCAATCTTAATCAACACCAAAAAACTTTAGAATGTGCATGACAACATTTTGAAATCCAAAGTTCAATTTAATCCAACATTTATATGAAAAAGGATTAGATAAAATCAATGTATATAGAGTATATAACATACATTTTTTTGATAGCCATAGGGTTTCATGTTTGTGATTCATGAAACATTACTAAACAAAAAAAATTGAAAAAATAATATAATGCCCCCTTATGAAATTTCCTCCTCTTCCATATGGTCATGGTTTTTTCCTAAGAAAAAAAAGATTATTATTATTACACCTTTTGCATTTGTTGAGTAGTAGGGTGCAATCAAAATATTCTACACATACTTGTTACCTTTTTTTCTACTTGAAAACATGATTTATTTTTTTTCAAACTTTTAACCTTCTTCTAGCATTTCAAAACAAATGAAACTCTTAATTTTTTTCATGGGCATCTCTAGCCTCCCTCTAGCTTTCAAAAGCAATTTGTGTCATATCATTTGGACATGAAAAAGTACCCCAAAAGTATCCCCAAAAGTATCCCCCATTTTTTAGGGGTTGGGGATGATTTTAGTCATGAAAACGAATTCGATTAACCAAAGACATGATATTAGAATGTTCACCACATCAGTATTGAGGTGCTTGAAAAAAAAACCAAATACTTGCAAAAACATTTCATCTACTTTCAAATATTTGAACTTTATTTTTCAAACTACCACAAATTTTAGGTCCAATTCAAGTACTTGCAAGTAGGTTGAAAAATATGATTATAATAATTTAGCTTTTGAAATCCATGCAAACAAGAGATAAGAAATAATGTACCCAATTTTTTTTATTATCCCCATAAAATGATCTACTTGTTAGTCCTTTTCTTTAGGGACCCCAATATTTTGTAGCGTACATTACTTTTTGTGTACACTTTACCATACTTTCACCCATTAACATTTATTCTTCAAGGAAGTTATTCAAATTATGTATTTTTGAAAATGAAACATGTGCAAAGTCCATTAATATATTTGCCACATTAAAATAATATAATTTCAAGTTTTCTTTTCAATTCTAAGCCCTCATTGTTGAAGGTTAATATGCTCACACCTTAATAATTATAGAAACACTAAATAAATTAAACTTAGGAAGTTTATTAAGAAATATCTTCAAATGGTTGTTAGTTCTAATCTAAAGTGAACTAAAGTTTTGATACGTAGTTTTTATTTTTACTGCTCCCCAAAGAACTTATATTCCATGTAATGTTTTCTTTTCTTTGAATTGTTCTATTCCTTGTAGTGACTTTTGTGAGTACACCTCTTTTATCATGGTATTAGAGTTGTAACGACCTAACTTGTTTCTTTGTCTTTTTTCATATCTAGTGATTACCAAACATGGAGAAGATTGAGCTTCTATTTTTTTTGCATTGCTTGTTGAATAACTTATTGTTTTCTTTAATTGTGCCGATGAGATGTTAAGAGAAAATGAGGAGGTTGAAGGTTTAGCTAGTTTTAGTACAAGATCCCCAACCACTCCAAGTAGGGACAACAAGAACCTTACAAAACGTTGTTATCATGCTGACAGAAAGAGATATAACCAACATTCCAAAAAATTACCACCTTGAATGTGCGTCAAATTATGGAATATGAGCACATTGTGTCAAACATATGCTTTCAAAGGATAGTTTATTCACTCATTGTGTGATGCCTCCTTTTGCCCCCATGACAATGGTAGAAACAACTACAAGGTCTAAAATATTGAGTTATTTTCACAATAATGCCAAGAATCATATCTTAAAGTTCATGAATTGATATTTTGATCCATATGTGTGTTGGACAACATTAAAGCATTGTTATGAAGATGATAGTGGTCCTATATTACTTACTTCATAGATAAAATTTTTAATATTAGAAAGATTGAGAGTGTATCCATGGATGCCTACCTCATTGAAATAAAAAGTGTAGCTAACATGATGGAAGGAGTTAATGTTAGGTTGCTACACATGATGGAAGGAGTTAATGTCAGGTTGTCGGAGAACATCATGGTTTACTACATGATCAAAGGAATATGAGGTGTTTTGTGAAGTGTAGTAGAACAAACAACAACTTCCAATTTACGAGGAGCTGGAATCAAACTTGCTACAAAAGGAGTTAAGTCTCAACTCCAAGGATAATGAAGATTAAGGAGGAGAGGCTTTGGTCGTTGATGGAAAGAGAAATTTTTACGACTAAGGTCGATGTTATTTTTCTTGGCTTAACTCCAACCAGTGATTTGGTGGGTCCTGTTATGGACATCAAGGAGGTCCAAGCAACATTTTTGGTTGATATTTCATATACGAGAAGAATTTTCACTAGTTGCCAAACATTGGAAGGATATCTCAATGGCATTCCAACAATTATCAACCTCATTTTTGACCACGAGGTATAGAGTAGCCCAGGCCAGAAGCTTGTAATTACTACAGAGGCTTCCATTCATGTTCTAGATGAATGTTATTACATTCATTTAGAACATGAATGTGATAACAAGGCAATGATTGATAACATGAAAGATCTTGAGTTTCATCTTCAAAAGAAGTGAAAGCAAGGTGTTTCGAGACAAGTTCATGCGGTTGACAAAATAACTATAGATGAACCGCTTGAAGGGGAGGAAGAATTCATTGATTTAGATTGCAATGTTGAGACGTGCATGTTAGACAACTACACCTCACATGCCGATGATTATCAACTAGTGGAGTGCACAACAAAACAAGTTGAGCTAAAACTTCCATTAGATTTAGCTTTATTAGTTCAATTCACCTTAGTTGAATCACCAACACAACAAACAAATGGTTAGGTATTTCGATTTAGGTGCCACTCACCATGTGAATGGCTATCCAACAGTCTTTGCCTTGCTTCATTAGACGAGCGACAACAATTTATGATTAGCTACTGGGCAAGGCCATATTGTCATTAGCATGGGCAATGTTGACTTCTAATTTCCTGATGGAGTTGTCAAGAGTATTTCTAAGTATTTTATTTTCCAAGTATCCCAAAAAATCTTCTTTCTGTAGGATATTTGTGGATCAAAATCACAGTCTAGAATTTGTATTTGAGGAATGCTTTGTTCAGACTATCATACATGAGAGCTAATTGCTTATGGTCACCAGAAGAATGGTCAAGGACTTTATTAGCTTCATGGTACTACAATGGTTAGTTCCACAAAAGAAGTGAATTTGGTTTCAACATTTGGACCGACCAAATTTGACCTTTGACACAAAAGGCTAGGTCATTTTCATAGGGAAAGAATTCAATGTGTCGCAACCCCACTTTGGCCAAGTGTGGGGGTGAAGCCCAACACTTGGAAAAGTTGGAGGTTGGGAGTCTTCCGGGACTCCCGAATGTTGAGAGCTCGACAGCAAGGGGCAAAACACCTCGCATTGGGGTGTTCTTGGTGTCATTGGAAAGGTCTTGAAACGTAGATATCGAAAATACCCTCGCATTGGCAATTCGGACATCTGTAGCCCAAGTTACGGGCAAAAGAAAGGCCGGGAGTCAAACTGGCAGTTTGACTCCCGACCACTAAAAGTCGGGAATCGACCTCTTTCCGACGTCCGATTTGAGCGTGCGACATGGCGTTGGAAAGATCTCGACGAGGGCT
>Ga0209611_10001617_pt1 | contig 38886 bp, 29 predicted proteins | sample S1TSphgellanicum_3_FD_187693 | JGI IMG/M metagenome (GOLD analysis project Ga0209611, IMG submission 187693) | Host-associated microbial communities from peat moss isolated from Minnesota, USA - S1T2_Fc - Sphagnum magellanicum MG (SPAdes) (version 2) | ecosystem: Host-associated > Plants > Peat...
TTGCTAAACAAAATATGGCATGAATATCACCCCATAAACCTCAAGAATTGGCATTTATGTTCTTTTTTTGAATAGAGGTTCGTAAATAATTTATACCATGATCTTCATACAATAAACATTGAAATAAATATCAATCAATTTTTGAATTTGGGGGTTAACGGGTTGTTGAAGGGATTATGCAAAATGGGTCATGCACTGAATTTGGAGTTGAAGTGAAGTTTGGGAATAATGAAGTAAAAATGCTAAAGAATCAAATAAACAATCACAATGTACAAAAGGATACTTTTGAATTCATTGAAGATGATGACCATGAAGCACAAGATGAATGTTCATTATGAAGTCAATTAAAAAAAAAAAGGAAAATTAAAATAATCTTGTGTTTATATAACTTGATTAATGGGAGAAGCTTAATGTTTTTCAACAAATTATACACCAACAAACCCAAAATAAAGTTTAAAATTAGTGGTTAGAAAGTTACTCAAATGTTAATTAACCAATGTGTGAAACAAAACCAAGAAAAAGAAAAGGGAAGATGTTGAGGCGTAAAAAGAAAAAAGAAGCATAGTCCACAATGTTAGCTAAGTAATCCTTGAGAGATAAACAAAAAGATAAAGAGAAAAAAGGGGCAATGGCCCACTACCAACTAGTTGATACATTACCAAATGCATTATTCACCAAAATGCCATTAATTTGGAGACTTCAATTTCACAAAATACTTTTGAATCCTAATAATGGTATAGTTTTTGGGCAAGATAATGGAATATTGGCAAACACAAAATTTGGGGCAATAAAAAAAACCCCTAAACAATAAAAATAATATGGAATGAGGTATATGGTGGTATGTGGTATGTGGTATGTGATATGTAGTATGTGGTATGTGGTATGTTGATATGTGATATGTGGTATGTGGAATGTGATATGTGGTATGTTGGTATGTGATTATGTGGTATGTGGAATGTGGAATGTGGTATGTGATATGTTAACATGTGAGTATGTGGATGTGGTATGTAATATGTTGGTATGTGGGTATGTGCTATGTTGATATGTTGGTATGTGATATGTGGAATGTGGATGTGGTATGTGGGTATGGATATGTGATTTGTTGGTCTGTGTTATGTGGGTATGGCTATGTGATATGTGGTATGTTGATATGTGATATGTTGGTATGTGTTATGTGGTATGTTGATGTTGATATGTTGGTATGGTGATAGGTATTGAAAATGTGGATGTTTTCGTCAATTTTTTGGTAAAAGTAAAAAATGAACAAAAAAATCAATAAGAAGGAAAAAATATGATCATATTGAAACTTAAAATGTGTGGCCTTACAATATGTAGTAAAGACCTATTTACATACAAAAACAATGAATTACATACAAAATACAAAATATCTTGATGAAGGCAAAATCCCAAAGAAACTCAAACATAAAAAGAATCTTCAACAACTTTTCTAACAACCTTTACAACAACTTCTTGAGGTTGGAATTTCTCATTGTATCCAACAAGTTCCCCAATTGGACTCAAAAGGAAAGTACTAAAAACATTCAAATCTCTAAGGAGCTTGATATAAACATTTTTTCATTAGAATATTTTGTCATAAAATCCTTTTCTTGGAGTTTGAACAAGGGAAATAACCAAGGAGTTTTGACATGGAAAATGCATGGTGGACCACAAACAACCTTAATTGTGGTATTGATGTGAATATTAAAAGCGCATTGCTGTAACAACTTTACACAAATTGCATAAATACAACCCGTTAGAGGGTTATTAGTAAATATCATTGAGTTTGCATTTGGAGCAAACTTGTTTATAAGGTAGAGTGGAAGGATTTATGACCATCAAACAACCATCAATTTAATATAAAAAAATCAGGGGTTAGAAAGTTTAATATTTCGGATCAAATTAGAATGTAAAAAAATTATAAAAAAGTAAAATAAATCAATTATAACATATTAAAATACAATTTTAAAAATTAAAATGAGACTAACCTTGTGGGTGATGGGACAATCAGGTTTGATATGGAGATTGAACACCTTTTTCAAGTTCTTTTGCAATGAAGCTAATAACATTGGGACAATGATGGATGAAGCAATGGTGAACAAATGCACATCGCCCTCGTTGTTACAACCAATATTTTTCATGATGCAAAATGTCGGTATTTCTTTCCGAAACTATTCTGCCAAATTGTGAAACTCAGCATTAAATGAGGCAATAAAACTCACTTGCAATTAAACAAAAACAATGTTTTTAAAAAACTTGATTTTCAAAAACTTACAATTTAAATGTCTTTGAGATTATTCCTATGAACAACTAGTAGCTCAAACTTTTTATTAATCTCACCACACATTCCAATAACAACAAAAGCAATGGTGGTTGTAACAAAAGGTTGGAGCATGCGGTGGGAAAAGCTACAAATTGTGTCTTTTTCCTTTCATGTTGCCAGTAATTATGGTGGTACCCACAATATAAATGACATCTTCATGAAGATAAAAAAAAAAACCACAAATTTAGAAGGAGATGTAGTTGAAATTAATGAATTGCCATAAACATTCAAAAACAACATTGTGAATTGTATGATCAATATCTTGCACTAGAAGAACTAGATGTTCATATTTTTTTGCCATTTGGACCTTACCAAATCAAAGTCTAACGATCTCAAAACAAGAACTTTACTTGAGCACAACAAGATTGAAAACATAGAGACGTGTTTGCAAAAAAATTGAATAAACCATATTTTAAACCCATTATCTTTCAATGGGTCACAATTTCCAACCAAAAGTCATTTAATTATTGTAGATTGAAATACAACTTGATGAAAGAACCCTATGTAGGCACCCTAAAAAACCTTAGGTGACCATAATAACAAAAAACCCTAAATGATGACCTAACAACTAAAAAGGGGGAAAAATCAAAACCTAAGAAGTAGAAAAGTGAAGAAATAAAACCTTTGGGAGTCAAAGATCCTTTGAAATGACTCCCCATTGGAGTGAAAAAAAAAATTCACTTGAAATGATCCCCATTAATGACCAAAAAAAGAAGTCATTTCAAGTGACCCCCCATTGGTGGCCAAAAAAAAAAGATTTGAAGTGCACCCCATTGGGGGTGAAAACATATCACTTGAATTTATCCCCATTGGGGTGAATTGACCCACCATTAGCAATGAAAAGAAAGTGATTATAGTTACCCCACTAAACATGTAAGTGAAAAAACAGGTTGTGAAAAACAAATTCACCTAAAGGGACTTGACTTGACCTGCTGTGAATTTGTTTTTTTCACATGATCTAACCCATTGGTTGGAGAAAAAAAATTCACTTGACCTTACCCTATTTTTTAATGGGCAATATCCTATGTAACTTAGGAAATTTGAACCCCTTAATTTGAAGTTTCACAAGGGGGGAGATAAGGTATTTGTTTTATTCTGAAAATTTCGAAGGTCTTTTATTTTGGTATTTTGAAGTTTCGACGTTTTCAATTGCCTTCTTGTCATTTTGGGGGACTTAAAATCTTTTGTGGGAAGTTTTCACAAGCAAGGAAGTGGGGTATGTGCCTTTCTTCATGTGAATTTTGAAAAAAAATTATTTTTGTATTTTGAAACCCCGAAAATTTCAATTTTCTTTTTGACATTTTGGAGGTTTCACATGGGGGAAAAGAATGTTGGGGTTATTGTTTTAAAATTTGGGGGTTTTCAAATTTGTTTTGATGGAGTTCAAGGAACTTCAATTTTGTGCTTAGGAATTTTAGGGGTTTTCCTAATTTTTTTTAATGTACTTGAACTTGTTATCTTGTTTGTTCTTACCCATGGCAATATTCTAAGTTAACTTTGGGCATTAAAATTTTGTTTTATACATTTTCCATAGAACCAATGAAGGTTTTTTTTCCTTTGAAAAACAACTAGGGTTTTGAAGTGGTGAGATGAATAGATATCCAATGGTATTAGGTTATTAAAATATAATAATAATAATATTAAAGTACAAGTTTTGAATGTTTTGGTTATTGAAAATTTGAAAGGGAAAAAAATCAATTTTGGGCAAATCTTTGAAATTTCTTACAACCACTAGTTTTGATTTTTATATATTTATCTATCTTTAATTTATTGTTTATAATTTTATGTCTGTTTAGGACCAGAGAGTCCATTAGACGAAAGGTAGATCATGAAGGACAAATTGTCTTCTAGTACTGGCAGCATGCCACAAACTTGGCTAGGGTGACCATGTTTGTAGTCTACATGAACTCAGTAAGAGTGTTCATGTGGATGAGGGGTAGGGCGGAACAAAAGCGTTCCCTAACTTTTTGTGTATTTGGACAAGTAAGGAGTAGGTGTTTTTCATCCTCTACCTTCCTTAAGTCGTAGGCTTGACAAATCCTCTCAGCGTATGGCACGCCTTTCCACGCAACTAACACTACTTCAAGTTGCGTGTTGCCACACTGAAACTAGGCCAAAGCTTTTCACAACTGAACACGGCTAATGTCACACAAGTAGCTTTTGTTCTCGTACGACATACCTTTGAAGCGCAAGTATCTTGTCTGTACGTTGGTCCCAATTTCATGGTTGGTAGAAAGCTTTTCAATGAAAGTTAGCTGCATGTTATCCTTCACATTTTTTACATTCAACATTATGTGGGGAAAACCTGAAAGGGGTGGAGCCCCAACCTCTTGAGTTCCCACTCGCACGTTGTGCATGTTACACCAAGGTACTTGGCCCTTTGCCTAATTTTTTACCCCTGTTAGACGGGTCGGATGTATGTGCATTGTCTTAGAAACTATTTCTAGCGGTGGTTGAAATGGAGGTAGAAAACCTGCCACTTCATGGGGTCGATTCTGGAGTAGCCATTTTTTCACGGATCTAATCCAACATTTCTTTCCCGCAATAAGCATAGCGAGCTGGGCTTCCCATGCCTTTCCCAAGATGCAGTTTTTAGTGACCTTGCTCACACGGTTATAGTACAGTAACACTTGTCCCCATGCAAAGTGTTCAAAAGGGAATTTGCCAAATTTTGCTAGCACGATGGACGTGCTAGTTATTTTTCACACCCTAAACAGGATTTGAAGAACCCTTCGTACACTATTTCAATAGCCTCTATTTTCTTGGATTCCACCCAAACTTCACATGCATAACTTGTTGTGGAATGCACCAACATGTTGAAGAGGTCATAATGTAGCTTAACGTCCATAATACATAGCTCTGCACAACATCATTTTAGTGCGAACAACGAGTGTCTACTAGTAGTTACTAGATGTTCCACTAAACTATTTATGTTTGAGGTGGTCTCGAGCAGGATCCCTAGGTATTTGAAGGTCTGCACACGCTCAATAACGTCACTTTCAAACATAAACTCTTGGCATGGATCAGCAAAATTGAACACCATGACTTTTGTTTTTTTCACTTTCACTATAAGTCCACGTTTAACACAAAATTGTTGGAGTGCGTCTAATTGTTGTTGCAATCCCACCTCTAATTCTGACGTCAGAGTGATGTCATCTGTAAAAAATAACAACCATACATGCACATCTGCTAGGGCCGATGCATCGCATTTTCTACCGTCCAAGCACCCCTCTAGGGCATCCAAATATAGTCAAACAATAGGGGGCTGAGAGGACAACCTTGCTTCACACCTCATTGGCACCTGAAGTTGGAGGTGACACCCTCACTTGGGTGGTTGATGCGTATGGTATCCTTGGCATACATCGTCTGCGAGCATTGCAAGAAGCGTCCTTCCACCTCGAGGCTAACCAACACCTACCACAACACATCATGCGGCACAATATCGAACGTTTTTTTGAAGTCCACAAAATAGAAATAGAGTGGCTTCCTTTTTGCCTTGCTCTGTTCTATCAGAGTTCGCAATATGAAGAGTTGGTTAGTAGTGCGGTAATCTTTGTGAAACTTAGCTTGACCCTTGGCGCGCAACCCATGTTGTTCACCCCATTTGTTTAACCTTTTGTCAAGGATCATAACGAACAACTTTGCTAGAATAGGCCCAACCGTTATCCCCCTATAGTTGTCAAATTCAGAGGCATCACCCCTTTTAAAGAGCGCGTGGACCACCCTAGTGGAAAGGGCTTCTAGAAAACCTTTCGCTAAAAAGTAATTGAACGTTGTCAATAGTGGCATCTGTAGTAGCTCTTCTACATCCATAATGAATTCAACTTTCATACCATCCAAATCGGCAGCCTTACTCCTTTGTAGCTTTTTTAACGCTTGAAGCAGTTTAACAAGTGTGATATTTGTGTTCAGGGTGTGGTTAGGTGGAGGTTTGGTCATCTGAGCCGAGTGATCAGTTCGTAGCCGTATGGGTGGCGGAGACTGGCCAACTAGCTTGCGGGAGCCTTCCAAAAGCGTAGCTGTAATGATCTTGTCCACAACGAGTGCCCTTGGCCGGTACTTTTTCCAGAACGAAAGCGCATCCACCTTGGCAAGCACACGCATATGTTGAGCTCTTGCAATTTCCTAGAAAATTCTTTTCCTTTTTGATAAATTTTTAAGTTTATTTTCTTGATGTTTAGCGACATGCGAATCGAGGTTGGCTTTCAACTAGAGCCTCAACTCACGTTTTGTTGTACGACAGTCAGCATCAAACCAGGGTTTATGGTAATGTCTTTCTCTACAACTCCCTCTCGAAGGTTTGCTACCAAAAGTGGACTTTGTTGCAACACCCATGCATTGTTGCAGTAGGTTAGCTATCCCGTCTGCCCCTAGATGCCCAATCGAGTTAGTAACCCACAAGTTTCCAGGACTTGTTATTAGGGCAAACTAATATTCTTCAACTTTCGATTTATCATAGTTGAACCTAGGCAAGAATTTTTTGGTTACAATTGTATGTTGTGGTTCAATAAAGTTGTAATCGATGTTCAATTGTAGGCGCAATGGCCTGTGGTCAGAGTCTCCCCCCATCGCACAATAACGGGTGTCATCTATTATCATCTCGAGGTGTGTAGCAGCTTGCCAAACTGCAGGAAAACCAACAATATAATCGACAGTGCTACGCTTTCCATTTGCCAAACAAATGAACTCCCTTGATCCGTCACTAGGTGTTCGGCCATTGAGGATGAACAACTTAGTGTCACAACATAGGTCCAGGAGTTCACAACCCTAGTTGCCAACATTAACGTTGCGGTTCTATCGCTTAGCCATAAAACTTGGTTGCTCAATTTCAGCGAGCTCAAGCACCTGTAATAGTTCACAAAGGTCGCTACTATCAATGGTATTTGGTACCGCTATAGTACGTGCATTAAAATCCCCTCCCAATAGTACTATGCCCCATAGAGTTTGAACTTCAACAATATTTACTGCCAAGTTTTGGAACAAAAATTTGCTCTCATGTTTGGAGTCAATAGGGATAGCTTACACCACGTAGACAAATAAGTCAAGGGCAACACCCCTGTTGACTCGTATCCATAGATAAGAATGTTTCCTTCCTTCCACTGTGACAGGTTTAGGCTAAGGTGGCTACGAAAGTAAGTAGTAACCCCCCCCATTATGTTTTATCGTGTTTGTTTTTCCTATCTGCACAGTGCGCATTATCGCAAGTGAGTCACACCCTTCAACGTGTGGCAAATGTTGGCCTAGGAAGTGCCAAGTTTCGGTTAATAAAACAAGGTTACCACCCTGAAAACAACTCTAGTATTTGCACCTTCGTTTAAAAAATTGTCCAACATTGAAAAAAACACCAAAATTCCCAAAATCTCATCTTGCCCTCCTCTTATCAAAATGTCTTACTCATATTTATTTTCAATTTTGAGAATTATTCATCACTATTTCAGATTTTAATAATTTAAGCTTTGAATTAATGAGTTGAAACTTGAACCAAATGAATTAGATGGACCAAATGAAGCAGCCACCAATCTATAGTCTCTCCTTCAAAGCAGAGCTAATAAAAAAAAATGTTAAAGAAAAAGAGCATTGCTAATAAGGAAGAAGAACAACATCAAGAAAGAGAATAACAATGTGTCAAAGAGAAAAGTTGTGAGAACTTTGAAATGGGTTGAAAAAAAAAATCCTATGCAAAAAAGCGTCAAAAGGTTTGAACCAAAAAGCATGAAAACTGAAAACCATCCTTGGGTTTCTTTTATTACCGTAAGCGGTTCTTAGTTGTTTTTTTTCAAAGGCCTGGACCGAGGGGATGGTTTTCATAAAGGATATCATCTACCCTGATATCCTTCAGGTTTCAGTGTGAGAACTTGCCTAAAAGTGTGACCAACTCTCACCCCAATTTTGAGACCTGCCCAACACTTGTACTGTTCAAGTACACTAGGAACTCTCTTATAGTGCTTCACAAGTGCAAAAAGTGGAGGCTATGAAATAGAGGAAGAAACTATGACTAGTTGTGGAACGAAAATAAGATAGTTTTCAAATATAAATTTGAATTTAAAAATTTAAATTGTGATTGGTCCATAGAGTAATCAGTTGTGAATGTGTTGTGTCTTGCCTATTTCACGCTAGGACATAATTGGTACATTGTGCTGCTAGCTCTTGTCTACACAATAAAGTTTTATCCGTAAAGTAAGACAAACACAGAACCACAACCCTGAGTTTGGTCATACACAGGGTGAGATTAAAAAAAAACATGCAAAAAAGTACACTAGCATTCAAAGGGGGTCAAACTCAGAAAACCATCAATTTTGGAGGTAAACTGAGTTTCATCCTGCATTTCCTTTTTCTTGAGCGCCTCCATTCCTGCTGCCACACATATATTTTCACTGCTCCTACCTGTACAACTACTATAAATACTCTCAAACCTTGTGCATTAAATGCTGAGTTTCAGCATTTTCGTCCTGAGTTGCAGCATTTCATACTGTGATTTAATAAAATGTCTTTAATTTGCGGATACCACTGAGAGAGGGGATAGGGGGTGAAAGGAGGCCCAAAGACAGGGTTACTTTAAGGATAGTGCTAATATAGATGGGCTCCTTTCACAATGTGTTTGTGGCTGTTAGGTGACGTTTCTAGCAACTTCAATGGATTCTCTGATCCAACCTCCATTACTGCACCATCCATTACAAACCCTTTATGATGGAGTTGTGGTTCCGTTTCTAGCAACCACAATGGATTTTCTCTGATCCAGCATCAACTAGTGCACCATTCATTAGAAAACGCTTTATAACTGAGTTGTGGTTCATCAATAAACCATGGTTACCAAGCTTGAAACCTTTTTCAACCTTGGTAACCTCTCTTTGCAAACCCTTCTGCCACCACCACAGACTATCTATGTAAAAACATGATACAAATTTATGTAAACAGGTTCTATTAGCGAATGTTCATGTGAATGAAAAAGCCCACTAAATGATCTTTATCTGCCCATTAGATATTTGCAAAATGGGTTTTTTGCATGCATGTGGGAAATGAAAAAACGCTATAGATAAGGACCACAACAACTATTCTAGCCCTTAGAATGGATTGGAACTTAGCCTACAAAAACAAATATATGACTGGTTATAAATGTTGTGTCAAAAACAACACTGAGGTCCCATACATGTGCACAGTTTTAGCATGTAGGCATTCCAACCATTGTCTACCTAATTTGTGGCCATTTTGCATTTCCTTCTTTGCACATGAGAAATGAAGTGTACTTGGTCAAGGCACAAATCTAAGCTATTTTGTTACTTCCTTGAAGTGAATTTCTTTGAATCCTTCAACTTGAACAATCAATAATCAATTACACAATTTAAATGTAATTATTTTTGAACAGCTTCCTTCGTAGATATAATGTGTTTATTTTTGTGAAACTACTTGGAGTTCCTTTGGGTGTGGGTTACGGTCTATCAACAACCTTCATTTTTCAGAAATTAAAAAAAATGCATGGGGCCTCAGATAACATCTTGCCACTTTTCACTTGTGTTGTCATCAATGATGTGTGTGTAAGTGTAAATGACATGTAAATAGTGGTGTATAACTATGTAAGTGTATATGCTTTATACTTACTCCTTGTATATCCATTTACACTTACAAGTCTTGTGAGAAAATAGTTTAAATCACTCTCCCTTCCATTTATACAAGCAATGTCAATATTTTTTGGGTGTGTACAAGGCCATGTAAATATTACACTTCGACCCTAATATTCACATTGACATTTTGTATGCATTCCTTTTACATCACAAATGCATGTATTGTTATGGAACTCATTGTCTACTTTATTCTTAAAGTATATTGAGAAAAGATTAGTGACCACTTGACATGAAAAGAAATTGTGTCATGTTTTTCACTTGTCATTTTTTCTATTTCACTTGTTTACTTGAGTTTACATGGTTTTACACGACCATTGTACCACATAAAAATGTGTTATTTTCCGCTTGCATTTCAACCCTTTTATAGGGCATCAAATCACGTTATGTAATTATACATTTACACTTACATGAATGTAAGTTGGATTTTATACACTCACACAAAATGCAAATAAGTTCATCTATTACATTTGCACTAATTCAATGTGTACATGTCCTAAACCATGTACACACACAACATTGGTTACCACCAAGTTCACATGGTTCAAATCAATGAAACCCCTTGTGTGTGGGCCTTATTACATTGTAACAAATATCATTAAAGTTTTTTGGATTAATTTTTTTTTTTGAAGTGTAATAAAAGGTGACATTTTCTTTTTTTAGTTTAAATTTAGTATGAGCAGGAATATAATTTCATGGGGTGTTGTCCAACAAAACAAGTAATAATTATTTTTTGTGCCCAAATAATTTACCCCAAAATGGATTTAGATCGACTTTGTTGATGCTACAACCCACACCTAAATTCCATAACAATCCCTTGAGCTTTTAATTAAAGACAATGGCATTTTTCTAAATAGTTTGCTCCCCTGAACTAAAAAGCAGTATATACTCAATGGTAGAAATTAATTCAGCAAAACATAACCAATCACTTTTATTGTATTCAATGTGCAGTTTCTAGTCCTAACTTTAACAAGGCTGAAATGATAATACCTTAAAAATTAAAGAAACTTATTTGTGTTATATTATTCTAAAAATACACATTTTTTACAATTTTTGTAACGAATAAAAGTTTTATGATCATTAAAAGTTGGAGTCCCATGTTGCACCCAATATATAATTTTCTTACCAAATTTTGGTATAAACCTTCAATACAATAATTACAAATTGTTCAAGAAAACAAGCCTTAGCACAAAGGAGGTTTCAATTTCAATATATCAGAACGAGCTTTGTAGAAGGCAAGAATATCAATGTCAGTAGTAGAACTGCCTGTAAGCAAAATGGGAGAATGAGGCTTATCAGGTACCATCCATTGTGCACCATAATCCATTGAAGAATTTTGCTGATGCACACTTTTATTAATTGTTCCGCTACCTGAAACATAATTCCAACATAACAGTGAATGCAACTTGTGTCTTTGTAATGGAACACTATAGGAATAATAGTGATAATTGATTTAAATATATTTTTAAAAGCAAGAAAATTGCATTAATTGACCTAAATTAATATTGAAAATTTGATCTCTTGAAGCCAAAATGATAGATTGATTAGTCATGGGTACTCATACATAAATTTTCACCCCTATATGAAATCCTTGATTTTAAATTGTTTCCAAATTGGTTAATCCCAAGATTATCGGTGGCTTGCTTCCATGAAGGAGATACAACTCCATTAGAGGTTGAGTAGGAAGTTGTCATGCCCTCGCATAACTCTACTTTTCTCATGTTGGTATCAATGGATGATAGTTCACATGCTTGTTGTGGTAATTTTGTTGGTTTGGGTATTTGGTGAGCCACATCATTCATATAATGTTGAAAGTCATCCTACATGTTGAAATGGAATCTTTTGTCACTATTGATGTTCCTTAAAACAAGGAATGCAATGTTTTCCATCTCTCTTCTCTACATTGTTAAAATTGTTAAAGCTTGTACACTTTAAAGTTATCGTCCAACTAATTTTAGTACCTAATTTTGATGTTCCCATGTGCAGTTATATGTAAAGTGGCACATGCCTGAAGTTTGACACGGCCTTGTTCAAGCAGTTTATGAAGATGTTCAATCTCCTTCTTAAGATCTCGTAGTTGGCTAAAGCGTTGCTTATAGTCTCTCTAACACGTGCAATAATATTTATCTTAAGGCTTTGGACAAAATTTCAAGAGATTGCAACATATGTTATCCTCAAGTGAATGATTATTACAACAAAGATTAACAATGTGCAAGAAAATTTATCCATAAAAAAAAATAGAATTAATGTGCGAACAACATGAAAGTTTCTCAAGGCCACTATGAAAGCTTGAAGGAAGATTTTAAAAATTTGTATGCAATTTTGCAAATCCCAATGATTAGTTTGCATTTTGGAAGAAATTAATTTAGCAATACCTTTTCTGCATCAATAAGAGAAACCAAGTGATCTTCTTCAAAGTCATGTTCCAACACATCACCATTGATGGTTGATACTAGATAATTTCTAGCCCGTTCCACACGATGCTTCTCAATCTTTCCCTTTAGCTTATCAATATTCTGTTGCAAGACGGGTTTATTTGTCAAGTGACATTGATTTAGCTACGTAACAAGAATTCAACAACTCTTTATAGACCCAATCAAACTAAATGCTATCAAACATAGTTCATGTCCTGATTACATTAAGGACAAAAAAATAGGATATGAGAATATTCACCTCATGTGCACGATTGACATGCTCACCAAGGGCTTTAGCTTTCATGTACATTGTTTTGAGCAACACCTTGTTTTCTTGTATTGCTTCCATTTTGTCATATTTTTTCAAAAATCTAAAAGGTTACAAAGTAGTTTTAATCAAAATTTGGGATTTAAAATATTATAAAATTTAGCAAAACCTCTTAGCATGCACAGTATTTGGCACAAATTATTGACCATATGCTAACTAGCAATGTCCTTTCACTGATCCTCTCCCTTTTATTCCTTATATTTACATTTCATACATGAAAATTGAACATATTTCGAGTGTTCAGCATGGATGTCTACACACTCGATGCCAAAGGATGGATGAGTCCAAAGGAAAACTGAACATGCACAAGTGCCCAAGGAAGTAGAAATGACAAGCAAATGATGTATTATATATCAAACAATAGAACTATTTACCTTCCATTTCTATTTTTATGTGACTTATGAACACCAACAAAAAAAATTTGACCATGTTGTTAAGGACATTACATTTCAAAAGCTTTCTTTTGATCCTCTAGTTTGTGATGCACGGGATCCTTCATTTGCATGGTCCAATCACAATCTTTAATTTTTTGTGATTCCAATTTGGTTTCCAGTGATTGCTCAAGCCTTGGGGAAATCAATTGTGGGCTAGGTGTGGACTTTAAACCATTTAATTCACCTCCAGTGCCAATTCCTTTAGAGTGCTCAAAAGAAGTCCCTATTTGACATCCAAATTTGGCCTCTTGTTTCTTGATGAATGCCACTAGGATGTCAATCTCATTATCTCGTTGTGCTAACTGTGTATGCCCAACACTTCATCATGTCAATATGCTTGTAGAAACTTAGTTTCCAACTTAGTTTCGATTAGTCAAAAATCAGCTATATGAAAAAAAAAAAAACTTATTACATCACTTGTTGGTGCCAATCAGTTCCATTCACAAAATAATGGGCTCTACCATGAGTTGTTGCAAGAATTAAAAAAAATTGGGCATATCCTTGATTAATATATTCCTAGTTTTAGTTGAAATTGGTTCCAAACTATCCATTCTATTGGAATACTCAGTCTCAGTAGATACAAAAGAATTGTTCCCATTTTTAATTTCATTATTACATTTTTAAAAAAAAATGTTGTAAGAGTTCATTAATTGATCCTTTGAACAAAAATTGTGAACTGAAATGCACATGCTTTTGTTCTAATGCATTCATCCACTTTTGTATATGTTAAGTAGTCATGTATTGGAGAAAACATGAAACAAAACCTGCTGTTGTAACTCATTGATTTGTGCTTGTAGGCTTGTATGACTTGTTGGGTCCATAGACACATCAAGGCAATTTCCTTTTGTCTCTTTGATTTTTGTGATTTCACTATGGTTGATTAGTTTTTTGAAGATTTGGAAAGCGGTTCTTATGTGCATCATGCTAGCTGGAAACCCAACTCAACATGGATTTCAATGTGAAAAACATATGTACCTCCCTTTCAAACAAATTTAGTTTAATGTTTTTCAAGTCATCATTAAACCCCAAACTTAAAATTTTGAAATACGGATTCACCTCCACATTGAAGCGAGGCATCAGGATTTGTGTCATTGATGAAAGCCACAACTTGTCTGTCAATGATTTCACATTCATCTGTTGTTAAAGGAGGTCGCTCTTCATTCTCTCCACGCAACAACATTAATTCTTCCTAAAAACCCCACCAAAAGAACCTAATGTTGTGAAAGGATGAAAATAGATTATGAATAGATATCATATTCATTAGAAATTATATATATATATTGAGGGGAAAACAATGTTGTTTCTCTCACCTTGAGTTCATGTATTTCTTGCTTGAGGCGTTTAATTACCAAATTTGGATCGACCTCTTCATTCAATATTACCTATCATCCCAAAACCAAATTAAAAATTTCCAGGAGCTCAAGACCATTTTATCACAAGAAGACATTGAAAATTCTTCAATGGGTTTTTCAATTCTCATTACCTCATTGGACACCATCGCAACCCTTTGGGCAAAACGGCAAGTGGATATTGTTTCCTCCAATTGATCTTGTGCAATTGTAACTGTTGCTATCATCACCTATAATAATAATAATAATCATGCATATGGCATCAAAATGGAAATCAACCTATGGGGAAGAAACATGATTGTGGTATCCCTTAGGAGTTGTTTTAAGAGTTAGGGAGGGAACATGATAATAACCGAACAATAATTGCACGTGGTTAATGTATTCATGAACATGGTTAGTGAATACCGTGCGACAATTACCACCAAGGGAGTCTCGCAAGACAGAGGTCATCATGGAATTACGATACGGAATGTGATTTCGAGGTAGCCCGTGAGATCTTTCTTGCAATGCTACTATTACCTGTTCTTTTCATCCCACCATGATCCTTGCACATCAAATTAATTTTATTTGCGTATTAAATGACTCAAAATAACCCAATTTCTTTTCATCCCAATTGACAAAACTTTGAGTCTAGAGTTAATCTACAAAAACTTTTGACCTAGATCATACCACATAACAAAAGCTTATTTACAATTTCAAATGCCTTTTTTATCTTCCCTATATGTTAATTACATCTTTGTACAAATTGGATTAAGGCCATGCCTGTTCAAGAAAGTGCAATGACAAATTGATGTATTTTGCTTCTCTCAAGATCTGTTGAGGCACATTGGCAATTGTAACAAGTTAAAGCCATAGCCAATTGCTGATTACAAGAAGTGAAACACATGTGATTAATAATAAATATGTTCGAAGAAATAACTCATATCCTTGGATCATATGAATCAAACAAAAGGTAACCCTATAAGAGCATAGCTCATACCTGGCCATCAACCCCTGATTTCCAAACCCGTTCTGAACCGGCTAAATCCACAAGATTAAGCTTTGACTTTCGTATAGTATCTTCACCTGCCTTACGTGCTACAATGTGGGCTGTGAAAATACAATGTGATCGAGAACTTGCCATGTTCATAGGTGTGGAACTTATTATCCGATTTGTGTCCCCAATAAATAATAAATTCAATGCTTCCTCTTCATTGCTGTCAAAGCAAAAAAGGAGTCAATGACAATCTTCATTGTTCTTTTGGTTGAAATGGGGACAATAAAGCAACTCTACACATCACATGAATTTGAAAGAAAAACTATGGCCATGGCATGATCAAATGTTGACCATAGAGAGGGGGCAATGAGAAAAACACTTACATACGTGGCAAGGTGCTGAGACAGGTTTCGAAGATGGAAAACACTATCCTCATCTTCAAGTAATGTCACCTAAGCCAACAATTGAAACTTGATAAGTACCCATGCAACAACAAAACATAATAGAGTTATCCATAAAGTAAGACAAACACAGCACCAGAACCCAGAGTTTGGTCATACAGAGTTTGGTCATACACACTGTGAGAGTCAAAAAAAAAACCTGCAAAAAAGTACATTAGCATTCAACAGGGGGTGAAGCTCAGAAAACCATCAATTTTGGTGGTAAACTTGGTTTCATCATGTCTTTCCTCATATATTTTCATTAGTCCTATCTGTACAACTACTATAATTACTCTCGAGCCTTGTGCATTAAATGCTGAGTTTCAGCATTTTGTACTGAGTTGCAGCATTTCCTACCGTCATTCAATAAAATGCGAAATGTCTTTACTTTGCGGATACCACTGAAAGAGCAGAGAGGGGGTGAAAGGAGGCCCAAAGACAGGGTGAAGACAGGGTTACTTTACGGATAACTCTATTGTCTATCGAAACAAGTTCAAATATAATCACAATGTTGTTGAATTCTAAATATCTAAAGGAAAGCAAAACCTTTGGGAGATCTTCAAGGGCTTTTGTTTCATGATCTGGGTTGAGGAGGTCATAACCCATTTCATTGTAAACCTCCAAATATGAAAAATGTATTGTATATATGTATTCACTCCGGTCTGCCACTTCACTAAACACAAGAGAAATAGCACGGGGAATGATTCCACGATCCACATAACGTTCTGCTCCTCCAGTAATTGTATAGGTTTTACCAGATCCGGTCTGTCCATAAGCAAAAATGGTCCCATTGTATCCATCCAAGGCTCCAACTACCACCTGCTCTGCAATTGATGCAATGGCTCCTCTTAAGAAATCCCACAAGACCCAATACAAACCCACAAATTCCCAAATGTTTTGACTACATTCCAAAAGTAACACATGATGCATCATTCCCCATTTCTATAAATTAACAAAATTAGCCAATGTATCACACGAATTCACAAAAAAATCTCTTGTTCATTTGCTTGCAAAATTCACCACATGTCATCTCTTCCCATTTGCTTGAACAACAAAAATGGCTAGGCCAGTTGTTGTGCAATAGATAAATGGAACTCTCAAATTAAATTTTCCACAATCCCATGCAATCCCATGTAAAGATATGATACTTTCTTCCATTAAAAAAACAATGTTTTGGTACATGCTCTTCTATTATAGTCTCTTGTCATAGATATAAAAAAAGCACAATTTTACCTTATGTGCGACTTTATGAAACACCTCATCTTGCTTACTCTCCATTTGAAAGATCCCAGTGAATGAAAAATTGTAATGCTCACGTTGGTGGTTCATCATGCCTAGTGAAGCTTGCCTTGGAATTGTCCACACAACTGTCCCTGCATCCACATCCACTTCATAGGGAGCAATTGCTCCACTATTGATGGGTCTCATTCTAAGGAAAATCTCAATGCTGCTCTCAAATCCCTTCCCACCCATCATCATGCTCTAATGAAATATATTGCGATCTCTTTTCCAAATTTGTGCCCTAATTCAATTCCCTCCTTCTTCTTCTACAGATCAAAACCTTCCTACCATTCAATGATTCTCACAATTTCTTAACTACATGATTAGAATCGAAACAATTCTTTTAAATTCATGTGACCAGATGTCTATAGTCTATATACCATTACCCACAAATTGCACCTCACAAGAAGAAGAAGAAGAAGATTTTCACTTATAATATTTCTCTTCAAAACCTCCATTGGGTCATTAGTGACTTACACCAGGCCTTAGACATAGTGGGGGTGTTTAGAACCTAATTTTTTTTTGGCAACATGGTGATATAGGCTTTGAAATATGCAAGGCTAATTTATTGTATGGCAATTTGTTTGTTTGGTATTGGAAACATTTCAATCTCATCTCCTAAGAGCAAAATAAGTGTATGTTAGAGAGTGAAAGTCTTTTGTTATGCCCAATGTCAAATAACTTGATGGAATAGGTTGGAAGTGGGACTACCAAGGTACTATTACTTTTGAAATTTGAGGTGTTGGATTGTTTTCTACCAGGGTTTTGTAGTATGTTATTAGTATGTTATTACCTTTGATATACCCATGGGCAAAAGTTAGGATAAATATGATATAAAGTATAATTAGTTGGTTAAAAAAATTTCTACTACTATTTCAATTACTCCATCTGATTGGCAACATTTGCATATTTTATCTTATCTTTTATCCTAATTGGCTTTAATATTTGAGGTTTACGTGAGGGTAAGTCATTGTTTAAAGGCAAATAACACACTTTTATGTAGAAGTTATGCTATGGCTTATATGTAATGTACATTTGTAGGGTGTTAGGTTATGATGTATCCATCTAAACTTTGGTATCTAATTTCTGCATTTTGTTCTGTTCTTTGCACTAATTATCTGGAGTGAATGACTCCCTTATATGATAGGAAACTCTTTAGATCATGCCACCACTTGTCAATATAGGAATACATTGAATGTATTACTATAGATGCCAATTTTTTAAAATTTTCTTTTTGGTTATTTATTTTTTAGGCCATTTCTTTTTTTTAATGCTAAATTGCAATCTTTGCCCACTTGAAAATGTGCCATGAAGGGTACACACATTGGGCACATTTCAATCTATCAAACCTTTTATCCACTTATTAACCTTTACCTCTTCCTTGTAAATATGTTAATATTATGTGAATAGGGATCCTTTATCTTCATTTTGCAAAATTTATATTGTAGTACCATTGCAACTTTGACACATGTTTGCTGAATAATTAATTAATTTTCAATTTTCATTTCAACAAAATGAAATATTCTCAAAATTTCATATACCCATTGTCATTGGTTTCAACTAGTGTACGTGGGGGGAGGTTTTCTTTTCGGAACCTAGAATCTACAAGGGTAGAGCTAAAGGTGTATATATATATATACATATATATTTGGGCTTTGTGTTGCGCACTATCATGATGATGATTAAATTATTTTGTGTGTACATAATAATTTTGTTGTAATTAATTTTGTGAGCTCTTTGTAGCATCAATATTTTTTGGTTTATTGATATTTAAACAATCCATTTTCCTCTCTATTTGTGAATTTAATTGTTCAACTTTTGTATAATGAAAGTAAATTATTCATTTTCTTGATGGCGTACAATTGATGTTGTAATCTTTATCACTCATTTAGAATTGCATTATGACCGTGCACCACCAATGATGCACCGACTATAATGTGTAGAGTGACACCCAAGGAGCAGGCTATTCCCCAAGTAAGCACCCACCAAACCACACATTTAGTCATAGACTCACTTGACATTATCATTTTTTGATAGTACCTACTTTAACAATTTTAGTCCCAAATTTCCAAATAATGTACCCAAAATTGTACACTATCTTTTTTTAATTCCGAATATCCTGATGGGCAGAAATTCTGTTTGGTGAAATGCCCTTATGTGGTGCGGGCTTTTTACGAGGGCAGGTCCCATGGCTTGTACGGTGGGAAATAGGGTTTCATAATTTTGTACCATAACCTCAATCGTTACGTCAAGTAATACTCTGGCAGTAGGGGCATTACACCCTAGACCTTGGTTTCAGGGTGTAATGCCCTGGTACTACCCTACACCGTGCAACATAGTCGGCCCCAACAATTGACAAGATCATGCTTAAATAATCTCATTAACAAGCCAAGCTATGCTTGGAGTTTGTGTGAGGTTGTCCATCGGATGAGGTTACAAGTTACAACTATGGTTGCCAATGAGATCACTCTGAAACGGCCCACTAAAGAAATCACAACGTTCCATCTAGAATTTGTGAGGTCGGTTTGTCTATTGACTCGAAACACAACCAGACGTCTTTTTGCCACAATACCCATAGGTTTGTTCATTGGAAATTCACGAACATAAAGCTGGGGCCCATGACAACTGCACTAATTTGGGCGAGCTGTACCAAACAGTTATCTCCCTTCCGCGCACTCCAATTTTGACCCCTGTTTTGACAGGGAATTTTGTTGTAGGGGAGGTTCCCATATGAGCAGGTTCTCCTGAGGGAGGGTCGCATGAGGGTGATAGCCCCAGGGCGTTCCTGACTGATGGAAAAACACATGAGTATGGGAACCTCCACATACATAAAAATCTCTTCTTTTTCTTTCCTTCTTGTTTTTTTGAATTCTCCTGATCTGCGCCTTTCCTCCTTGTGTTTTTGAATTTTCCTGATTTGTCCCATCAAAAAATCTTTCCATGGGAACATGGGAACATAACAGGATCTCCCTCACTGCATAACTCCCTAGGGCTCTTCTGCTGAGGGAGATCCCTCAAAATCCTATATAGTAAAGGAAGGTTGAAGCCTCCCTTAACTCCGCTCACGGACGGACAGTGGCCACCGACAGTGGGACTTCCCACTGTCCGTTTTCTCAACCGCCCTCGCGAGCTCTCGCGTGGACGCGGACAGGGGAAGTCCCACTGTTCACGAACGGACAGTGGCTACGGAAAGTAGCTAAATATAAGTACTTACAATAAAGGAAGAAAGTTCCTTCCCCTGTCTCCGGACGGGCAGTAGTTAAAGGACAGGAAGAAAGTAACTTCCCCTGACTCCGGACGGGGTAAAGAACCGGAGTGAAAAATGGGAAGGAGGGGGGGGTCGACGGGGTAAAGAAGAACCGAAGTGGAAAATGGGAAGGACCGAGGGGGTGGTATATAACACACCTGTGCATTATGCACGGGGCCCACACTAGTACAAAGAGAAATAAAAAGAGAGGTTTTTACGTTCATCCCTATCGCTCTGGGATCGCATGCTTCTTCATCCCCTTTTCCTGGATTTTACAATTCCTCATCCGTTGGTTGGTTGACATGGGCACAGATTTATCCTGGGTAAAAGCCCTTGGAGGAGGGCTGACTGGAAATGCAGGACCTATCTCAGTTCTCACCTTGGGCACAGCTCTCCTCCTAGGGCTTTACCTTACATGAAAACTGAATACATAGGGAAGAACTATGATGTCTAAAAAAACAAGTAAGTTAGGTTTCGACACCAAACCAAACTCTACCCATAAAAGGAAGCAGCAAAACAAGTCCATTCACCCAGGGTGCTGGGAAGGAGCAGTTGATGCTCCACCTTCCTAGTACCCCTAAATAAAAAGGTATCACTATTTTAGTGTTTAGCATAGGCTTTTAGAAGTGCTTTTAGCCAATTTTGGCCCCTTGAGTGTAGGGACGCTGGCTTAAAGTACAGTACAATATGCCACATGCATGGCGGGGAAGCCACGGAATAGTAACATGTTGGTTGTTTGCTGATGCATGAAGTGAGGGTGTGGAGGAACAGTTCATATTGTGAGGTTCGGACCAACAGCTCATATTTCCCATTTGTGGATTTTCTGGTGCTGATTTAGGGCATCTCCACCCCCACACCAGCAAACACCCTTTTTCATTAAATCTTGCAGCACGATATCACAAATGCTGCTGTAAAACACAATACAATAGTTACTGCAAACGTGCAGATTTTAGTCCCTTTACAAGGTTTTTTTCTACTATGGATTTGGACAGTGACTATTACTTTTCAAGATGTCAAGACATAGATGGTCTTTTAGTGTTTAAAGGGAGTTTTTATGACGTGGTGTGGGTGGGAACACTCATCATCAAACGGTATTCTATTCTAAAATAAAGGAGTTGCTTACAGTTTTGGGTGGAGATGCTCTTAGTACTTACCAGCTGGATGATGTTATGTTCATTGCGGTTAGGGTTTCATGGGCCACACAAATGTCAATACTCCTGAATAATAATATATTGTCATGTGCTTGTCACTTCTGACAAAACCTAAAAGTTGTGACTACATTTTCTAATTAACAAAGCTACTCAAGTACCTGTCAAGTGTCAACAATCCTAGCTCTTGACAATATTCACCAGAACACCCAAAAAAAGGGCAGATATGATTGATGGAGGAAGGCTAGGGCAATAAGGTGAATGCTAAGTTAAACAGCAACTTGGTTCATTATTGCCTTCCATGATACTCCCTGTTCAGTCTAAAGAGGTACAATTCCATTTTTAAATGACAAGTTACATAAAGAAGGAAGGACTCTCACCTAACCCTCACCAAAATTATCATAAGCCAACAGCAGAGGACAATACTTATGCCTTATGCTTTAACAATAGAAATGCTTATCTTCCTTCTTAAAGCATTTCAGAAATTTCCTTGTGTATTATATTCCCAAACATCTCCTCCATCCTGGAAAAGAGTACCAATCTTAGGTCTACTCTTTAAGAGTGAGAGGGAAATTGTGCCTACTAAAGGTGCATTCACACCTAATGTTAAGTCAGTGTTAAGTGAAAATCCAGGTGGCATCTTAGGTGTCAGCCAATGTTAAATGGGTGATTGTTTAATATTAAGTAAATTTTAACTTGGCATAAATTTTTTGATCGTTTTAATATTAAGTGAGTGTTAACTTAACATAAAATCTTCATGATAAATACATTTAGGTCTTAAATGACTAGCTTGGTCTTAGGGGACTTAATACTAGAGTCCTTGACACGAAGTGTGAATGCACCTTAATAGATGTAAATAAGCTCTCTCTCACTTGTAAAGTCCTTGGCAATTTTTTCACACTAGGGAGAGCAAGCTTTACAAAGAGTAATTCCCCTCCCAAAATGCCAGATGGAGTTTTATTTATGCAAAGCTTTCCGAAAGTTGTACAACCTCCCAAGGGCCTCTCCTAATTTTTGAGCGTACACCATCAGGCTATTGCCCTTGAGGGCTACGACCTTCAAATTTAAGGGCCACTGGGAGGCCTTCCCCCTATACTGAAAGTACTATTACGGAGCCCCTACCAAGGAAGAAACCTAAAAAAATAAACAAATGAAGAAGACACCGAAAAAACCGGTGACATTATTAGAAACGGTCTTCTTATTAAGTAGGCAAAATACTTAACATTACCTAGTGTTTGAATTTTTCTCTATAGAAGAACTAACAACAACCACGTGCCTAAGTAGATAAACTTGACCCCTGGAAAAATAAATAAATAAATTTTAAAAACCACACACCGGCCCAAACACACCTGTGCGCAGTAGACACGGCACGTTCAGCGTGGGACACTGGAAACCTCCGAAAGGCACGTGAACACATTACCGGCCCCACATGAGGTCCCCACCAGCGTCGATCACCGGAAATAGCCTGTGATCCGAGGGTTTTGACCTCCTGTGACGAGTTTCCCCGCCCGCCCCTTGCCAAGCTCACGCAGCCCAAGCGTAACTGCGTCTCCTGCACGTTTGCCGTAACTATTGCATTGTGTTCTGTAATCGTGCTGCCCTTTTGTTGTTGTTGTTGTTGTGTTGTTGTTTTTGTTTCTGTATTTGCTTTAGCCGTTACGTGCTTGCTTTGTATTTGTTTGGATTTTCACCGGCCTTGGAGCTTTGCAATTTTGCTTTGGGAGAACCAAGCCCGCTGCGGATTTTTGGAGGTTCTTTTTTCTCTTCGGGAATCGGAAGTAAGAGAAAGGGGTGGGAAAAAAAAATGGCGTTGGAATCCAGAGAAGAGAATGTGTACATGGCTAAGCTTGCAGAGCAAGCAGAGCGGTATGAAGAAATGGTGGAGGCTATGGAGAAAGTGGCCAAGACCGTGGACGTGGAAGAGTTAACTGTGGAGGAGCGTAACCTGTTGTCGGTCGCGTATAAGAACGTGATCGGGGCCAGGAGGGCGTCATGGCGGATCATCTCCTCCATCGAGCAGAAGGAGGAAAGCAAAGGGAACGAGGAGCACGTCGCCGCGATCCGTGACTACAGAGCCAAGGTGGAACAGGAGCTGAGCACCATCTGTGATGGCATCCTCAACCTTCTTGACTCCCACCTTATCCCGACTTCCAGCACGGGAGAGTCCAAAGTGTTCTATCTCAAGATGAAGGGCGATTACCACCGGTACCTAGCCGAGTTCAAGACGGGCGCCGAGAGGAAAGAGGCTGCAGAAAGCACATTGTTGGCTTACAAATCTGCTCAAGTAAGTGCCTGCTCCTGCATCGGCTGCTCCAAATGCTTAGTAGTTTGCACATAAATGCTATTTGATGCCTCAGGGCCAATCGGAATCATATTCTTGCCACCATCTTGTAGAGCTTATTGTTGCGAACTTCTTCCCAACCATAGGTTTTGAGATTTTCTTCATGACGCTATGCTGGTTATCATCCATTTATCGTTTGTTTATCTTGTGTTGACAATGAATTGGTGCTGTGACAGCCGCATATAGTGTGCTGTTGTTGTGTTGATTTACATTTTTCCAGTACTGAACGACTGCTGTCTGGTGTCCAGGATATTGCCCTTACAGAGCTTGCTCCTACACACCCTATTCGATTGGGATTGGCACTGAACTTCTCAGTCTTTTACTATGAAATCTTGAACTCACCAGACCGTGCGTGCACACTAGCAAAGCAGGTGGGTGGGGAAGAGGTTAAAATCCAGGGTGGTTGTTTTTGTGCTGTCTATTTAATATCTGAATATGATTTTTCCAGTAGCATCACAGATGAAATTGGTCATGCTTTTGTACACCATTGTACTGTAACATTTTTATACATGTTTTCTGATTGCCAATGCAGGCATTTGATGAGGCCATTGCAGAGCTTGACACACTAGGTGAAGAATCCTACAAGGACAGCACACTAATTATGCAGCTGCTTCGTGACAACCTTACATTGTGGACATCAGATATGCAGGTGAAGAGACAAAGTCACTCCTAAGATGTGAAAATATGTTTGTTTGGACTGCTAGACCTCTTGGTGAATATGAGTCATACTTCAGTGTTTTCCATGCTTGACCCATCATTCTATTGGAAAGAATCAGATGGATATCAGAACTTCCTATCACTTGGACTTGCAGTGAACAGAAAGGTTTATGAATGGAAAGTCACTTTGAAATTTGGCACTGCTGTGTAATGTTTTGCATGAGAGTACCAATATGTTTTGTGGACAGTTTATATGGAGTCCAATTTGTGGACATGCCTGTATTTTCATGCTTTTGGGTGTGCTGACTTATCTACATTGTGTGTGATTTTGGGTATCAGGAGGAGGCTGCAGAAGATGGTAAAGATGGTGGCAAAGTCGAAGATGTGGAGGAAAGCTGAGGGGTAGGCAGATGGTGTGTGTCATCTCTGATATTGTGTGAGAAGGCCTTTTATGACTGTTTTTAGATGGCTTACCTTCTCTAGGATTTTGGCCAAGAGAGCAGAGGAACTGCTCGGTGGAGGAATGTGTAGCAATCTCTGACATCAAAAGTGTGCGTAGAACTTCTTGCCATTCTGAATAGGTATACTGTCTAGGGCCAGTCAAATCTTTGTGTTGACCTGTGTGTCCCCTTTCTATAAGGTAAGAGGAATTTCAGCCGGATGTGTGTCAAGTTTTGATTGTTGGATTGGGACCTTCCTGTTACAATTTCTTAATTGACCGCAGTTAGGCTTGAGTTTAGTAGCTGGAATTTTAGCATCCTTGGTTAACTCACTTCCTAGCACAACAGTATGCTGGTTCATGTGTAGCTTGGTGGTGTGTGATGGGCTATCGTGTTCCTTTTTGTTGATCTATGTCTCATCCCCTGTGATTGATTGAGTGAGAATGTGAGCAAGGATTTCCATTGTTGTCTCACCAGTGGGCTTACAGGTGCTGAGGATTTTCCTCTGCTAAATCTTGGTGCAAGAACAAGCACACAGCTATTGAATGTCATGTAAGAGATTTTGAGGTAATTCTGTGCTATCTGGAGCAAACTGAGTGCTAGTCAATACCTACTCATCCCATCTGAAGCACTCATGTATTTTTGGATTCATACTATTAGTGTCATGCCCTGGTGCAGTGAGTCACATCAGTTTTCTCCAGTTTTCTAAGGTGGGAAGTTTTTTGTAGAGGCCAGAAACCTAGAAAATGCATGATAACCATCAGAAGTATCTTGTATCACGAGATGATACTTCCCTGGGTTTGTTATGGACCATGTAAGTGAAAGGATCTAAAGACACTAAGAGCATCTCCAACGGTGCTCAGCATGTAACTCCATACGGTAAAATTTATTTCAAAAAGTCAAAATGTGTCAGTTTAACTCAGGATATTGGTTTTTCTGCACCAAATTCAGACAGTTTGCTGTGGCTGGTAAAAGGTGCAACACAGTTGTGCACCTCCCAAAAAGAGTAATAAATTGCACCTGACTGTGGCTCATTATTTCTGATTGGTGCATCACAGTGATTGGTCCAGGTGGTTTGCTATTAGTAGTTCCCCATGTGTATGCATTTTCTGTGGATGAGGTGATTCCTGCCACCTTTGGACCTTGGCAAAATATGTGGCAGTGTGACTTGCAGCATGCACAGTTGAAGAATAATGATGTGTGGGAGAAGAGTAAACAATGGAGAAGCTAACTCCTGCTTGCTTGTAAGAGTACATGTACCTGCATTGAGTGATGGGTAAGGCATAATGAGCCAGATATGTCTGAGTTGAAATGCAATTGAGTTAGATCCTGTGCAGCAGGAGATGCAAGTTGTTGCAGACAATTCTGCCAGGGGAGGCAATCTTAATGCCCCTCTAATCCAGGGACATTGTTGATAGTGTAGGGCTCTGATATGAGGTTGTCTTGACAATGGACTATGAACCATGAGTCGTTGTCTTGAGCTTCATTTCCTGACTCTGCTATCTTTCTCCAATTCCGAAGCAAATGAAACTGTATTGTGGGGATACCTCCTCCACCACTGCCTCAATAAAGGCTTGTCTTGTCTGAGCCCCTGGTGCACCCCACAAACAACCTATTGGACATGTTCGTAGTGTCACTCTTAAAGGTTGACTACAAACATGTGCAGCATGTCCAATAGCATTCCTAAGAAACCTTAAGAGTCCGTAGGCATCGTGTATGGACTCTATAGGATATTCATGGCAATGTTTGGTAATGCAACACAATCTAGACAGGAGTGTAAGTCTGGAATACAATGAACCTGCTGCTGAAGGGCTTGCATTTCCTATGATAATAATGTTTGCAGCTCATCAACCTCCTGCTGTAATGATCTCTGTGCATATGAAGTAGTTTATCACACAGCAAACAATAGGTGTCTTGAAGCTCCTGTTCACATTGCTGCCCTGCAAGTGTATCCTTCCACTGACTTCTTCTTTGTTTCTCCTTTGTGTTTTCCAGAAAAATACAGAGCCTGTAGAATCCCAGTGGTTTCCTTTTCCTTGCTTCCGAATATCACATGTTGTTAATGACCTAGTTACATAGGATGCCAATGCTAACTCAAATCTGCTTCTCACAATTCTATGGCCATGGATTGCCATCTCTGGAATGTTGTTATTCTGTGTCTGTTTTACTGAGCTGACATGTGTATAAAACTTCCACAAATTTGCTGGACTTCTTGTGTGCAAAGGTGCATAAGGGAAATTACAGAGTTTGAACTATCTAATGAGAGCTTTCTTTCTCAGATCATGGGCTGGTGAGTTTCCCCATTTTGAGTTTGGGGTGCAGTACCTGCATGTGCCACAATTTTCTACATTCTATCTATTCTTGGTCAGAATGAGGGTAGAGTGCGTGGAGAGTTGGGAACATTGGGTAGCAGTGCGTGGGGAGGAGAACATTTGGTTGTTGTTTAGTGATTGTGTATTGAAAGGGAGGAGTCAAGAGATGGGTTGTTCATTTAATAGCTGAAGTTGCATAGCTCTTTCTTTCTCTATACAAAGGATGCATTCCTGTTTACTCATTGCCAAGGATGGAGAACAACAGAGAGGAGTTTGTCCCATGAAAAAGGCGGAGAACAAGCATGGCACATTAATTATTTGGATTTACCAAAAGACTCAGGGTACCTGCAAATCACTGAGCATTTCTGCTTGAGTAGTGTCAAGGCAGCTGACAATAGAGCCCGTTTGCTAGACGTATTTGCTGTTTAGGGTTACTTCACTGTAATTGCATCATCGTTTAGACACTTCAGCGCAGTTGTCTATTGTAAAGGACAAAAACCCTTCCCTCATCCTTGACTACGTGGCCTTTGAAAGACAAAAGTCTGTTTGGGTTGCTGATTGAAATCAACTGCAGGGTAAATTGGACAGACGAAACTTCTGCAATCTCGTTTTAGTGCCAGACCATGATCAAGCATTCTTCCTGAATTGAATAATTCCCAAGGAACCTCTAGGATGGAATCCTGTGATTGAAGTTTCTATGTCAAGAAAATTTGAGATCTTATTGCAATTGATAAAAAAACAAAAGCTCGTTGGAACCACATTTGCATGAACAAGATAGTGAAGAGGGAAAGTTGTGTGCATTCTTACAAGCATCCATCGTCCCTGCCATAGCTCTTGCAAACTGCAACATCATCAGCCTCCCAAAACTTTGCATCCTGGCCTGTGTCTCTTTTCATTACCAAATTGGCAAATCTCCTTAGACCCAAAGTGGTACAGAAAATCAGCTATCGGATCCCAATTTTGCAGAATTTGAAAATCTTCAGATGCTCCAGCGTTTTAGGGTGCCGGGGTTGTGGAGGGTTTTAGGGCCGCTGTCAGCTCCTGAATCCTCAGGATGAGGCTCAATCTCGGGTTTAGGGTTTCTTTGTTCTGTTGGGAGAGAGATCGCATCGGGGTCAACTTCGGACGCTCCGGAGGGAATTGCATTTGGGTCTACTTGTGATGCTCTTACATTGCAAGGAGCGAGAGTGAGAGCAATTGCCAATGTTTCTGCGAAGCAGCAATGTCTTCATCAACAGTGCAGCAAGTGCAATTGCCATGTGCAAGATCTGACTCTTTGCTTGACCATGAAAGCAGCAGCAGCAGCAGCTCCACAGCCGCATGGAGAAGAGGGAGGTCGATCAGGAGGAGCTTACGGCTATGCGTCTGTGTGCACCCGCAATTCCACTTTACTCATCAACAACTTTTGCAGTAAACCGCACCTCTTCCCAGAGTGCACGGGATAGAAACAGAGGCGGCACTCAGAGATCACGGCAATTGTAAGCTTTCGTGTTCTTCCCCTCTCTGTGTCTGTCTACTGCCTTCCTCTCACAGCACGTGTAGTTGGTTTATTTGCCGAAAGATTATGACCTAAAATTCGTCGAAAGCAAATCGAAAAATTGGACACCTTCTGTGCAAGCCTCGAAAACTCATGGTGGCCTCTATGTGGTCAAACTATATGATTGAAAGGAATTTTTTCTGCAGTCCGTGTAGGTCAGAAAGAGAAACGGCGGCGTAAGTTCTTTTCGGATCCTTAGCAATGGTGGGATCACAGATCGGAGAAGGTAACTGAGCATCAATCCTGTCAGAATTCACCTGTCTTGTTGATGTCAATCTTGCTGCTCTCTCTTGGTTGCTATCCTGCTTGGGTCTAAACGTTGGCAGAAGTTCTTTCACTTTCTTTGCACTGGTGGGATAGTAGTAGTAGGTTGAAGAAGGTAAGTAGATGTAATATTTTGATGGAGAAAGTCAGTGTGGCTTTCTCCGTTCTTATGATAACATTTGTCCCTGGGATGTGGAGAATGCATGGCTGATCAGCTTGACCTGGATCTTTGTTGTAGACAAATGAATGGTATCCAGATTTCAGACATAAGAGGACAGGGGAAGCACTCTGGCTTGAGAGCCCACAAAACCCCCCATGGGTGGCACCAGGCACAGTGCAATTGCACCCTTTTGCATGGAATCAGAAGCTTACAAAATATGTGAAGCATGGGCAACTTGAGAAGGCGATGCAGCTTTTCCAATGAATGCAAGAAGAAGGAACAACTCCTGACAAGTTCACTTTGTTCAGGTGATTAAGGCATGCTCTGGTTTAGGAAGACTTGAAGATGGCAGGCTTGTTCATGAACAGTTCATTCAAAGTGGTTGCAAGTCTGATGTGTTTGTGGGGAGTACCTTGGTTGACATGTATGCTAAATGTGGGAGTTGCATTCAACAAAATGCCATGCTATTTGGACATGTGAAATGCAGGCAAGGGCAGAAGGCACTGGAACTATTTCAACCAATGCAACAGGAAGGTGTGCAACCAAACTCTGTTACTTTTCTGGGGGTGCTGAATGCTTGTGCCAGTGTGGCTGCACTGGAAGAGGGCAGGTGTGTTCATGAGCAGATCATTCAAAGTGGTTTGGAGTCAGATGTATTTGTGGGGAGCAGCTTGGTTGACTGTATGCAAAATGTGGGAGCCTTGCGGATGCTTGGAGAGTGTTCAATAAGATGCCATCTCAAGGTGTGGTCACTTGGAGTGCCATGATATTGGGACATGTGAAATGCGGCCAAGGGCAGAAGGCACTGGAGCTATTTCAACAAATGCAACAGGAAGGTGTGTGGCTGGACTCTGTTGCTTTTGTGGGGGTGTTGAATGCATGTGCGAGTGTGGCTGGGCTGAAAGAGGGCAGGTGTATTCATCAGCAGATCATTCAAAGTGGTTTGGAGTCAGACATTTCTGTTGACATGTATGCAAAATGTGGGAGCATTGAGGATGCTTGGAGAGTGTTCAATAAGATGCCATCTTGAAATGTGGTCACTTGGAATGCCATACTTGGAGGATGTGCCATGCATGGGCATGGTAGGGAAGCTCTTAAATATTTTGAATGGATGTGTGAAGAAGGTGTACAGCCAGATGATATCACTTTTATTTGTCTTCTGTCAGCTTGTAGCCATGCAGGTCTGGTGGATGAAGGCATGCAATTGTATGCTTCAATGATCAGACACTACATGATACCTGCAAAATTGGAGCATTACACTTGCATGGTTGACCTCCTTGGCTATGTTGGCCGTCTGCAGGAGGCAGAGAACATGATCATGGCAATGCCCTGTAAACAACAGGTGGCTGCTTGGAGGGCTTTGCTCAGTGCTCGCAGAAATCATGGTAATGTGCAGATGGCAAAACATGTTGCCAAACAAATTCTTGATTTGGAGCCTGAAAATGTTGCTGGTTATGGGTTGCTGTCAACATCTATGCTGCTGCTGGCAACAGGCATCTCTGTGAGAATGTTGAACATCAGAGAAAGGAAAAAGGTGCAAGGAAACAACTAGGTCGCACCTGGATTGAAGTGAACAATGAGGTGCATACATTTGCTGTACAGGATCAAGACCACCCCCAGATGATTGAAATTCATGCAGAACTGCAGAGATTGTCAGGGCTCATGAATGATGCAGGGTATGTGCCTAGCACAGAATCTGTTCTGGATGATGTGGAAGAAGAAAAGGTATTTCATTTGTGTCACCATAGTGAGAAACCTATAGGTGATATTAGGCGAGGTCAATTGGAGTTTTGGTAGTTCTTGTTGCCTCCATTTGAGCAAAGAGATTGTGCTCAGGGTATAGTGTGGTGCAAGATGAAGGACTAAAATCAAGAACAAGATGGCAGAGGCATCATCTCATCAGCACAGAGACACCAAAACAGATCCATGCACAGCAAAAGATCCCATAACATCACAAGACCGAGGCTTACTTCCAAGAAATGCAATGCAATGAGCTCTCTATTGTCATAAATGAAAGCAAAGGAATAGTGCAGATGGAAGACTTTGAGTATACATCATCAACCTTAATGCAAAGGAATTTTAGTTGATTTTCTGAACTTGGAAACATAGGGTTATTTGTATGTATGGTGGTCTACTGAATGAAAGGGGGTTCCAAACCTACAAAAAAACATTGACATTAAAGTTATCCGCAAAGACAGGCGATTAGGGGGCGAGAACGGCCAGTTTCGGCAATAGTAATGCATCAAATGCGTAACTGGGAATGGAACTTTACAAAACAAAATGACACAAAATGACTGGGACCCAAGCTAGTTTTTCCACCAATTTTGGTGGTAAACTGAGTTTCGTCCCCTCTTTCCTTTTTCCTGAGCGCCTCCACTGTTGCCACATCTATTTTCACTGCTCGTGCCTGTACGACTATAATTACTCTCGAACCTTGTGCATTAAATGTTGAGCATCAGCATTTCATACTGAGATTTAATAAAATTTCCTTACTTTGCGGATACCGCTGAAAGAGGGCATAAGGGGTGAAATGAGAGGGGATACGGGGTGAAAGAGAGGGTGACTTTACGGATAACTTTATTATATGGCCAGAATTTGTTACAATGATGCAGCTAGCCAATAATTAAAGGCCTCCAAATGACTAAGTAGATACAACTTGATAAAATGGCATAAATACACAATGGTCATCAGCCACTGTATGACTACGTGCCAAATAGCCAGACCACAGAGTTCCCCTATGATTGATAGTTGATAGCATGCTCCTATCCCACATTTTGCCATGCAAATCTATGGTCCAACTCCAACTAAACATTATGTTTCCCTAAGCTTGATTCATACCAAGGGATAGAAGGGGTACTTTTGTTCCATTTAACCCTCTCTCTATTAAAAGGTTAAAATGAGTAAACTAACCCTTGCCTTGTTCATACAAGGGGATAGATAAAAATAGGATTTAATGGGATTACTTTAACCTTACATTGAGTGCTTCCAACCTAAGGTGGAGATTTTTGATGACACCTAAATCATAGGTGATTAGGACTAGGTTATGTATTTTAGTTTTTTTGAAATCATGGGGTCAAAGTAACCCCCTTTCCCACCTTAACTTGAAGTCAAAAAATTTAAAAATGAAGATATTTATTCTTAGGTATTAGTATCTCGAAGCATTTTATCACTCCTTAACCCGGCCGGATGACACATCAACTTGTTTGAGGGGTGATTTTATTCCTTTTGTGTAAATGTGATAGACTTAGGAGTTGTTATTCTATTAGGTAGTGTATTCCTTTTATCACCTCAACGTGAATCCAACTCTAGAGTTACCCATTCATTGCTCATACTTCCCTGAAGATATCTATAATTTTCATGAGCCACATGGATACACACATAGTGAGCTCTCCAGCAAAAACGAAAGACCCAAACTCATTGCTTAGCTATGCATGCAAAGTGTGGTTTTCCAAATGATTCATAATAGTATTGACTTCTTCAAAACAATCTTCCAACTAGGTGCCATTATTTCTATTCACTCCTTTATGGACTTCACTTTCAAAATATTATATTCAATCCATTCAGGTACCATGGAACTGATGCCCTTTGTAGAAAGTTGTCAAGAGCTTGTAGGATTTTTGTAATGTAGGTGGAAGGCATCTTACAGCCCATAATCTTTCCTTTGTGAAGAAGGGTGGACATTTCAAAAAGCATAATGCCCAGAGGAGCCAACATTATGTACCATGTACGTAAAGTACTGTATGATTCTTTTTCTTGTATTTAGACTCTCCTTGTAGGGCAGATGTGTATGATTTGCAAATATAAGAAAAGAAAGCACAAAACATTCATATACCTTCCACCCGTGAAGCAAAAACTTTTTGAGCTTTAGGTTGGGGAGAATATGTTCCTGTGGGCCTCCAGGATCATGCCTTCAGGGCTATGATATTCAAATTAGAGAAGGCTGTAGGTAGTAGTACTGCAACCTTCATCAACAACTTGACCCAGAATTCTTCAACACAACTTTCATTCAGTATGTAAAGAACCCATCTAATTTTTTTAGGGTGTGCAGAGGGTGCCTTACCCTTAATCAACTTTCTGCCTCAAGAGAGGATGGCACCTTACACATGGGGTTCCTACAAACCTTACATGTAAGGTGCCGCCTTCTCTCCTCTCAAATAAAATGTAACGATTCCATTCATGAATGCCAAAATTCTACTGATTATCTATGCCAGATAAGGACTAAGAGCATTTCCAGCCCCACACCAGCAAACACCCCTTTTCACTAAATCTTGCAGAAGGATAGTGCAAATCCTGCTGCTCTCCAGTGTTGATGGTTTATTCTGCAGTGGTCATTCTAACCCCTTTAAAAGCTTTTTTCTACTATGGATTTGGACAGTGACTGTTACTCGTTCAGATGTAAAGACATAAATGGTCTTTGAGTGTTTAAAGGGACTTTTATGACGTTTGTGGTGGGGACAGTCATCATTAAACGGTATTGTGTTCTGAAATAAAGGAGTTGTTTACAGTTTCGGGGTGAAGATGCTTTAAGTACCTTGAATGGGGCTGTTCTGTGAATTTGGGTCCTGCACTCGGTTCTGCCTCACACCTTGAGTGCAATGCACTCACTCCCAGAACAGCCACATTCTTGGTCCTTAGTCCTTATCATAAACATTATTGTTTTATTAAAGTAAACACTTAAAATATGAATGAAATTTGAGCTAATTAAATTATTCATATGAATAGGCATAATTGAAGATGGGACATAAAATGTATAAACCTTTTTCATCTATGGTATGATCATTTAGACATTAAGTTGCATTGATAGTAAAATACTATGCCAGTCATAAAAAATCAGTAGAATTACATCTGTGATTTGTTGACATCAAGGTAAGCATCCATCTCGATTGTGTGAATTGTGTGACTACATTAAAGTACATGATTATAGACATCAAGAACTTTGTGAGAAACATGCTTAGGAACACCATAAAAAATTGGGAACAACAATAGGAATGTGATAGGGAACCTTCATACATGGCAAGAGAAGAAAAGTTTTATTGGTGTACTTTTCATTTGTCACCCATCTACCATGGGTGATTTGCACTCAACATATGTACTCTCACCATACACATGTGAATTCCTTATGACGACTAGGTGTGAACAACACCAAAAATCAAGTAAAGTAGCAGAAGGGGTTTTTTTTTATTTTGGGTGTATTCAAATTTCAAATGCACCTTGTGGTGCAGAATAATACACTTGTCGATGAAAGAAACAACAAACCTTACACCATTCACATGCAGGCCACCCATGAGTCGGGCAAAAAAACCTTCCCAACTTTATGCTAAGGAAGGTCCGCCACTACCACAAGACTCCCCAAAATTTCAGAGACGTCACCCTTGAGCTACTCCCCTAGGGGCTTGAACCCTCAAATTAGGGGAGGGCCCTGGGGAGCATGCCTTCCCATGTTCTTATGAAGCCAAGTTCCCACCCATGTTTAGTTTGCCGGCTATGGTTGTGGGTTCTTGATGAAGGACTGATGGGGGGAGGGGGAAGGGGGAGGTCATTGAAGATGATTTTATATGTGTTCTACAGTTTGCCACACAATTGAATGCTGGGCCCCTTGTGCGGGATGTCTGCAAGTAAAGGAATCTTGCCATCTTCCTTAAAGGATAGAAAGCCACCAACCAGAGAGAATCTGGAACATCATCTTGAGCACGACTCTAGCATTGTCTCTAGCAGAGTATATTACATATACCCATTGTTGTCAAATTCTGTTGCACCTTTCATAACCTTACATAGTGGGACTTGGCAACTTGGGAGTGTCTTTGTGCACAACAATCTAGGGTGGAAGGAAAAGTTTATATAGGTGTTGTTTGTTCTCATTTTGTTGCTGGGACAATGGCGGTTCTGGCCACTTTTACAAACATTAGAAAAAGCCATGGCATGGTATATTCTTTCGGTTTCACTTAGGATGCCTAGGCCACCCTTTTGCAAGCTTAAAATTGATGATGCCCAAATGGTCACCTTGATGGTTGCGGAATGAGAACCATCACTTTCATGCAATAGAATCTCAGGAATGCACACACCCCTGGGGACCAACCTTCTCTCCTCTTTCTTTCAATTGATTTGGTCTGCCATCCCCCATGTGAAAGGTGAAGCTTAGAGAATCTTTTCAAAATGAAGGGAAAGATTTATGGAAACCTTTCCAAAGTGGAGAGTACCAATCTCTTTCTACTTAAGTAGCACAATTCCAAATGTTCACTTAACTTTGGTCTTGATTCTTTAAACTTAAGTGACAAGCAAACAACAAATAAACAACACTCTTTATATTACTGCGACAATTGTGTGTGTATGGAGGCTTTGTTTTATATTATGTAACATGCTTCAATCCACAAACTATTGGCCAAAGAGCAATTACTTGTTATTTGTGTCATTTGCTTAGGTTTTTTGGGTGTTGGGGGATGGGGTCGAGGGGGTTTGTAGGGGAACTTTTGGTTTTCTATAATCTAGCATCCAAGTTCATGTTTTGACAAAATTTGTAAAGCCTTGTTGACATTATGAGGACCTGGGTTTTTTACACCTTTTTAATTATTATTTTTCTCTATCCAATTACTTTGACATGTCTATATATGAATGAAAAATTATGACTTCAAATTCCACCAATAGGACAGAAAATTAAGCAAATCTTTTTTTTGTGGCATATTTTCAAGGAAGCTAAGCTAAGCTTATATGTGCACATAGTTGTTATTGCAGGCCTTGTGTTTTCTCAGACTGCCCTATTGCCTGCCCAAGATGTGTCCAGTGGTGCCCAGACACATCTTGGTGCTGCCCATACACACTTTGGGTCTTGTTATGCATGCTCTGGGTTAGTAATGAATAGTGAGCCCATTACAAGCCCAAAACTTGCAGGACATGGACCCAAAGTATGCCTAGGCATCATCCATCTTTTTGGAGGAAAAAAAAAAGGATTGGGCAAAGGGCAGATAAAGAAAAAAAGACTAACAGCCACCATGTGCATATACCATAGTACCTTGGCCATTTCAACACAATTCCATTGAATAATAAATTAATTTTGAAAAATTCATTTCAACAAATGGAATATTCTTAAATATTCACTATTATCCTTCACCATATTTTTTGATTAGGAAGAAATAAAAATTGAAAATTTCAACATTTTTGAAAATAAAATAATGAGTGTGGAATTGGCCAAGGTACTAAGGGCATCAAATTTTAGGCACATTAAGAAAAAATCATCTGAATAAATTTTCTCTCAAAGAACAAGCGCACATATGTTAGGTAGGTATGTGCCTATAGCTAGAGCCAGATTCCCTGCTACACAGAAAAGAGAGAGAGATTCAGAATGTACCAAAATGCAATGCCATTATTTTGGCCCCCAGAGCCATTCCGATACCAGAATATGCCTGACTCCAATTTAGCTGCCATTCTGATCCCTGGATATTCTACCCTCCTTTTCTCCGGGTTCTCCAATCGATATGTGAACCCAGTCATCTTGTACGCCCAAACTAAAATTCAGCCCTTTTCTTTAATGGGCGAAATTTCACCAAACAGAGAAATTTAAAAATTAAAAAAATTCGAAAATAAGTGACTTTGGAGATTTTCAATCGCCAGAAGTGAGGGAAAATAAAGTAAAAACCACCAGATTCCTACACTTGGTGTTCAGTCTGTGGTCAAAAATTTAGAAGGATGATTAAAATTTGTACTTCATATTTGGTTTATAGCCAGATCTGGCGAAATCTTTAGTTGGTATAATTGATATAGTTGGTAGTTTTCAGAATGTAGCCATAAATATAGAAAGTTGATTAAAAGCTTTTAATTTCAAATCTGGTTTACAGCGAGATTTGGCTAAATCTTCCCAAGGGTGATCACCAATTTTTCTACATCTTCCTATGGATGATCGCCACTTATATTACATAAAAAAAGTTCCTTAAAAAACACACACTGATTTTCGCCACTTTTTCTACACTTCCTATGGATGATAGCCACTTTGGCTACAAAAAACAATTCCTACAAAAAAAACACTGCGCGGTAGCCCAATAAGTCCAAGAACCTGTTCTAAAGTACAGTGAACGCCCGCATTTTCACCGGGTCACCTGTCAAAGAGCTTCCCCTGTTGTCAGCTGCTAGTGCCTGATTTTCGTGTGCGCGTGTTGCTGTTGGGCTACTGTACCAAGATCCTGGATCGGTGTCACGCTTCGCCTGCGAGATTTTTTTTCCTCCCTTTTGGATTGTAGTAGCGGAGCTGTTGTGCACGCACTTGAAGGCTGTTGTTGTTCCATCATTTTCTTGTTTTTTTTTTTCTTTTCATTTTTTCTCAACTAATAAATCTCTTGTTGTAACTTATTATCTCTTTCTGTTGTGTTACGTTCCAGTAGTACCTACGTACTTGCTCCCTGGTTCTCGCTGCAAATCTGCAAAAGTAGGTAGTAGTAGCCCCGTTTCAAGAGATTCCGCCGCACGGAGGAAGGTCTTATTCATTAATTTCATTATATGCCTCGACTTTTGAAGATTCCCGCTGATTTCTTCGCCGAGATATACTCTGACAATGTTCCTTATTGGATCCGATTCCTGCTGACATCTCCAGTGCAGGAAAAATACTAACCCGCCCGCCACGTTATCATCATCAACAATCGGCAACTTGATTCGTTTTCTTCAGAAAGTTGTTGTGATCAACACGAGGTATGCGATGCTCGACTTCCGTTTCTTCTTGTTTTCTTCTGTCTTCTTCTCGCTAGGAATAATAGAGAATTAGGGAGCATGCACCCAAGCTATGTTCTGTGGACTTGAATGATCTATCATTTCTGAAACAGCTGTTGGAAGCCAGCGGACTTGTTGACCAATGCTGCAGATTTCTCTTGAGACGGATGATCATTCGCGCGGCCTCGATCCTATTGGAGTCAGAAGGAGTCATGGAATTCGGATTGAGTTGAAACAGGAGGTCGAAGGTGCTTGCTTACAATGTGTGTTCTCCGGTGAGAAGGGAAAACATTTGTTGTGACGATGGTTGAACGAGCGAATCGATTACTAGTCAATGAGATGTAATCATCTTCTGTGCATGATTTGGTAAGTTGCATCTTTCAATCTCTTCCGCATCTGTCTGTTTTGGACCGATCTTTTGGTGAGCGTCAAAAGAAACTCACGGTGTTGTAAGGCTTTGCACTCCAGTCTGTTAGAACCGGCCCACGCTCTGCCGCGCAGAGGTTCTTCTCGTCTGAAGATGCTATTATCCAAGAAGTACAGACAATATATCAGGATATAGTGGCATGTTGTTCGACATACTTGCATTTTCGTGCTGTGCTTGCACAAGGATCGCGTTGATTGAAGACGATGCTGTCTTTCTTTCTTTTGGCCTGTCACTGTGAAGTCTCCCAGAAAACCAGTGCATATATAGAACGCAATTTCTTGTTCAAGGTTGACGTGTTTGTTATACTTGTAGCAGAATCAATATTGTTAGTAATAGCATCTGTGAAAAATTCCAGCTTACAAAATCGTAGTTCAATGTGGCGAAACCTTGCATTTGCAAGCAGTTGCAGCCATGGCCTCATCATCGTCATCATCTCCCCAGAAGATTGATTTTGTTGATGGACTCTTCTCTTGGTTGCCCATGGATCCATATTTCAGGCAGATG